>JAEEGL013998804.1_pt1 | contig 20344 bp, 19 predicted proteins | sample 9134231 | NCBI WGS metagenome assembly JAEEGL01 (sample SAMN16246548, study PRJNA631951) | gut metagenome | biome: gut microbiome; feature: rumen; material: fiber-attached | host: Bos | place: Iran: Karaj | collected 2018-10 | reverse complement strand
TTATTCGGCCCGTCTCCGCGTCCCCGACGTGAAGAAGGCGCAGCCAAACGTTGGCGCGGTTGTGGGATACTTCACATACCGTTTTACGCAGGGGTTCGGCCTTTCGGAGATTGACTTCGAGTGGCTCATTGCCGATCCTACACTCATCTATATCGGCACCTGGACTAGCGCGCCAAACAATGTGGGCAACCTCCAGAGGGTTGGCCGCACCATCAACCTTGCAAAGGGACAGATCCTGTACACCAACTACAGGTCCTATCACGACGGCAACAAGAACCACTACTTTGCTTCTTCCGACGACGCTGCCCTTACGCCCCGCACCATCCCTGCCATTTCCGACTATAACGCCTCAAAGAAGTTCTATGTTTACGGCTTCGACTGGTACCCCGACAGGCTTACATGGTGGATAGAGCACCCGGATACCGGAGAGAAGGTTATCCTCTGGGACTACCAGGGCACAACGCCCAACTTCTCCGGCATTCCCCAGCCGCCCACAACCTACCTTATGAATTTCTGGCACACCAACGACTGGTCAGTGGACACCAATCCCCAGTCAAAGGAGGCTCCCAAGTATCCCTATTGCCTGGAGGTGGACTGGATGAAGTATGAACCCTACGATGAGATAAACATCTTGTGGAGGAAAGATAATGGATATTAATAGGTTACTGTTATTGCTGGCACTTGGGGCGGCTGTTTCCTGCAGCAGCGGGAAATATCCGCTCCCGGTACCGGAAAAGCCAAAGCAGGAACAGCCGGATAACAAGCCGGACGATACCCCGGATGATACTCCCGATGACAAACCGGACGATAAACCGGACGACAACCCTCCCGTGACCGTAACCATTATGGAGGCCTTTAAGGAAGACTTTTCCGGTGAACCCGGCAATGGGCTCACCCTGGATGCTGGCGGAATAGACTTCCGCAGTTTTCCCGGTTTTCCCTCACTTACGGAAAGCGGCACCAAGATACTTATGCTCAGGCTCAATGCCGCAAAGGACGCCGGAGACGGAATCACACTAACATCCAAGGATTATGTACACTTTGGTAGTTATTCCGCTCGCGTGAAGTTGCCGGATGTAAAGTCCGTGCAGGCAAGCCTTGGCGCAAGCGTGGAGTTCGGCCCAGAAGGCGCGGGGGTGGTCATTGACGTAGCGTCACCTACCGTAGCCGGCATAAACACCGCATCCAAGCTCTGCGTTATCGGCCTTGACTGGAGTGCCGATAAACTTGTGCGGTGGGTAAAATCCACGCCCTCCGGCGACAAAAAAGTGATTGAAGAGGTCACTGAAAACGTGCCCCAGGACCCTCTGAAGCTCGTTTTCAGGTATTACCACACGGACGGGGCGGCGGCAAACTACCCCTACGAACTAGAAATTGACTGGATAGAATATAGCCCTCAAGAGTAATGAAGCGCTGCTTAACAATTTGCCTTGGCCTGATGCTTTGCGCAGGGGCCTTCGGCCAGGAAGCACCAAAGTTCCACGGTGCATTCAAGGAAGACTTCAAGGAAGGATCTTCTGAGTACTTTGACTTCAATTACAGGCCATCGGGAGAGGATTTCCGCTATTTCTCAGGATTTCCCTCACTCTCAGAGGAGGGTACTTCCGTTATGCTTTACCGGATGGATCCCGCAGATCCCGCGGGCGCCGGCCGTGGTCCGGAGATCATCTCCAAGGACTACACTTTTTACGGAAGCTACAGCGCCCGCATCAAGATTGCGGATCCGCGTGAGATTCAGCCAAACGTTGGTGCCGTGGTGGGGTATTTCACCTACAACATCGACAGGGAGTTCGGCCAGAGCGAGATTGACATCGAGTGGCTTATTGCCGATCCCAGAATCATCTACGTAGGCACCTGGACGGGTAAACGCGGCGCACATAACCGTGTGGGCCGAATCATCAACCTTGCAACCGGAGAGATCCTTGAGACCATCTGGCGCTCCGAGGTCCGCCACAGGGACGGCAGCGTTACCCGCGTTCCAAATACAGCCTTCACGGGCCGTCAGAACAAGCCTTCACGCATTGAGGCCATTCCTGATTACGATGCATCGGCCCGCTTCTACGTATACGGCTGGGACTGGTATCCAGACCGTATGGTATGGTGGATGGAGCATCCTGAAACCGGCAAGAAGATCATCCTCTGGGACTACAAGGGCAAGAAAGTGTTCCCGGACCAGCCTTCAAAGACCGGCGTTCCCTGCCTCAAGAGCAAATACAGGCTCAATTTCTGGCACACCAACAACTGGCCGGTGGAAACCAATCCGCTGTCCGTTGAAAAGCCGCTCTATCCCTACGAGCTGGAGATAGACTGGATGAGCTACACTCCCTTTGACAAATACAATCCGTATCTGAAATAGGACGCTGGTCCAAAAGTCCCTGACATACAGTTGTTTATCTATTTAGGGGGGCACTTACAGGTGCACCCTTACGAATAACCCTTTTTCTCATATTTCCAAATCTTGGCAAGCCTTGCCAAAATTTGGTCAGCGCGCATAAGTTTTCAACCTTTGTAACGGAGACCTAAAGACAGGACTCCGTTATATAGAGTGGTAAATTTTCTATTCTATGTATTTGTATTTAATAGAAAAATAACTATTTTTGTGCGCCTATGAAATATGACGAATTCCATCGGCTAATTGTAAGAAATGGATGGATATCCATAAGGCAGGCCGGTAGTCACGTGATTTACAAGAAGGGACAGAGAACTTACCCGGTTCCTTATCATCAGGGAAAAGAATTAGGTAAGGGGCTGGAAAAGAAGATCAGAAAAGAAATGCATTTGGTATGACAACAATTGAAGCAATTATTGAAAGGGCTAATGACGGCACTTATACCGTCTTCTGCAAGAATGAGATTTTTTCAGGAGCTGGAGCCAGCATTGAATCGGCAAAGGAGGATATGCGTAAACAGATGGCTTTCTATAGGGAAACGGCCATTGCAGAAGGATTCAAGTATCCGTCTTTTCTTGATGGAGACTTTGAGATATCTTATAGGGTAGATATGCCAAGCTTGCTTAAATACTATATTGAGCAGGGAATCTTTACTCTATCAGGAGTAGAAAAAATGACAGGTATCAACCAGAAACAACTCTGGTCATACCTGCACGGAACAAAACCCCGCGGCGCTCAGTCGCAGAGAATGGAAACAGGATTCCGCCGCCTTAAGGAAGACCTGGATTCGGTGTTTATGTCGGCCTGACCCTAAAGCAGCCAGGGAGGATATTGCCGTTTTTTCGCTATCTTTGTAAGTTATGAATAAGGATGTTGTCATAATACGCGGAGAGAAGGTGACCGATGTATCCGCAAGGCTTGCCGGAGAGAAGGAAATCTACATTGTGCACGACGTAAATGTGGCAAATGTTGCCGCAAGCGTTGCCGGAGCCCTTCCCGCCGGGGTGGTCCGCGGCATAACAGGCATTGTCACCTCCGAGGAACTCAAGACAATGGATACGGCCGTAAAACTCACTGAGAAGTTTTTAGAGGCCGATTTATCCCGCGGCGCGCTGGTCCTTGCAATTGGCGGCGGCATCACTACGGACATCGCCGGCTTTGCCGCAAGTATGTATAAAAGAGGTATACGCTGGGCCGCTTTTCCCACCACCCTCCTTGCTCAGGTAGACGCTGCAATCGGCGGCAAAACCGGGGTGAATCTCCGCGGCTACAAGAACATGCTGGGGGCCTTCCACATGCCTGAGTTCACGTTTTTGACGTCTACCGTGCTGGAAACGCTGCCGGAAAAAGAACTCCGCTGCGGCCTTGCGGAAATGCTCAAGACCTTCCTGATAGGGGACGCCGATGTCTACGCCCGGGCCGTTTCATCCGGATTTTCGGCCAAAATCCCGGACGGACAGGGTAAAAATGGGCTTCCGTCCAGAAAAAACGCCAAAATTCAGGACGAACTAATCTTCAGAGCGGCATCAATCAAGGCCGATATAGTTTGCCGGGACCCACTGGAGCACGGTGAAAGGGCGGTTCTGAACCTTGGCCATACATTTGGTCACGCCATAGAGCATTGCTCAAAGGGCGAAATCGCCCACGGAGAGGCCGTGGGGATGGGAATAATCCTTGCTGCAAGGCTCTCCGAAGGTCTTGGACTGGCACAAAAAGGCCTTGCAGCTGGCCTGGAGAAGGATTTCCAAAGGGTCGGGCTGGAGACCGCGTGCCCATACGGCATAGATGAACTTGCCGCAGCAATGAAAAAAGACAAGAAAGACGGCAAACTTGTGCTCCTGAAAGGTATTGGCCAGCCCGTTATCACCACAGTGAAAGAAGATGATCTGCGTAAGTATACAAAATAAGGAACTTGGGGAGATACAGGAGCTGCTGCAGGGGCTTGAGATGGCGGAAATCCGCCTGGACCGCTGCGCTCTCTCAGACGAAGAGATTGATCAGTTGTTCTCTCAGTCCGACGTCCCCCTCATTGCCACCTGCCGCATGGCGGAAGAGCCCGGTGCGCCGGAAATTCTTGAGCGTGCCATAAAGGCGGGGGCCAAGTACGTAGACCTTGAAATGGAAGCCCCCGCAGCAATAGGCCGGCGCATACGCCAGGCATGCCAGCAGTGGGGCACGGTACTCATCCGTTCATACCATAATTTTGACTTTACACCGCCGCTTTCTGTGCTTGAAAGCACTGTTGAAAGGGCAAGATCATTTGGCGCAGAGATAGTAAAGGTTGCCGTAATGGCAGCCTCTGAGAGTGACTGGGGCGTTGTATCGGCCTTATACAACGGCGTTGAGCCGGGCACTTTGGTTGCCTTCTGCATGGGTGAGGCTGGACGCACTTCACGGCTCGAATCCCTTGCCAAAGGTTCACCTTTTACCTATGCCTGCCTCACCGAAGAAGAGGCAACAGCCCCTGGCCAGTGGACCTGGTCCAGCCTCAGGGAAGCGCTCTACGGAGACTTCCGCTTTGTGAAGGCATCGGCCCTTCCCATGCCGTCATCAAAGAGCTTCGCACAGAGGGCCATTGTGGCAGCCGCACTGGCAGATGGCGTGTCCCATCTAAGCGGATATTCCGCCTGCGGGGACAACGAGAGCGCCATTTCCGTGGCAAAGGCCCTTGGCGCGCGCGTAAATATCAGTGGCAGCGATCTTGAAATTGAAGGAATTGGTGCCAGGCCAGGCACTTTGAAGCTGGAAGAGCTCCATACCGGAGAGTCCGGCCTTCTCACAAGGCTTATGGTGCCGCTGCTATCAGTATTATCGGCAAGCCCTGTCCGCGTGACTGGAGAAAAAACCCTGCTAGGAAGGCCTTTGACGGGGGCTCACGACATAATGGCCGCCTACGGAGTGCGTCTGTACCCCCAAAGTAACAAAAATGTTAAGGCCCCTTTTGAGGCAAAAGAGGCGGTTAACAAAGATGTTACGGAGGCGCGGAAATCAGACTGCTATCTGCCTCTGAGCGTATCTGGGCCCATTATTCCGGGGCGCGCAGACGTTTCCGGTAAGGGCGGAAGCCAGCTTATCTCCGGTCTTCTTGCCGCACTGCCTCTGGCGGGCGGGAAATCCGTCCTTTATGTCCATGATCCAAAGAGCATTCCATACCTTTTCATAACGGTAGATGTCCTGAAGAAATTCGGCATAAGGATTGGCTCTGAAATGGAAGGCGGTGACGATTTCCTGGAAACCCAGGACTGGAGCCTCTGCACGGGCCTTAATTTCCGCATAAAAGGCCCTCAGGCATATCAGGCGGCATCTTTTGCAATTGAAGCAGACTGGTCCGGAGCCGCTCCTTTCCTTGTTGCGGGAGCCGTTTTTGGAGACATAGAAGTGACCGGCCTTGACACCGCCTCCCTCCAGGCCGATATCTCCATTATGGACATCCTCATGGAAGCCGGGGCGTCAATGTCCCAGCTGGAAGACGGCAGCCTGCACGTAATGAGGGCGCCCCTGAGCCCGTTCAAGGCCGACCTTAACAACTGCCCGGACCTCTTCCCCATAGTTGCGGTGCTGGCGGCGTTCTGTCCCGGAGAGAGTGAACTTCTTGGGGTTGAAAGGCTCCGTCATAAGGAGACTGACCGCGCCGCGGCAATAGTGGAAATGCTTGAGGCTATGGGAGTTACGGTGACGGTTGACGAAGACCTCATGGCCATCACCGGTATGGGGCTGTCCCAGAGGCTGGCTTCCGGAAACCTACTGAGGGGCGGCAAGTTCCGCTCTCACGGAGACCACCGCATGGTAATGGCCCTCAAAGTGGCATCCCTTGGCGCTTCAAGCCCGGTTGAAATAGATGATGTGGACTGCGTGGCCAAGTCCTTCCCCCAGTTTAATGAAATGTTTGATAAGCTATGAATACTTTTGGCAACAAATTCAGAGTAAGCATCTTTGGTGAGTCCCACGGGCCGGTTATCGGCGTAACAATAGACGGCGTTTTACCGGGCATTCCGCTAAGCGAGGAAGATTTCATCCAGGACCTTTCCAGAAGGAAGGCCGGTGCGCTTGGCACTACGCCCCGCATTGAGGCCGATTCCCCGGAAATCCTCTCCGGCGTATATGAGGGCCATACTACTGGTGCTCCTCTTACCGTGATTTTCCGCAATCAAAACACCCGCTCGGAGGACTACGAGGCCTTCCGTGAGAACCCCAGGCCCGGTCACGCAGACTTTACGGCAAATCTCAAGTACGGAGGCTACAACGACCCCCGCGGCGGCGGCCAGTTCAGCGGCAGGCTCACCCTTGGGATAGTTGCAGCGGGCGTGATTGCCAAAAAGATGATGTACTTTGCCAAGTTCAATGCCGTCCTCAAGGAGGTTGGCGGTCTCGCCGACGCAGAGAAATGGCCGGAGGCCCTGAAGGCCGCGGCGGCCGATGGAGACTCCCTTGGCGGAGTGGTTGAATGCGTGGTGGAAGGCCTTCCTATCGGCCTTGGAGAGCCCTTCTGGGATAGCGTAGAGAGCGTTTTATCCCACGCCGTGTTTGCAATTCCCGGCGTCCGCGGCATTGAGTTCGGAGACGGCTTTGAGGCCGCCAGGATGCGCGGATCTGAGCACATAGACCTCTTCCCGGAGCATAAATGCTGCCACGGAGAGCACGAAGAAGGCCATCATTGCCATCACGACGACCCAGATCACGAGTGCTGCCACGGAGAGCACGAGGAAGGTGAGGAGCACCACTGCTGCCACCACGGCGAACAAGACGGCGGCGAGCACCATTGCTGCGGCCGTCATCACAGGCCTCAGCCGCCCGTCACGAACCACGCCGGCGGCGTGAACGGCGGCATCACAAACGGTAATCCCATTGTGTTCCGCGTAGCCTTCAAGCCCACCGCCAGCATAGCCAAAGCCGGAGTTGGCGGCCGCCACGACGTCTGTTTTGCCCTCCGCACCCCGGTCATCGTGGAAGCCATGGCCGCCATCTGCCTGGTGGACCTGGCGCTGTAGGCTTGGCAGACATATCGTTCAATGGGAATCAGATTACCAGATAACCTTTCTCAAATGCGCCAGGATAGAGAAATTTTGACTCTCTATCATAAAATTTAACGATTATGTATTTGTCATCAACGGCCATGACCTTTCCGGGGCCTAGACTCTTGTGGACTACGTGGTCGCCAACTGCCAGATGCTCCCAAGGCTCCTGCTCTTCTTCGACCGCTTCCTCTATTGGTTCTGGCTCTTCTTCCTGAGTCTGTTCAACCAGTTTAGAAGTGTCGATGACGGTATCCCAGCCGCCAATCAGAGTACCGGTATGCTTATCAATACCTGTATACTCCAGCGAAGAATCTTCGTAGCGCTTGAACTTATAGACGGCGTCGTTCATCAATTCACTATTGAATACGCCCAGACTGACCAGCAAACTGAAATCCTTGAGGGTGAGGCCGGTAACTTTGCGGAAGAGTTCGGGCTCCAGTTGCTCGATAACGTCTTTCAGGCAGTATTCGCGGTAGTCCGTGAGATACATAAATACCGGAATACGGGTGGCGAACTTGATAAGTTTCTCCTGGATCTCTTTGCGTTTGCTCTTGTATTCTTTCTCCTCTTCGGTAAGTTCTTTCTTCTGCTTCGGGGTGAGGTCGTCGCCTTTCTCCTTCTTGGTGTTCTTAACGTGCTCGGACTTGTTGATGATGGTCTCGATGTCGGAATTCAGGTTACGGAATCCTTCAATGTTCATCAAGGCCTTCATAGCCTCAGGATTGTTCATCAGGCGCTGGAGAGTGGCATTATCCACATTGACCAGCACGGCGCTCTCCCAGCGACGGGCAAGGAGCGTGGCGGTGGTGCCGCTCATCGCCATATCGAGCACGCCGGCGGCATCAATTTCCTTCATTGAAGAACCGTCAAAGGCCAGGATGGGCAGGAACTTAATGAACTGTTCCACCTTCTTCTCGGGGTTGCTCTCGTGGACATTGAGTTGGCAACTGTATTCTTCTACCTGACGAAGTGCCCGGTTAGGTGCAAAATCAAACACGTAGCAGAATGGCTTGAGAATCAGTTCCTCGCCCCATTCATCCTTTGTGGTCCAGGGAGACTGGACGCGAAATGCTGCTTGGAAATAAGTCTCCGGAGAGGTGGTGTTGCGCAGCATCAGAATGCCGGTCCAAGGCTTCACGGTGACGCCTGTGGAGAGTTTGCCGCAGGAAAGGGTGATTGTCTTGGTCTGCTGCGGGTCTTCCATTGCATTATACACCGGCTCTACGGCCTGGGCACCCATTCCGGCCTCATTGCCGGCAGCGACAATGACATTATACTCATCGTAGAAGCGGTTGCAGCGCTTCTTGAGGAGTTTCTTCATTGCACGACAGGCGGCCACGGACGGTAGGAACCAATAGGTGTGCTGCAGGTAACTGAGCAGACGAGCATCAGAGAAGGGCATAGGCGGCTTTTCCGTGCCCAATTTTAGTTCCGTAACGATGTTCTCGGTGTAAGCGCCACGGATAAGGTCCAGCCACTTTTGAACGTATTCTTCGTGTAAGAAGTAGTCATCTTCTGCACGGAAGAACTCGTTCAGATCGAATTCGTCGAACTCGCCTTGAGCGGCAATCTCACGAATGCTGTCCGGTAACTGATAGGTGAGCATCACCATCTTGGGCAGCTGGGCGTAAGGGTTCTTCGGCCCTTGCCATGCTTCCTTGGCAGCCTGCTCATCGGAGTATGTCCAATTGTAAATCTGTTCCTCAATGAATTCACCGGTGGAGATAGCTCGGAAAGGTGTTCCAGAGAGATAGAGGTAGGCGCTGGTACGGAGAGGCATCAAGCCTTCGTCGTACATCTCACGGGCCTCAAGTTCACGATCATTGTCCGCATCTTCTGTGATGATTTCTCCAACTTCTTCGGCACGTATCAGCGCCGGATCTTTTTTATCATAGAAATCTTTAGCGTTCTTGCCCCAAGCACCATAGTGGTATTCATCCAGAACGATGCAGTCCCAGTCTACAGTCTGAATCCATCTATTAGTAGCCTTGATTCCGCCCGCATCATTCTCCCCCAGGACATCCTGGAAGGAAGCAAAGCAGACAAATGGCTTGCGCTCGTTGACATAGTTGAATTCCCGGTCTTCCTGCTTCTGACAGAACTGCCAACCTTCAAAGTCTTTGTGCGTGAGCAGATCTTCTTCCCAAGCAGTCTTGACGGCTGGTTTGAAAGTAAGGACCAGAACCTTCTTCCACTTCATCTTCAAGGCGAGCTGGTAGGTGGTGAAAGTCTTGCCGAAGCGCATCTTGGCGTTCCAGAGGAAGTGCGGCGTGAGGCCACGGTTGGTGGGGTCTTTCTTGAAGGCATTAAAGTAGGCCGATGTCTTTGCCACAGCACGCTCCTGCTCCGGGCGCATCGGGAAATCATAGATTCGGTCAATCATCTTGTCCTTGCCGGCGACGGCCGTAGCGATGGCTTGCTCCACTTTCTTGATGTCGCACACGAACCATTCTCCTTCCGGATTGCGAATGTGGTCTTTGCGAAGTATGCGATGAACTAGATGATCATCGAAAGAACTCCCATCCCTACGCATAGCGGGATGTTTCAAAAGAATTGTGTACTTGATGTTCCCCGTCTGGTTTTGCTCCTTCACGCGGGTTTCTACCTCGCGAGTGGTGTATCCTACTTTTATCCACCCTTTATGCGATGGTACGTCTGGATGAATATACGCATAGATAGTCGGCGTCTCGGCGACTTTTTTCCGGAGTAAGTCTTGTGCTGCCATACAACTATTCCATTGGACGAATCATTGACTCAATAAAAGCAATTTCGCTTTCAGCAAGTCCATATCTCTTGTAAAGTTCTTCGTCGGTCCATTTTTTTGAAAAATCTTGTAAAGGGACGAATTGGTAGACCTTTGAAGAGGCCATTTGTGACACTTTTGTAAGGAATACCATGAACCGGAAGAACTTCGTCTGAATGTATGAAATGACGTTTTCAGTCTCCTCCTCATTCTTGAAGGGTCCTATGGTTACGTAAGTTTCTGTACAACAAGTGCCTGGTTTTCCGAGGATGGGTTTCCCAATAATTTGGTGGGGGTACGTATCGCCAGCGTTGTAAGCACGAGATATGTAGATTTTGTACTTGTCTATCATTTCTCGATTCTGTTCTACCTCTTCACGGGTGATATAGCCAACACCGCCATTCTGGTAGAGTGCAATGGCGCCCTGGAACTCTGTCGCCCTTCCTTTTACAAATGTACGTAAGCCAAATGGTCTTTGTGCGCTCACAAGTGGTTCTAAGGTCTTTTCCTTGAATGCCACAACCTTCTTATAAATAGAGACACCTTCGGAGTAGCGAATAAAAACATCACTATTCTCCTCTTTCAGTAAGCGCTCAGGCTGTTCTTTAATGGACTCACCATTATGCGTAAAAATCTTACATTTTCCTTCATTATCCCTATCCCACAAGAAATAGCAGACGCCACCTTTAATCTCGACTCCTGTCCCGAAGCAATCTGATGCATTCAAGAAATCATGAAGAACCCGTATGTGCTTATCTCCGATCATCGCAGATCTGAAGTCATCGAGTCCACGACCACCTCCATACCAACGAGCCGGGATAATCATTGACAAAAATCTGGGCTTTAACTTCATTGATTGCTCAACAAAAAGATTATAAATGGGGATAGCACTAGCTTGTGCACCTCCATCGCTGAGTTGATACGGCGGATTGCCGACGATAACGTCAAACTTCATATTTCCAAAGAATTGCTGGGGATTGTCTGTGTGGATAAACATATAGGCATATTGCTCTGCCTCGGAGCCTCGGTCATAGACCGTCTGTGAGGCGCCACAGTACTTGCACTTGTTATTCTCCCATGTGTGGGAGCGGTTTACGTACAGGATATTGCCGTTTTCTGAATTGAAACGGGAGACGCTATATTTGCCGTTGGCTTGCTTAGAACAATATAAGGAGCGGCGCGACAGGTATGATGTCAACTCCGTGATGGCGATCCCGAATACTTGATTATGCAGGATGTGGTCAATGCGGAGTTGACGGTCCGGCATCAAGGATTCCAAGCCATGGTCAAGCCGCTTGACAATCTCACGGAGGAAGACACCGCTCTTGGAGAATGGATCCAGGAACTTGGTGTCAGGGCTCTCGAAAAGATTCTGTGGGAGAAGATCTAAAACGTGGTTGGCCAGCTCAGGCGGGGTAAAGACTTCGTCGTTACTTAGGTTAGCGATGCAATTGAGTACGTCCGGATTGTAATTATTATTCGCCATAGGCAGAAGCGTTTATCTTGAGAAAATGAACGGGAGCGAAGGTTTCAGCAGGAAGGTCGGAGAAAAGCCCGTCGCTTTCGTATTCGCCGACGAGATAGGAGAATTCGTAGTCCCGGCGGTTGACTTTGTCGGCTCCGATGAAACTCCATTCGCTTATGTGTATCCATTCATCGGGCTTGTCCACTCGTTTGTAGGTGAGGGCGTCGCCGTGAATGATATTCTTGGATAGAATGTAGCGGGCCGCTTCTATGCAGTTGTCCTTGCATTTTGATTTGAAGAGCGCCTGATATTGCTCCGTGAAGTAGTTCAGAAGGCGTTCCCGGCAGGCCGCGGCATTGTCGGCCAAAAGTTCGATGCCATAGATGCTGGATATGGCCCAAATGGCATCATGCTCATACTGGAGCTGGGTATATTGCTCTGCTTTGACGCGGGTCTCGCAGATGGCGAGTTTGCGCCGTAGAATCTCTATGAGGAAGTTACCGTCACCGCATGCAGGCTCCAAGAAACGGGAATCCAAGCGTTCCGTTTCTGGCTTTACAAGGTCGAGCATCGCGTTCACTTCGCGGGGATTAGTGAACACTTCGCCGTGAGCCGACACTCGTTCCTTGGACTTGATCTGAGTGTCCATAATGTACCTTGTTCTTCGCGCTGCAAACTACTTAAGATGTTTTCCGAAACACAGCGGCACTCTCTAGTTCTTTATATAAATACCAGTGGAGTCCCTCGAGTTCTAGCATCCGAATAGTATGCCAGTGAAATAATGAATCTAGAATAGTCGTTTGATTAAATACATGAGCAAATATAAGCATTAATTATGACTTTGCGGTGGAATTATCCAAAAGGTATGAATTATTAAAAAAAACTTATCTTTGTTCCACACAAAAGAGCGACCATGACAAAGAAAGTAGTCGAACTGCGAATCCCCGAGGACGTCTTCGAGCGGATGGAGCAGCATGAATTCCTCTCGCAGGAGGTCGCCGCCGGGACGGGAGAGAATGCATTTGGCGGTCTGAACCGCGCCTTGTCCTGGCTCGTCAAATGCGACTGTGCGATCCTCTCCGGATGGCGGAATGGCAATACGCGCAAGGTGAATGACGAGAACAACCGTACCATCTGGCAGACCTTACACGGCTTTGGATACGGTGTCTGCAAATGCCGGGGGTGTTATCCAGAGGCCGGCAAGTCCGTCAGCACGGAAAACAGCTTTTTCGTCTTCGACCCGACCCATTCCGGGAGCCCCTTCTTTGAGCGGGTCAAGGAGCTCTCCGAGCGCTTCAACCAGGATTGTTTCCTATACAAGGAAGCCGGCGAGAAGAAGGCCTACCTGTTCGGTACAAACGAAGATTTCGGGATGGGGCGACGAGCCCTTGCCGGGGAATTGCACCTCGGGGCGCTCCCGGTCGAGAGCTTTACGCGCATCGGCTCCGGGGCCATTTCGTTCCGATAGCTCAGCCTACTTCTTTACGATATCGTAACCCAGCGACACGATAAAACGGAGCGTCTCCAGCGCCGTATTCCTGTCGTATACTTTCTCCGATTCAGGCAATTCCTCGTAGGGCACGAGACAAGGGGTCTGACGCTTGGCATCATCCCTTTCAGGGCCATACGTCCACCCTTCAGCCATACGGTTTTGCGCCCAGACTTCGTGCACGTTTTTGGCAATCGTCTCGGACAGTTCCAACAACTCCGGAGGCAACTCCACGTCCGGGTGGACGGGTGCGGGACAGTATTCTGCCGTCTTATTACACTTTTTACCTTTTTTCATAATCACACGCCCATCGGCCCATCTTTGTGATACCAACTCTTTCGACGGATCCAAGTAAAGCCGTCGTTCTTTGAGATAACTGCCACGTCCACCGGACCACCGACACCTTCCTGAGAGAAGGTTAGGATACGATGGAAGCCGGTCAAATCGATCAGACTGTCAGCCAGTGAGGCCAGCGATTCCAAGTCACTGTCCTCCAGTGTTTTCTCCCATGCCCGCTGATTCTTGTCCAGCATGCGCGTTCCATCGCGGCCGAGCTTGCTTTTCAGATCATCCACCCTGACTTCCGAGAGCATTTCATTGAACTCGAAGCTCGGACCTTCCTCGTCGAGCGAGGGGGTGAATACGTCGCTGAAGTAAGGCGAGAACAATTGATCGAAGGCATTGACAATAGGGTCAGAACAGCCTCTGTGGAGCCCACGAAGGATGGACCGGATAACATCTTTTTGTGCGAAGGGACAGATGGCTACAGGTCTGTCGTCACTGATGCATACAATATCTTCCGGGCGGATATGATAATTCACGCGCCTGTCATATCCCTCGCAGACCGTGACGGCCACCAGGGATGGGAAGGGTTGTCCTTGCCCGAACCCGGTGAAAATGAGTTCCGCAGATGGTCCATCCTCGTTGCGCGTCCTTAAAGCCATCCAGACAGCCTCTTCAAGATCGGGTCTAATCTCATTAAGGATGTCCTCCGGGAATGCGTCATCGTCGAAGAAGCCACAGTTTTCTTCATCATGCTGCTCCAGGAATGAATCGAAAAGACCTCGTGCGGTCTCCCTGAAACGCTCGACCGGGTAATCCCGGAATTGAGGGCAGATCCCCTTGCGTTCCGACCCTTTCCGCATCGACGTCGCAATACGGTGGAAAGACCTTACGAAGGACACCGGACGCTGCAACAGTCCATCATCCTTACGCTCTTTCTCTTCATCCATCTGGCCGACAATCGCATGAAAAATATGATCAATAATCGCTGCCAGGTAACCTTCGCAAGTCTCACCCCAGAAAACGGGTTCTGACTGGATGAATTCAAAGAAATCCTGGACGGCGTCCTCGACCGTAATGTGTGCGAACTGTCCCCGTTTCTGGCGATAACGCCGGACAATCACATCCCACGGTGTGGTGAGATAGTCCGCATTGCCGGTAATCATGACCACCACCGGAACGGCATCGCTCAAGCGTACCATCTTGTTGCCGTTCTTGGTGTATTTCTCCTCTCTCCTTCCATCTTTCCTCCGCTGCCGGGTAACGGCGCTGTCGGCGGCGAGGGCCACGCCGCGCTTATTCAAAATTCCTACAACCGATGTCATAATTCAGTCCTCCTCTTATACAGGCTATGCTTGATCCAAGTAGGCCCTTCCGGGATGGTCAGGACAGCTATTTCTTTGACGGATGCGGGGCGGCCCGTCGCTCCTGACTTCAGATGTCCCAGTTTTGCATTGGCACTGACCAGCGTCTCAACGGCCGCCACCATGTCCTCAACGCTGAAGGTGTCCACACCCAGTTGGAACGCAGAATAGGCATCGTCCGTCGCTTCATCCAGATCTTTATTCACCTTTCCGGCAATATCGAAACGGTCCAGATGGTCCTCGACATACGACTCATATTCCGTACCCCGGAAGTGATCACGGACTCGATGGGCATAAGTCTCAAACAGGTCTATCTCCTTCAATAGGAAGAAAGACCGGACTTGCTCCGTCGATCCCCAGATAAGGGTCGCGACATTCTCGAAATCACCTAGAAAAGGAGAAAGGACCGCTTTGTCAGTGCCAACCTTCTTCACCTTTCCTTCCTCAAGACAGAGAAGGCCATCCCGGACTTCTGCACACACATCGTAGGCGGACGGGAAGATATCCCCTGCCCCAAAGCCCAGGAAGAAAAGATGCTTCTCGTCGGAGGGCAGATCCGCCCACCCGTCGCGGACGGGAACGGCGGCAAGGAACGCGCAGAAATCCGCAGCGTATTCCGCGAGTGTTTCCCGTTCGGGAATCAGGCCGTTCTGCCGATAGTTCTGGATCAATTCTCCCCAAGGGATTTTCGAGGCCGGATTGACCGCAAGCGCCACGGGGATCTTTTCGGACAGGCGGAAGATCGTATGGTCCGCATCCGCCGCACAAGCGATTCCGGCTTTATTGCACAAGGCAAAAAAACAAGGATTTATCATAGTTTTCGGATTAGCAACTCCCGAATTTACGCATTCTATTTCACTTCCGCAATTTTGTCTTTCTCTTCCTCGCCCTAATATGCTAACTATAGTATGTTGGTCTCAGAAATCGTCGTTCGTAACTTTGTGGGAGGAAAAACTAACCATCATGATAATGAAAGACTCCGTCCTTATCCACTTCGGCCAGAAAGTGCAGGAACTACGGAAGGCCCAGCATCTCTCCCAGGAGCAGCTGGCCGATCTTGCCGGAGTCCATAGGACCTATATCGGTATGATTGAGCGAGCGGAGAAGAATATTACACTGCGCAACATTTCTAAGATTGCGGATGCGCTTAAGATCGAGATCAAAGATCTATTTTAATATAATAAACAACAGTATTATGGCAACAAAAAGTAAAAAAGTCCTGAGTCTTCGAGCAAACATAGAGGATGTGAAAAAGGCTCTTGAATTAGCTGAACAGCTACAAGAGATTGGCTCCAGACTGGGGTTTAACGTCTTTCAGCCCGGGGCGATGAAGGAGTTGAAAATGGCGGATATCCTGAAACACGACTGGATTCTAAGCAAGAAGAATGCGGATGCCTGTAGCAGGACCAATAGTAAAGATGAATACGAGTATCTGAGCGGAAAAGTCGGCGGGGCCGGTCAGATTGACCGCGTGTTCAAAGACGATACTTCAGACCCCGAGCAGCAAAAAAAACACACACAATCCATGGAGAGGATTCGGCGGAACAAGGCTTTTTATCTTGCCTATACCAACCCCGATACATCCAAGCCCCTAGATATATGGAAAATATATGAAGTTTCTACGAGCGATATCGAGAAGGAAACGAAAACCCAGTTACAGAATTCATCCAACAAAATCTCTCATGTCTCATTCCCCGAGAGTTTTGCCCAGAAGCACGGGAAAATAATCTGGGAGAAGAAGTAACCCCTACAAATCAAACAGAGTTGGCTGCCTGTCCGGGAAGCCCTCCTCGGTTTCATCACTATTCGAAGCATAATCATATCCGCCTTGCAAACGCTCGTTTGTGAGGCGGACATATTTTTCGTTGATCTCAAATCCGACGAAACGTCGGTTATGCTTTTGACATACGACGGCTGTCGTCCCAACCCCGGAGAAGGGGTCCAGCACAAAATCTCCTTCATTGGAACTGGCTAGGACAAGCCGCTCGATAAGTTTGATCGGCTTTTGAATCGTATTGAGACACTCTCTCTCCACCAACTCTTTGGACTTGTAGGTTAGTTGCTTGATATCCCCCCAGACATCGCCCGGGTTCTTTCCCTTCTCATTGAACTTAGTCTTTCCATACGGGCCGTTCTTGACGGAGGGAACCTTCTCACATCTTTTCCTATGCTCCAACTCGACTAATTGCTCGACCCGTATGTCGTCCAAGTTAAACGTAGAAGCCTTACCCTTGCTGAAATAAGCAATAATGTCGTAGTTGTTGGTATAATTCACCCGGCCCTGAGCAAGTCGGCTGGGTTGATACCAAATGATGCGTCTGTTCAACCGCAGATAAGCAGTATAGTCAATGAAGTCGATACAATTATCCTTGCCGAACAGATACAAAGACCCCCCTGGTTTAAGAACCCGGGAGAAGATCTTCAGTAGATTAAGATTGAACTGCTGGATATTAGCGATATTGTCCCACTCGAACGATGTCACTCCGTAAGGGCCATCACAAATGATCAAGTCCACTGACTCATCATCAATTTCTTTGATCAGTTCAAATGTATCTCCAAGATATATGCCTTCTTTCATCATTCATTCTATTCCAAACGGGTTGTATCATGGAAGAAAAAGCCCGTTTTCCTTCATGGCCGAATATGGTAACAAATGTAATAAAAACTATGATATGGTCCATTGATTATTTGCTTTCTTTCCGGTATTTCGTATTTTTACAAAAGTATGAAGTACGATATTTTCATCAGTTATAAGCGGAGAGGAACCTCAAGCGCTACCGCGGCCTATCTGTACGAGCTTCTTCAGCAGAAAGGGTATAGCGTCTTCTTTGACAGGAAAGAGATGCGTTCCGGGAAGTTCGACGAGCAACTCTTTGAGCATATCAGTAATGCTACGGATATTATTATCCTGCTGGAAGAGGAGTCGCTGGGATCATGGTTCAACTATCGTTCCCGCAAAGAGACCATATCTCCTACTAGTCCTAGAAATAACGAATCTTCCAGCAACAATGAGTTGACCTCTGATTTTCAGGAAGAGCCCTACAAGACAGACTGGTTCTGCATGGAGATTATGCATGCGCTGAGTCTCCCGGGAAAGAATATCGTCCCCATCCTCCTAAACGGGTATAAAATGCCTGAGGGGAAAGACCTCCCCGCTGAAATGGCTGATCTCTCCCGCAACAACGCCCTATCCCTGGATATCAGCGAGGTCTATGAGTTCTACGAAAAGTACTTCGTCGAGCAGGGATACTTGATGTCCAAACCGGTTAATCTGTCCATGTCCAAGCGGTTCCAGAGTAAGGGCGGAATTGTCGGTTGTTTCCTCTTTTATACGGATGTGGACAGTTGTGATCTCTATGAGTGTGGAGAAAAGATCACGACTCTGACGGACGATGATGACGAGTGGCATCCTTTCCGTTATCCTGTCAACTTTGCCGGGGAGCATCGTTTCAGGGTAATCAACAATGATTCTTGCGAGATCTCCACGATCCGATGCTCCGTTGAAGTCAATTGCCAGCAATATGTTCAGGTGCAGTTTAACGAGACACGAGATCTCTGGCAGTTGACAAAGGAGGAAATCGACGCCCAAGTCGATCCTGTTCTGTTATACCGTTGGGGACTGGGATTATTCGACGGTACAACCAAGCATGAGCCTGATATCGCCCTTTCCTTTGAGTGCCTCAGCAGAGCAATCGAATTAGGTAGCCAAGAAGCATCGTCTTTTGTAGATAGTCATGGAACTGGGTTAATCGCAGAAAAAAAAGCTTCCGTTGATGTTGCCATCAGATGGTATCGGATAGCCGCAGAGCATGGCAATATAGAAGCACAACGCAATATGGGTCATGCTTACCGGAGAGGACAAGGTGTTGAGCGAGATTATAAGATGGCGTTTGAATGGTACACCAAAGCGGCTGAACAAGGCGATATGGACAGCCAACACAAAATAGGCGTAATGTATTTACTCGGTAAGGGCGTAAACAAAGATTATAGCAAAGCGCTGGAGTGGTTCACTAAAGCTGCCGAACAGGGTTATGACCTTTCACAAGGTCGATTAGGTGATATGTATTATCTTGGCCGGAGTGTAGATAAAGATTATGGAAAGGCGCTGGAGTGGTTCACTAAAGCTGCCGAACAGGGTTATGACTTTTCACAGTACCGATTAGGCGAAATGTATTTCTACGGTAGGGGCGTTGATAAAGATTATAGCAAGGCGCTGGAGTGGTTCACTAAAGCTGCCGAACAGGATTTTGACCTTTCACAAGGTCGATTAGGTGATATGTATTATAACGGCTTTGGTGTAGATAAAGATTATGAGAAGGCTTTTGAGTGGTACACCAAGGCTGCTGAACAGGGTAACGCCTATTCACAACAACTTTTAGGTCACATTTATTATAACGGAAGGGGTATAGATAAAGATTATGGCAAGGCGCTAGAGTGGTTCACTAAAGCTGCCGAACAGGATAACGCCTACTCACAATACATGTTAGGTAGAATGTATTATGGAGGTTTGGGCGTAGATAAAAATTACGGCAAAGCGCTGGAGTGGTTCTCAAAAGCCGCAGAGAATGATTATCCGAAAGCTTTTAATCATATGGCATGGATCTACCATTTGATTGGAGATTACGAGAACGCACTGCCTTGGGCCGAAAAAGCAATTAAAGCCTTCCCGAACGACATGAATGTTACTGACACGTTAGCAACTGTATATGAAGGCCTGGGGCGATACGAAGAAGCTCTGGTACTACTCGAGAAATTTCAGCACCTCTACGAAGAAAAGGGTGATGAAAAAGGAATCGTAAAAACCATCGAAAAGATCAACGCCCTGAAAGAAAAAATGAAAGCATCTTGATTGATCCAGGGTTGGGCGAATTACTTCTTCGCTAGTTCCACGATTCCCTCCGGAATCACCGGCGCATACTCGAAGTCGCCCGGTTCTCCCTGGTCCATCACGTTGCCGTAGTTCTCTTCGATGTATTCGACCTGTTCGTCTTCACTCAGGGAGTTGAAGTTCTTGATCTTGCGAGGGCGCCTGCCGCTCTCGGGTTCGAAATAGCCGCAAAGGTAGCCTTCAATCAGCCAGTGCCTGTAGTTGGCCTCGCTGGCCGCATCGTATGAGGCCTCGTCGAGGGTCTTGTAGATCTCGGGATACTTCTCCTCGAGGCCGAGTGCCTCGACGTTGGTCTCCCCGTTGTGTTCCTTGATCAGGGCGACGAGCTGGTCGACCTGACTGTCTTCGAGCTCCATGGAGCCCTTCCCTTCCGCGTATTCGCAGACACCATTGCAGTGCTGGCCGAGGAAGATTTCGATGGTAAAATCAAACTGTTTCATATTCGTTTTCTTAGTTATTATCTTCTTCGCTGACTTCCGGCAGATCCTCCTCCCCCGTAACCCGCCAAGTGAGCCTGTCGTAGTTGAAGCGCGTGAGCGCGCTGTCGCGGTGGCGGGGGTCCATCAGCTCGGATGCGATTTCGCCGAGAGGCTTGCCCGCGCGGAGCTGGGTGCCGAAGCGACGGGCGAAGTCCCAGGCCTTCTCGTCGATTTCTTCGGGGGTCGCTTCGACGTCGTTCATCCAAGCCTCGGGCGGCTCGGAGATGAAC
>JAEEGL011538411.1_pt1 | contig 20344 bp, 12 predicted proteins | sample 9134231 | NCBI WGS metagenome assembly JAEEGL01 (sample SAMN16246548, study PRJNA631951) | gut metagenome | biome: gut microbiome; feature: rumen; material: fiber-attached | host: Bos | place: Iran: Karaj | collected 2018-10 | reverse complement strand
GATTTATGGGAATATATAGCTTTAAAATTAGGTAAACATTTTAATTTTAAATTAATGAGATTTTTTAAAGAAACTATTGAAGACTCTTTAAAAGATAAAAGATTTTTGTTAACAAAAAACGATAATGATTTTCAATCAACCCTTCTAATTCATGCGTTAGCTCCTAAAAAGCATTGGATCATTCTAATTGATATGCTTTATAATTTTTATAAAGCAAATTTTAAATCCAAATATATTCGTAATAGCGCAGCCTTAAAATCTTTTGTTAAAAATTTAATATTGTTGTTTTCTTCAAATGAAGAATACGACTTCATTGTAAATAAAAAAGCATATAATATAAATGAATTATACTATATAAAATTGCTTTTACTAAAAAGACCAGCTTTCACTTTTAGATTGTTTGAGAAGATTATATTAAATATCAATAATATAATAAAATTTGGTGGAATACCAACACATACTTATCTCGATTTTATTTGTAATCAATGGTATAACCAAAGGCGGAAACGTTAAAATTAAAATTTCAATGTTTATACTATTTCAAAATTTTAATCAAAGCTTCGGCTATATTTTTTGCATCAGATTCAGTATTATTGTGCCCCAAAGAAATTCTGATTGTGCCTTTGGCGTATTCTTCAGGAACATTCATCGCTTTTAAAACATGAGAGATTTGGGTATTTTTACTATCGCAAGCTGAGCCTGTTGAAACACATATACCCATTAAATCTAGTCTATGAAGAAGCATTTCACCTTCACTATTCTTAAAAGATAAACTAATGTTTCCTGGAATTCTATTATTTGAACCATTACGAATAAAATCTATTTTTGCTTCCGTTAATTTATTAATTATTATTTCTTCCAGAGTTTGCAGTTTAGAAATACTAATATCAATATTTTCTATATTATATTTTAAAGCTGTTGCCATACCAACAATGCCAGCAACATTTTCTGTTCCTCCACGAAGACCAAATTCTTGTGCTCCACCATCATTTAAAGGATATATCTTTGTTCCCTTTTTTATATAAAGAAAACCAACACCTTTTGGACCGTTAAATTTATGAGCAGAAGCCGATAATAAATCTACATCTAATTCATGAACATTTATTGGAATATGACCTATAGCTTGAACTGCGTCTGTGTGAAATAATGCTCCCATTTCATGAGCAATCTGACAAAGTTCTTTTATTGGCTGAATTGCTCCAACTTCGTTATTCGCCATCATTACCGACACAATCTTTATTTCGTTATCGTCTTTGCGAGCAGTCGTTAGACTGCGTGGCAATCCACACCCCCTTTCGTAAAGTGGGATGTCAGACTTTGCCTGACAGGGGGATTTTTCTTTTACTACCACTCCTTCTCTATTTACAGGCAAATAAACAATATTATGCCCCAATCTTTCTAATGCCAAGCAACTGTTTAAAACCGCTTTATGTTCTATTTGTGAAGTAATTATTGTTTTTGGTTCTTTATCGCATAAAACTACACCCTTTAACGCCCAATTATCACTTTCTGTTCCTCCAGAAGTAAAAAATATTTCTTCAGGTAAGGCCCCTATATAATCAGCTATTTTTTTTCTAGCCTCTTTTAAAGCCTTTTTTGCTTTTTGCGAAAAAGAATAAGGTTGAGAAACATTAGCATATTCATCAAACAAAAAAGGTTTCATTGCTTCAAAAGCACTAGGCAATAATTTTGTTGTAGCTGCATTATCTGTATAAATCATAATAATCAGTAAAAATCCTTTAATTTATCTGAGATGTTAGGAGCTCTAAGTTTTAATAAAGCTTTTGCTTCAATTTGACGAATTCTTTCTCGAGTAACCCCAAACATTTGGCCGACTTCAGTTAATGATTTAAAACCTTTATTATCAAAACCAAAACGATAATAAATCACTTGTCTTTCCCTATCTTTTAAAATAGACAAAGAATTTAATACAACTTCATGTTTAATTCTTGCAATGGCTTTATCCTCTAAAGAATCAATATTTCTATCTTCTAATAGTGAAATAATACTTGTTTTTTCTTTGAAAAATGTATCTTCTTTAAAATAATTGTATTCAAATAGAACTAATCTATCAAATGACAAAATATTCTTTTTTAATTTGATTAAATCCTTTGTTTTTTCTATAGGTAGTTCAACTTCTGCAGCCAATTCTTGAACGTTAGGCTTTCTTCCAAGTTTTTGAACAAGTTTTCTTGAATATCTTCGTAATTTATTTACAATTTCAACCATATGAACAGGTAGGCGAATAATCCTAGACTTATCAGCAATCGCTCTAGTAATAGCTTGCCGGATCCACCAAGTAGCATATGTTGAAAATCTGTAACCCATAGAAACATCGTATTTCTCTAAAGTTCTAATCAAGCCAATATTTCCTTCTTGAATTAAGTCTGAAAATAATAGGCCACGTCCTGTATATTTTTTAGCAATAGCAACAACTAATCTTAAATTAGATTTTATAAAATTTTGTCTTGCGTAATTATCTCCTTTTTTAATTCTAACTGCTAAAGTATTTGCTTGTTCATAAGAAAGTAATTTAATTTTACCTACTTCTTTAAGATATAACGATAAAGAATCTTTTATTTCCTCACAATAACCATCTTCATTTTTTTCTATAACAGGTATTTTATTATTGATAACCAGTTCATCATCATCAACAAGTTCAACCTTATTATCTATCAATTCATTGACGACTTCTTCAAACATATCAGTTGATAATCCATCGGGAAGAACTTTGTTTATATCTTGATAAGATAAATAGCCTTGATTCAATCCTTTTTGAATAAGTTCAGCTCGTATATCTTCAAGATTATGAGCTTCTTTTTTATATGCAACTATTCTTCTTGCTTTAAATGAAATAGCTTCATCTTCATCATCTTCTTCATCTTCATCATCTTCTTCATCTTCATCATCTTCTTCATCACCATCATCTTCTTCATCACCATCATCTTCTTCATCACCATCATCTTCTTCATCACCATCTTCTTCTTCATCACCATCTTCTTCATCATCATCTTCTTCATCATCATCTTCACTTTCTTCATATTCCAAATTAGATAACCATTCTTTTATAGCTTCAATGTCAGCATCTAATTCATTATCATTTTCTTCATCTTCTAGTTCATCCGCTGATTTATCAGCTAAGTTTTCGTTATGGTATTCGTCTGAATTATCATCAAGTTCTTCAAATTTAAAAACTGTATTATTTACAATTCTATCTATTTCTTTTTGTTCAAAATAATCTATGTTTTTATTATCCTTTAAGGTATTATATAATTGTAAAAAATGATCAAGATTATTTTCTGAATCAATATTAGATAATAAATCAAAAATGTAATATATTTTATTAAGAATTAAAAATTCTTGGTATAAATCTTGGAATTCTTCATTATTTTTAATATTTAAATTCAAATTTTTAAAAGTATAATTATTAAAAATTTGTGGAAATGATTTAAATAAAACCAGAGCTTTTAAACAAGCTTTTTCATCTTTTATTTCTAATTCTTGTTTTGAAATGATTTTAGAATTTAATAAATCATACCACAAAGCTGGTCTAACAGACACATCATTACTACTAACGTGCATTCCTGTTTCACTTATATCACCATTTGCTTTTACATAAGCAGCACAATATGTATTTTTCCCATTTGTTCTTAACCACCACCAGCAATTATTATTAAAACCAGTATAAGCATTATGTTCTATAGCATAATCAGTAGCTTTTGAAACTCGACTTTCATTATTATTAAAATATCTTCTAGCTTCTTCCACACTTAATAAAAAAATATTCCCAAACCCGGATTCTTTAATTTTATTTTTTTCTTCTTCAGAAAAAGCAATATTATAAAACTCACCATTTAACCATTGTTTGATATAACTTTCCTCCCAAGATGATTCAGAAAGTTCATTAAAGAAAGGAACAGAATCTAAGCAGTTCTTACATATTAATAACACTTTGTTATCTTTTTTATCACAAACTAACCATTCAATATCATTTAGTTCATTATCTTCATTTAAATAATATTTACCAAATTTAAATGTATCACCTATTTTAAGTAATAAAGGCTCTTCGACAGTTTTATTATTTTCATTAGATTCAATTATCTCACAGCCTTTATTAACAAAAATACTTAATGAATAATAAAGATACTGCAATGCAACTTTAAAATATAAATCGTTGAAATCTGACATATTAGTATTCTACTCAAACAATTTACAACCATCTTCTTTAAACTGTTCTATTTTATCGTTAATATCATTTTCTGTAACATTTAAGTAATCAGCTAAACATTTAATACAAAAAAATTTTGTTATTTTTTCACCAAGAAGCTTTTTACAAATACCTATTTCATTTTTCTTCAATTTTGTTTTCCCACAATTGTCACAATTGATTATTATCTTCATTATTAATCTTCTCTCAATTCCAACTTAGGTATATCTTTTCCCAAAAATTCCGAATCAAGCATACCAAGTTGCAACTTTATTATTTGTCTCATTTTCTTAGCAGGTTTTAAACAATAATTATAAAAATCTTCCTTGTTATAATTTTCTTCAGATAAAACTGCATTAGGAAACAAAAGTTTCAAGTATGCTGTTGTAATACGCTTGATTGCTTCAGTATCTCTAGTGTCCGAATTTTCAGGAACTTTAATCAGCTTGTCTACTAAGGCTCTATAACTTCCATCATCACGCAACAAATGCATAATAGTATTGAAATATTCAGAATTTAAAGCCCAGCCAGATATTTTTAAATCTTCTTTCATTCTTGGAATATTCCATCCTTGAATAAAGCCATGGAATCTATCTAATAAAGCACTTTCTTGAAATACTTCAGGTAATTCAGAAAACATATTTGAATAAATATTCATATTTTCCTTACTAATATTTCCCAATAAAATAATGCCAGATTCTGCTGTATCTTTATAATTGCCTATTGTAAACTCGCCAGATTCCATATAACCTTTTAAAGCAGCTCTCATTTCGCTAACATCAGAAAAAGAAATAGTCTGAACTTCATCAAGAGCCACATAATCGTTCCCACAAACTAACCCTCTTGTCTTTTTATTTATATCATAAAACATCTTTGCTCTAGACATAATTCCACCAGATGAAAGCCAGCCATATTTACTAACTCTGCCAAATAAATATGATTTTCCTGTTCCTTTTGGAGCTAATTCTATTAAATTTAAGCGTTTTTCAATAAAGGGAAGAAGTCTTGTTAGCATAGAAAGTTTTTGATTTTGGTTTTCATAACCAGAAGCGTTATAGTCAATAGCCCCAAGAAGTACGTCTAGCCACTCGTCCAAAGAAAAATAATTTCTAGCTTCTTTGAAATAATCCAAATCAATCTTATAAGGACAAAAATCCTTAAAATTAGTTAATGTTATTTTTCCAGGTATTTTAGGTTTTGAAAATTCGTCAGGTTGCCTATAACCTAATTCCACAACACCCCAAACTTCTTTTGAATTTACCAGATTATCCTTTACATTTTCCCAAATGGATGGTTCGATTAATGTCTCTTTATTACCTAATCCAAATGCTGGTAAAGAAAAAGTTATCTCTTGAGTCTTTATATCAATATTTACAGATATTTGAGTTAATATTTTAACATTTTCATATTCTAAGACAATTCTATTTTTAATGCTCTGCCAATCTTCTTTTTTAGGCAAATATTCTTTAACAAAACAAGTGACTTCTTCCAAATCATATTCGCCATTTTCATCTTCAAACTTTTTCAAAAGCCAATCTCTAAGGAAAGAAGGCAAACTAAAAGCAGAAAGAAAATTGCTTTTTCTTAAATCTTTATAAACAATCATTTCATCAAAATAATCTTTAAGTTTCATGATTGTAGCATTCATAATTCAAAATCATCCTTTTCTTGCATTCCAGCTTTTATAGCTTCAAAATACAATAAATAAATTTCATTATCATTAGAATATATTATTGCAGTATATTTTCCAGCCTTTTTCAAATCAGGTAGTTTAACTTCAAAGTTATTGTTGTCGCTTGTTTCAGCAGAATACGCCATGTTACCAACTTTCACAGAAATATTATAAAGCTTAGATGAAGAATAAAAACAAAGCTTTGCATCTTTTTTTAGTCTACTGAAAGTTATTTTAGGTGTCTTATTTATTATTTCATAATCAATTTTACAGCTAATAGAAATTACAGGAACTGCTACTTCCTCTAATGTCGCACCACCATGAACTTCAACCGTAGCTTTTCTACCGCCTTTGAAGTTGCTATAATCTGCAATTACCCAATACCCATTTTCTTTTGTAGCAGATTCTAGAGGAATATCACCATCATTAACCAAACAATATCTACCTGAATGTTCTCCTTTATTTGCCATAATGTGTTTATTTTCAGATTCGCTTAAAACAGCTAACCTACTTGCCCCATGATCACTTACAATAATAATATTAGAGCACTCATTATTTCTTAGCTTCAATTCGATTTGTGCTATTAACTTTTTTAATGTTTCTAATTCCTCAATTAAATGTATAGGATACTTGGTTTTATTAAAATCTACTCCATTAATTTCCCTATGTTTTAAGTCATCAATAGTCTTAATTCCAGATTCATTAGGAAGTATATTTAAATTTCTTTCATTACATAAATTAATAAAATCCTTATTACCATCCGTAATAGTAGGTAAGTTACTTCTACCAACTGAATATTGAACAAAAAGACTTTTTAATTTACATTGTGAATAAATAAAAGATAAAAATTCTACACCTAATGCATCAACAAAATATACATAAGAGTCTTTATTCAAATATTTATCTAATAATTCTAATCTTGTTGGCAATAATGAATTGTATTCCCTTTTTATCGCTTGTTCTTTAACAATCTTGAGCAATTCTTCAGGAATTCTATTAGTAAGCTTTCCATATCTATATAGTTTAAAATATTTATTCAATAAATCATAATTCAAATCAATCTCTGATAGATAAGAATATAAGTCAGGATAAACATTTATCAAGATTTTATCTAATTCACCGTTAGAATAATCGTATTTTGAAAGAAGTTCAATTATTAACTCTTTTTCTTGCTGTGTTAAATCTGTTAAATAATATATAGCTTCTTTTTCTTTACCTTTTATACTATTACAATACTTTGCAATATATTCCTTTTCATCACAAAAATAACTTAATATTGTTTTTCTTTCTTTATAAAATATTAAGAAATCTTTATCATCTATTGGTATGGAAACGTTAGAATTATAAAGATTATGAACAAACTCATTAACAGAAGAACTTGTATCAATAGCTTTCTTGATTATCAAACTTTTTATATTATCAAAGAGTTTTAACCCAATAAATAAAAGCCACTTTTGGTATTCACTATAAGTTTTCCAAAATGCAATATTATGTTCTAAATTTAAGAAACTGCCAAATTCAGAGTTAAAATAATCTTCAAGTTTTTTATAGTTGGAAGATTGCTCTTCAAAATCAATCCATTGTTGAGGCTTTCCAAATTTTTCATCTAGCTTAGCTAAGATAGAATATTTATTCTTTAAAATTTCTAAAGTATTGCCTAATTCAAATATGGGATAAAGCGAGCCAGGAAAATTTTCTTTATGATATTTTGTAAATACAAAATATTCACTATTATTGTGATAACTTTCCATTATTTTATTACTGATATTATTTATACCATTAATCATATTCTCAAAAGAAGATTTAGAAGTAGAGGGCACAAAATACAACTTTGGTTTCAAACAATCATTTGAAGAAAGTATATTATAAACAGAATCATTATCTATCCTTGGGTCAGAGAAATATAAAAAAGGTTCAGACCATAAAGAAAAAACAATAAGTTTTCTTGAATCATTTGAAAGATTCTTTAAATTAGCAAAAGCTTGTTTAATTGTATTTTCACCTTTTAACATTAAATACAATGTTAAATCTTGTAAAAAAACATTTCCTATTGATTTGTTAATTGCATTATATATTTCATCTAATTTAATATTTTCATCTTTGTTAGCATAATCATAAGGATTAATAAAAGTGTTCTTATCTACCTTATACAGTCTCAACAAATATTTATAATCAGAAATACTTTTACAATTAACAAATCTAGTTTTATTAGAATTTTTACTTTGCAGAAAACTATCAATATATTTTTCACAGTCCGATAAACTAATATTAATCATATTATTCTCGATTCTTAAGAATTTCTATACCAACATTTATATTATTTTTAATAAGCTTTTGTAGATACTTTTTCACTTCATTAATATCCATACCGTTAATACATTCCAAAGCATTTTCAACACCAGATTCATTATACTTGTCATTAGCATAATTCTTTATAATTTCATCTATTTCTAGTCTTCCAATCCAATCATAAGGTTTTATTGATACTCTATTAATTATTTCTTTCTTTAAATCAGAAATATCCTCAATAAGAACGTCATAATTTTTTGTGAAAGTTTTTCTAAAAGCTTTATTCATAAGTTCTTTATTAGATAAATTATCCATAAAAGAAGCATTTTCCAAGTATTTTAATGCTATTTCAGTAGTATTCTTATCCGTATTATTACCTAGAATTATATTAAAAGCCTGTCTTGCTTTATCAAACTCGCTTGTTGGAACCATACATATTATTGGCATAGAATTTATTTCAGACCATTTTTCTGGATTATCAGTTCCTGTTCTTTCTTTCCAAAACATCTTAATCTTATTTTGAGCTTGTTTTTCAGTAAATTCAGTAATTATATTTTTTACTCTTTTCTGATAATCAGATTTTTCCAAGGTAAATAAATCATTATTTTTACAAAGTTCATTAAAAATAGCATTTATATTATCATCTGATAAATCATTTAGAAAATAACCACAAACTTTCTTGAATTTAACAATCTGATTTGAATAAAACTCATTAAATTCATTACCATATTTTTCTATTTGTTCTAAGAAGTCTTTGTTATTTTTTATTTCACCGTTTTTCTTTAAATAATAAAGGTTTTCAACAAGTTTATTCATTGATTCCCAATCGTCTTGAGCAAACAAATAGGAAATATAAATATGTTTTATTCTATCTATCCATTCGGAAAGACAAGATTTATAATCATCTGCTTTATGCTGATATTTATTACTAGCTAGTATTATCTTATACTCTAATATTTCTTCATCAATTTTACTATTAGTTGTTTCTTGATACCAAAGCCAATTGGCAGATTCTACAGAATTAATCTTTTCTTTTAAGTTATTTATATATTTATAACTATCTCCAACTTCATTAGCCAAATTAATTAGAATTCCACCTTGATATGACTTTAAATATTCATTCATTCCATTCTGACAATTATCGCAAGTTATCAGTTCTTTTAAATTATTTACTAATTCTACATTCTCTCTTAATTTTTTGCCTATTGCATTAGCATTTTGAGTATAATTATCAGAATTCATCAACGAAACATATAAATCTATTATTTCATTTACTTTATCTTTTTGATTAATATTAGATTTAGCATATTTAAGACACCACAATGGAAATTCTAAGTTTAAAATAGCTTTTCTAACAGCCATTCTAGTATTTTCTATTGTTAAACAAGTCCCCTTAGGCTGTTTAAATATAATTGAAGAATTTTCATTAAAGCTACGTTCATCATCTGTCATCTGAACTATATATTCTGGAGTATAAGCAGAATTTAAGTTTTCGTGTTTTAATAAATTATTTATTGCTGTCGAAAGTTTATCTTCATTTAAAGTATTAGTGACAGAGCCATTAGACCAATAATATTTTCCATTAGTATAATCTTTTAATAAAAAGCCTAATACAAAAGCAGTTAGGTTACAGGGCATAAACCCATAAGGCTTTTCTTTTAAAGGTTCATAAATTTCAGAAAGTGATATTTTTCCAGATTCTTTAAACGATTTTTCAATATTTGAATCAATAATATTTTTATATTCAGATATAATATTTGTTGGATTAGCTTTTTGATAATTAACTATTTTCCATATTTTTTCACCAATGAATAATTCTAGTTTAGTAGCATCCTGCTTAGATTTAAATAATCCTTCTGTATTTTGTTTAATACCACATTTTACTCCTAGAGCTAAATTTGAGGTAGACCATAGAGGATCATTAACTTCTCTTATATGTTCTAAAGCTTTAGGATAAATACTTTTATCTATTTGTTTTAAACTATCCAAAACTTCTGAAAAAGAGTGATAAGTTTGTAAATAATTTGTTGCTAATGAATATAATTTAAATTCACCGTTCTTTATTTGCCTAATCCAATTTTTAATTATATCAGCTGCGTGACTACTATAATGGTAAGACTGTGAACGGTCAGATTTTTGACATATTTCTGCCTGCGCCATTGATTCAATATATTCTTCCATCTCTTTATCACTTAGAATATTATTAGAAGCATCAATTATTATGCCAACATTATTATTATCATTTCTTATTTTTTCAATGTTGTTGTAAATTTTATTTGATTCGGATTCATTTCTAGCAACACATAGTAAAACCAATATTCTATTATCATTTTTACATGATTGGCTTTTTATTTGTACAAACATTTCAGATTCAACAACAGGAATTATTTTGTATCTAAGCTTTAATAATGGGGTTAATTCAAACTCTTTATCTAAAGAACCCAAACTAAGCAAATCTTTGGTTTTTAAACCAACTCTAATTTTATCTTTAGTCTTTTCTAATTCCATTAAATCGTTATTATTAGTTAAAGCAGCATAAAAAGAACCTTTTGAATGAATGTTTTTCTCAAAAATTATACCTTTGAGTTTTAAACCCTCTGCAATATTTACAGATTCATTATTTTCAAGTTCAGTTCCTTCAAAAGCATTATTTAGATTATTTTTATTTGGAATAAGCATATTGACCAAATAATTAGTTTGTTGTGAAATTGCTTCTAGCAACAAAATAGCTTTTAAAACTTTTTGCTCTTCTTCAATCAAACTATCTTTATTAATATCATAAACATCAAGAATAGCTCTAATACTAGATGACAGATTTTGTTTCCCTTTTTCGTAAAATGTATTCCAAAGCATATCAACCGTAACATAAAGATTATCATCTTCTGGTCCATAATTTTTGATAAACCATTTAAAGCCTTGTGTATTTTCGTTTCCCTCATCTTTAATAAATTCAAACATACTTCTTTGATTTGAAATAAAAACTTCAGAAATATGTTTTAAAAGCATTGCCGCATAAGGGTGTATTGGTAGAATTCCAATAAGTTCTTTATCGTTCAGACCAGTCTGCTGACAAGTAAGCATTCTAGAATTTACAGTTCTGCTAGATAAAACATCTAAACAAGTTTCCCATTCTCTTAAAATTTGTGGATCTTGTTTTTTGGTCAAAGCGTTATTTAACAACTGAAAAGCAATATTATCTGGTAAACTGATAACTCTTGTAGGTTTAAACCTGTCTTTAATTCTTCTAACATCACCATTTTTCTCATCAATAAAATTACTTACATTGTGGGTAACTATTATAAAGTAAAATGGATTATTCTGACTTAGTTCAACAATATGTTGAAAACCAGTTAAAGATCTCATATTATTTTTAAAATATTCAGTAAACTCATCCCAAATAAAAACAATGGCTTTTAAATTACACTTTTCTATAATGTCTTTAATCCAATCAATAAGACCATCTACATCTAACGAAAAAACAGTTATACCAATAGTTTTACCGAACTCGGCAATTTTGCTTACTAGCATATTTAAATCATCGCCAGTATAAGTATTAAGTTTCTTTATTATATTTTCAGCATTATCACCATCGAAGAAACTTGAATAATTTATATCTGTTAAATTTTCATCTAAAAATTTAACATTCCTTTCCTTTTCAAGCCATTTTAATATACTCTGCTTTAAACCACCAAAAGCTACCGTATCATAGCCGTTCTCTTTTAATGCCTTTAATATGCTTTCTTGAATGACAGTTACCAAATCATTATCACTACGAATAGAAGAAGAACCGTATTTGTGGACAGTAAGAATTTTACCAGAAGTCTTTACATTGATTAATTTATTATATAAATCCTGTGATAATTCATTAGGAAATCTTTCAAAATAATTCTTTGTTTCATCTAATGAAGCTTCCAACAACTTTTTCAATGTCAATACAGCATGAGATTTGCCTGTTCCATAAGCACCTTCAACCCACAATGAAGCTCTTGTTTGCTTAGAAATAACGCCAATACAATCTTCTATTAATTCCACAAAAGTTTTATGAGGGAAGAATTTTTTCCATAAATCAGGATCTTTTTCTATTAAATCAGCATTAACAACAGGGAAATATTGAGGATCTATATTAAAATATTCAATGTATTTTCTCATTTTTTTACCAAAGCTTCCTTTTAAAATAAAGTTAGAATATCTGAAAGATGTTTTTCATTATTGAGTCTAATACTGTCTAAGTCATGCGTAAAAGAAACATTAATAAACTCTGAATAAGTTAAGCTTAAACCATTTAATATTTGTTTCATTTGCTCTTTTTCAATACTAAAAATTTCTGTAGGACTTATCCCATCACGTTCCAAATCATGATTCAAAAGTTTATTCAAAGTAAAGTCATAACTTTTACATTTTTCAGCAAATTTATAGAGAGAATAAAGCATTACTAAAGGATTGAAAATTTCATTATTCCAATTCTTTCTAGAAAAGAAATAAGTCTTTGTTTTGCTACCTTCTTCTTTGGCTTGATAACATTCACCTAAACCTATTGGATTATTAAAATATTTTAAATCTGTAAAAATAATTCTAAAAGCAGCAATAATATGGTCTTTTGAATTATTTGTATAATTATCCCCTAACATAGAATCAATCTGTGCCTTAGAATATACATTATTTGGTTTTATATTTTTTATCCACCAATTAAATTCAGATGAGTAAGCCAAATTACAAAGCATTAAAGCCCACGCATCTGGATTATCCAAACCTAACTTTGCTACAACTCTACCGAAATCAGTAAAGTTACCTTTTATCATCACTTCACTATCGCTTAAATAGTTCCTCAAATACTTGATCATATTTGAACCCAAACCATTAGCAGAATTCCAAAAATCAGCTTTATTGGTCTGCTGATTATCTTCAAAATTAAAATATTTTCTAACCCAATCTTCTCTAACACCTAAATTACCGTATCTGTCGATACTACCCATTTTATTTTCTCCTTTTGGAATTTTTAGTGAATTTGCAATAAGGCAACCATATTCTATTTCATGACATTTTCTGCAAGAATAACAATTGTCGCTTATCGAAATAGAATTATCAGACATATTTATAAAACCATGAGGACAATTAGAAGCACAGACGTTGCATCTAATACAGTAAGCAGATTTACGAAATATTATTTTTAATGAAGCAACAAAATCTATATCTATTTTTTTATTAGTAACAATTGGTATAATAAACTCTTCTTTATTAGCCAATTTATTGTGTTTTATACTATATAATTTTTCTTGGAAAAGCACATCTATTTTTGAATCATCAAAAAACACAACTTTACCAAGGGTTTTAAGCCATTCTTTCCAATCATCAGTATTTTTAAATATTGTTACTTTTAGAATACCATCTTTTAGCTCTTCTTCATGTAAGACTTTAGCTATGGAAAGTTCTCTTCCACTTTTTCTTGCTGTCCAACCTCTATTATCTATAAATTCAAGTTTGGCTTGCTTTGTTGATAAAACTTTTGAAGTTGTTTCAAGAATAATATTGTTAAATGTTTGAGTAGATTTACCATTTTTAGATTCACCATAACATTTTTCTTTAAAAAATATATTTTTCGAAGCGGCCATAGGGCAAACTAAACAGCCCGCTCTGCTATTTCCCTTTTTATATGCTTCATTTAAAATTAAATTATTAGCAAATATGTAAAGATATAGCTCTGCTGAATTCCAATTTAGAATTACATGGTAGCTATATTGTCCTTGAATCTTATCTTCAAAAGAAATCTCGTCATATTCGCTTCTAGCAGAACTTTCAGCTTTTCGGATTCCTGTAAAAGCCATACCTTTCAAATCAGCTTTATTTAATAATTTTCTTAAAAGCATAATTTGAGGTGTTGTTTTATGAACGCTGCAACACCATCGATTGCTTCTAGCTGGAGGACCAAAAATTCTCCAGGTTTTTTCAGGATTTAAATGTGAAGTAGCTGTTAAGAAATCTATTTCTTTCTCTTTGCAATCTAATTTTATTTTTTCAACTAATTTATAAGTGTCTGGGAATTCCATACCAGTATCGCCAAATAACACTTTGAAAGCATTATGAGGTAGCGCTCTTTGAACTAAATCTAATGCTACAACAGAATCCTTTCCACCGCTAAAAGCCACGTAAAAAATGTCAATTTTATTTTTATATTTTATGTAATAATTATAGATTTTCTTTATTGTGTCTTGGCTTAAACTATCTATAATTATCTTATTCTTTTTAACCATAGATTTAATATCTATTTGCAATAATTTTTGCTTAGGTGAAGCTTTTTCTAAAAATTTAAGTTTTGGAGCATTAAAAGCAGAACCACCTTCTACTTCTGCAATTAAACGACCTTTGTAGAAATATTTATTTGCTTCAGCCCACATATAAGGAGCAGAATCATCTTTTTTATACTCACAGTATTTGTCAAAACCAAGAATATCTAATTCATTATAAAATACAGGTCTAGGCTCCTTACTCATCTCTAAAGTATCTGTATTTAAAATTATTCCGCCAGTTGTTTCATCATAAGTATAAGAATACATTAGAACCGCCTTTGTTTTACTATTACATTTGATTGATTAACACATTCAGACATATTGCTGAATCTTTTTGTATAAAGATAGCCATGAGAAATAAGATAATCAAAAGCTTCATCTTCAGTATATTCCTTATGTGTATCAGATAATATTCTTACAATCAAGTCTGAAAATGAATTAATACCTCCTTCTTTTCTAACTATTGCCCCTATAGGTTTGTCAGAAAATGAAGCATTAATAAGAGTGAATAGTTTGCTATAACTATAAACATAATTTTCTAAAATATAGGTATTCCAAGTATAGCCAATATTTGGAAAAGAAGTAAAAAAATTAATATAATCAAGAGAAATGTAAGGTTTATTACTAAAATATAAATCAATTGCAGAGTCTATTGCATCTCTTTTTGTATAAAAATCAATACAATCTTTCGAAACATAATCATTTGCATTTATTCTAATAGAATATTTAAAAACATCCGAATAATAAGGAACTCTGATATCTAATTCATTAGAAAAATCTTTTAATTGGGTTGTAGTAAATGATTTATTTTGTTTTGCAAATTCAATGAATAAATCTTTTATTCCACAACCGTTTCTACTAATAATTTTCCTATTAAAATCAAAATAATTATTAAAGTAATATTCTGCAACTTTTCTCCAACCCAACTTAGAAATTTGTTCATTTCTATTTATAACATTTGGTAAAGCCTGATTTAAGAGATTATAAAATTCTTCGTCCGTTAAATACCCTTTGTTATCTAACTCATTTCTAATTAAATTAGATATTATTTTTAATTCTTCATCAGTTAATTCACAAGTTGAAATATAAAAATATTCACTTTGATTATCATTCTTTTTTTGATTTAAAATAAAATCTTTTTCTTTATTAATATTAAGCTTTTGTTCAATCTTATCACTATCTATATAGTATAAATTTTTTAAAATATTTTCTTTTGTTTGAGGAATATGATTCTCAATTAAAAATTCTTTTATATCGTTACTTATATCGTATTGATTATTAAATGACTTAGAACGAATAAATTCATCGTCAATACTATTTAAGTCATGATAAATTTTCTCATATACATAAGAAAGGTACTTTTTTAACATTTTCTCATCATTTATATGATTTTGAAGAAGAATATCTTTAAATTTATTGAAAATGCTTTTATAATAATAAACTTGTTTGCCTTGATTAAATAACTCATTTATATCAGATAATAGCGAATTCAGAGTATCCTGATCTAATAAGTTATCTGGCAAATAAAATCTATTATTGAATTTTATTGTTATATTTTCTATATTATGTTTTAATTCGTCATTCGAAACACTAATCTCTTGATTATATTCTTCTTTATACTTATTTTTAAATTTATTTATATCTATAGGGTCTAGTCTTATGCCTGTGTTAAAGAATTTAAAGAAATATTTCTATAACAATCAAAGTTATTTTCTCGTTCTTTAATGTTTTGCTCTATTTCTTTCAAATAACCAAGATATTTAACATAACAACCTATTGCTTCAAATAATTCAACAATACTTCTAGAGTTTGCCATTATTAAATCTTCATTTAATATTAATCGACTTGCAAATACCAAAGAGGGATAAAGCAAAGAAATCTTATCGTATTTTGTAAAACCTATTATTTGTGAAACATCATTTGCATAATTTAAGCTAAGTTGATAAATCTTATCTTTAATACAATAATTTGATTTTGTAAGACTTAAATATTCTTCAAAAGAAATTATTCTGTTAATATCTGTAGGAAGTTTTGGAGATTCTTTTGTTTCCTCTACCTCAAATGCCTCGTCTCCCTCAGAATCATGTTCGTTCTCATTATTATCATTACCATTTACTTCATCATCATAGTTTTCTTCAACTGATCCATTCGAATCTTTATCAGCTTCTTCATAATCTTTAATTCCATCATCTTTTTCAAATTGATTATTTGAATTCAATCCTTCTTTAGCAGAATTTAAATATTTTTCAAAGCTATATCTATCATTTTTATATAAATCAACCATTCGAATAAACATAGATGAAATATTGCTTAACCCACCATTTGAACCATCAAACAAGGTTTTAATTTGAGTTAAACACATATTAATGCCATTACAGTTTCTAAAAATATCATCAATCTGCTTTCCTTGTTTTATAGCTAAATTTCTTAAAGTATTAGATAGTTCCTTGACAGCATCATTCCATTTTATCTTTCTAAATACAATGTTTAGATAAGTTTCAATTAAAAGAGCTGTTTCTTCTTCTGACCAAGGAATTTTCTTGGCTTTAATTCCAGCATTATCTATTGTAGCTATTTTATTATTATTATTTTCTTCTTTATTTAAGTGTTTACTAAATATAAACTCTTCATCTCTTTTTATATAAGAAACAATGAAACGATGTTTATCCACTTTACAATACTCTAAGAGAGCATAAATTTTACTAACAATGTCATTTGTCTTAAGGTTAGTTTCTATATACAAGTTCTCTTCAATTCTTTTTCCCTCTCTAAGCAAAGACTTTGTATTACTGTCTGCAAAATCAATCCTTTTGCCACTCGTTATATTTCTATTAATTAACTTTTGTAAAGAAAAGCTATGATTTATATATAATTCTTTAACAATTAGAACATATAAAGTTGTCCAACTATTTATATTTGTATATTTTGTTTCATTAAATTGACATGAAATAACTTTTGTTGAAGTTAAATCAGATGGAATTCTATCAAAAGAAAAAGTATGAATTGATTCTCTAATACTATTATATGTATCTATAGTATTAGAACTCTTTTTGTCCTTAACAATAACGTTCGTTTCTTCGTTTTCTATTTCTTCATAGCCAGAATTTGAATATCCTAACTTATTATAATAATTAGTATTATAATCAATATTTTTTTGATAGTAACTTATACTAAGGCTTTTTCTATCCAAGCCACAAATGTCTAGTAAACTTTGTAATTTAATAGCAATTCTATTAGAACTATGATTAGTTTCAACAAATAAATCAGTGTCAATAGGCTTAGGAAATCTCAAAAAAGATTTATGATTATTATCTGCAAAATCAATTGCCTTACTTCCTAAAGAAAATGTTTTATTTATATAGCCTCTTATTATATCTCTATGGGTTTTATATATTTCTTTAATAACTGAAACATAGAGATCCTTCCAAATTCTATTAACAGGAATATGTACACCATTAAACACACAACCCACAACTTTTGTTCCTAATAAATCAACAGGAATATTATCGAAAGAAAATGTTCTAATTTGCATAGTTTGCCCCGAAAAAACTATTTAAAAGTAAACAATTTTTAGTAAGACAATGAATAAATCCGTTACTATTACTAATTCGTATATTCAAAAACAAAGAAGGGAAATAACGTTTTAAATAGTTACTGTAGTATCTTGCCACTTGCTGTTTTGAAATCTCTCTATTGAATAGGCACATACTTATATCAAAACCAGACATATAGTTTTTAGATATTCTTTTTCTATTGTATTTTTTATCCCACAGATTAATAAAAACACAGAATTCAATAGTATTATAAAACAATTTTTTAAGAAATCTTTGGGTATCTACTTGAAAAATATATAATAATTTCTTATGTAGAATTGAATTTCTCACTATGTGTACGCTATTCATCCACTAACCTCATGACCTTAAACGCTCAAGTGTACCGCAATTATAATATGAAATTTTGATACAAGCAAGATTTTTTCGAATGAAATATATCATTGTCTAAGCCTTAATTTTCAAGTTTTAAAAAGAATAACGGTACAGTTAAAAACTGTACAGAATTAATTACTTTACAGAATAATATAAAACGAAACAACTCTAAAAATGTCTTTTCTGAAAAGACATTTTCGATAGATAAAAGGTTTGGTTAGAGAAAAATCCCCCTTTTTAAAAGGGAGTTAAAATTGGCACTCACCGCAATGCTCCGCATTGCCGCCCCTTACGACTCGCATGCCATCCTGGCGCTCGCTTGCACGCCGCCATCCTTGGCGGCAGCCCCAACAGCTAACGCTTTGGGGGAAGATCTTAAGAAATAACTAAGAACTTAGGTTTGCTATGGTTAGGTCACCACTCCGTCTTGCGTTGCAAGCCACCTCTCCTCAAGGAGAGGCTTTAGGTGCACATTCACACATTCTTGAGCTCCGGATATAATAGAAAGTTCTTCAGCTAAAACAATCATGAACTATCTCTTAGCGATAGTTTATGATTGAATATTTCAATCGTCTTCGCTTTTATTCGGTATTAGATTATTTGGTATTTCTTCTAAAATTTTAGCAAAATCAATTGCATTTTTAGGAGTTACAACAGATTTGCCTGTTTTACTTTCAATTTCCTTTCTTGTATTGCCTGCTATAGTTCCACCCTCTTTAGCAACTATTTTGTTTTCTTCCAATCCATTTGGATTAGAAGCCTTGGTTAATTCTGTTGTTGTTGCTTCAGCAAGCATATTTAAAACGATTTCCATGGTAGACATATTATCTCTGAGATTTTGCTTTTTAAGACCTTTATAGTCTTTGTATTCTCTAGTTGTCATACCTGACCAAGCTTTTGTTATTTCATTAGTTAGAATAGCGTATTCTTTTCCAGCTTTTACTCCGTGGTCTTGCCAAGTATCTGTTAATTCTTTCCAAACCTGAATAGATTGAAGCCTCTGATTTATCCATTCTCTAGAATAACCTTTTTTTAGATAGGTCTCTAACGCTCTGTCTATAGTTAGTTCTGGGTCTATAATTTCGTCTATTCGTTCTTTTCCTATTTCTGCTAACCATATTTTGAAAGGTTCAACTTTGGGTGAGGGGACAGATTGTATTATTCTGAAAATACCCTGAATATTGGCAACGTCAGTTAGACGCATTTTCCCATCAGGAGCTTTCATTTTTAAAGCGTTACAATTTGTAACGGTTTGATTTCCTTCATTTTTTAGTCTTTTCTTTAAAACTCTCCAATACACTTGTGGATTTTCACTTTCAGTTAAAGCAGCAACCACATCAACAACGCAAAACAACCATTCTTCTTTTTCATTATCCCAAACAGAGCGAATGTTTTTGCCTTCAAAAGATTTGATTTCATTATTCATAGAATTCTCCTTATTTTGAGCCAAACTACAAACTGAAAAATTTGTTTGAATAAAAAACAGCTCTCAAAGGTTAATGTAAAAGTTTAATCAAAATTAATATACTAGCTGTTTTATCAGTTTTTATAATAGCAAAAAATAATTGTTTGCCAATATCATTTTGGAGTTTCCTCAGGGCAAATACAAACTTTCCCTTTGTAAATAAGGTTTATAAAGCTAGTCGTTTATAGAGGTATTAATTAGATTGCCACAGCTCTTTCAGAACCTCACAATGACAAATGTAATTTGTGTTAAGCAACAATGGTTTAAGCTGAACGCAATTCTTTTAGTTTTTCTGCTAAGAGCATTTTCATAAAAGATTGATAAGGAATATCCTGTTTATTAGCGTAGACTTTCAGCTCATTCAACATATTTTCTGGCAGTCTTAAAGAAATAGTTTTTAGACTTGGCTTAAGCTTTGGGAAACTAGCCATTGAAGCTTTGCTCCAATCAATATATTCAGAAGAATCATTGTTATCCCAAAAATCAGCTTCTTCTTTTTCG
>JAEEGL011971613.1_pt1 | contig 20345 bp, 14 predicted proteins | sample 9134231 | NCBI WGS metagenome assembly JAEEGL01 (sample SAMN16246548, study PRJNA631951) | gut metagenome | biome: gut microbiome; feature: rumen; material: fiber-attached | host: Bos | place: Iran: Karaj | collected 2018-10 | reverse complement strand
GTATTCTCGATACAGGGCGACATAGGATCCGGCCAACCTTTAGTCGATTGGAAAAGACCCGCCCAGGTATCATTGGCAAGGATTTTATTAAATTCGCCTGCCACATAATACAAACCGATGTACTCCTCACTAGCTGGCGCAAAGTGCTCATAAAACAATACCGAATCGACAGCGCCGTGAACCATCTCACGCCTTGGGTCAAGTACATATTCCTTCTCATCCTCTGTGTATGAGCACTCCTCACATCCATCTTTCTTGCCTATCAGAAGATATGTACTAAGGTATCGCGGGTCGATGTTATCTGAGCCGGACATACCTTGGTAGGTATCGGTCCAATCATCAAAATGCCGGGCTTTCGCATAACGAGGCGCGGAGGTATTCGGGTGCGTCAGGAAATAGCGTTCACCGTCCTTGAGGAACGAGATCGCCACACCGATACCTCCTGTGTAATTGGCTTGCGCATAGAGGATCAGGGAGTCTCCGGCGAAGGCGCTCAAGTTCACTACATCGCCCGGTTTATACTTTGTAAAGCCTCCTGCTGTGGTATCTGCTAAGGTGTACCATCCAAGGAACTCGTATCCTTCCAACAAACGCGGTTCACTCAGTACTACCCTCGTTTCTCCCGCCTTGGCATGTGTGTTCGGAAGCGTTGCACCGTAATGACCGTTGTTATCGTAGCGGACATATTTGTCTTTCTCTGCGCGTACGAACTCCAGACCGCCGTTTGTAGTACTCTTGTTGGTATAGACACGCGCCCAACCGGTCATGTCTCCGGTAACTGTCTTGCTCGGGTCATCGGCTAAGGGCACGGATGTACCCTCGACGTACACACTCCATCCCGGAATATCGATTCCCTCATCTTCATCGCTGAACTCAGGCTGCGAGTACAGCGTCGCTTTGATATGGAGCGCTAAGTATGCGCCGGTGATCGTCCACATCTCGTTACATATCCATGAGGTATCTCCCGGTTCGGGGTGCATCTCGATGTTACGATACCTGCCTCCACCTGCGTCCACTCTAAGGAACACACCCGCCGGACGGAATTCCACACCGAGGTTCTGCTTGCTCGTCTGCATCGTGTCAACAATCATTCGGCCGAAAGCACCTCGCGGAGCACGAATATCCATATGTTGGAGCTTCAAGGTATCGATATTCTTGAACTGCGAATTAAAATCGTCACCTTGGCTCTTATGGCAATACTTATTCTGATAGCCCACATAGTAGTACGTACTATCGGGTATAGGCACATACATAAAGTCGCTTATATAGTACTTGGTATCCGGAATACGCTCCATGCACACCAGACGGTCGATAGTATAAATCTTCTTTGCTGCCGTACTATCCTCCCATGTCTTACCTTTGTTGTCGTTATTAGTACCCGGCCCCATACGATACCCCTTATAATCCTGCTCGTCGTAGGCAAAGTAATACGAATCCGGGCAAGACGATACCAGCGGGTCATCCAATATATAGAGTCGGAAGATGGTACGTTTGGTCTTGACATATTTTTCTCCTTGACCAGGACGATCATTAAACGCGAACAAGGCCTGACCGGGTTTGGCTGTTGGACCATTGTGATAAGTATAATTGGACGTAGTGGTATTGAAGCCGACCAGCGCGGCATTACCATATACATTAGGTTTGTTTTGTCGAGGGATAACCATCATATACACTTCGCGGTAAGGCATACCTAAGAAACCAAAGCCTTTCTCTCCGTTGAACCGACCTTCGGAGTCTTGATCAGTGCGGCCACAATACGTGGTTAAGGTTCTTTTCGGATCAAACGAAGTAACGGATGAACGATTCGTCGGCGCGACAAAGATTACATCGCAGGCATTTTTATTGTTCTTTTCTCTCGTCAAATCACCTTGGTACTTCCAATTATTATCGGAAGACGTAAGTAGGGTATAGGAACCGCCTTCGGATTCCGGGTTGGAACTCCACATGGTGTAAGATATACCACCCAATGCGAAATTATCGCTACCTTCAATACGTGTTAAGGCCGTATCGATGGACCAAATGGAAACCGACGCCGGCTCGGTAGCTCCAGCATCTTGTGGAAAAAGTTTGAGGAAGTTTCCTTTCCCACTATCCCAGTTTGTGTAACCGAAATGACCTCCGGTTTTACCCGGGTAATGAGACACGAAATACTCCACGTCGGGTGTGGCAGGATCGTTGTCATCATCAATCATGACAGACAGCAAGATATGGTCACCCTGCTTGAGATTGACCACCAAACCACCATCCGTCGGCGTATAACCGAGTCCATACGTTCCTATAGAGACAAATAGTATAGAAATCAACAACAGAATTCGTACCCTACAAAGATTTTTTAAACAGACAATATTCATATCATTTTGATTTTTTAAGCATTTAAAAGTGTGCAAAGGTACACCAAAATGCCCACTCACGCAAGTGCGAGCGGGCGTTTTTGTATTAAAGTTAAGAAAAATAAGTAGTTTTTTACGAATTATCTATTATTCGCACACCATTCACTCGGCGTCTCGCCGGTTTCGCGGGTGAAGATACGGGAGAAGACGACCGGGGAAGAGAAGCCGCATTGCTCAGCGATATCCTGCATCTTCAGATCCGGCTGCTCCTTCATCAGACGCTTCGCTTCTTCGATACGGTAGTTGGTCACAAACTGGTAGAAATTGCATCCGTATTCCGCGTTGATAAGTTGACTCAGATAGGTGCGGTTGAGCGGCAGCACTTGACGCAGATCATTCAAACGGAACTCCGGATTAAGATACGGCTTCTCCGTCTCCATCCACTGCTCTAACTTCTCGCGGTACTCCGCATTGGGCTCTATTTCCGTCACTTCTTCTTCTTCTTCTTCTGCATTTTCTATCCACGGCTTGGCGCGGAAGATAACCTGGTCATTGGTATAGATGATGGCGAAGAGCATCAGCCATTGCTGGGTGAAGAGTCGCGTGGGTTCCTCCGAGAAACAGATATAGATATAGGACATACCTAAGACAAGAACCATGAGGAGATAACGGACCACCCATTTCTCATCGGTCCTCTCCACCGAACCGTAGTTCTCCTCAGCGTATATACGGTAGTCCCGCGCGTGCTTCAACATCAATGCCACCCACACCACCGGAACAAGCGCCAAGAGCCATCTCAGGTCCCAAGGAACCAACATGTCAATCACTCCGAGCACTACCACCGGCAAGATGCGCTTTAGACTATTCTTCCACGTCAGCCATCCGGGATGCAAGAGCTCCGACGGGTAGGCCAAGATGAGCCATGCGAGAAGATCGCCAGCAAGCATCTCCCAACCCTCAAAACTGAATATTCCTTCCGCCGGCAGAAGATCCGCATTGACGAACATGCGATAGGTGACACCTGCAATCATTATGACCGAAAACGTGGCCATGATCCATGCCTGTACGTATCGCACGCGGATGCCATTCGAATGACGAGCCATCGCCCACGTGAAGAGCAACGTCACAGTTATGATAGCGATGTTTTGGATGGGCGAAATGATCGAGCGAAAGATATCAATCGGGATCAACGGCGCGAGTCCATAACTCACAACTACACAAGCAAGGAGTCCAAGTCCAAATAGGCACTCCTCCTTGTATTCCACCCAAAATTTACGAAGCGAGAATCTTGTGTTTTGATTAGCTTTCATGTGCTTTTTTCAAAAAACAAGCACAAAGGTACTGCTTTTTTCCGATATATGCAAGAAAAAAAAGATTTTTTGTTCATTTATTATTGCATAAAGCGATAGATGCCGCCGGGAAGGGAGCGGACGATACCTTGAAGTTCGAGCATCATCAGGTCAGAAGAGACCTCGGAATAGGGTCGCTCGGTTTGCTGGACAAGGAGGTTGATATGGAGTCCGTCTTCGGCCTGCTGCAGGCGGGTGAGCAGGTCTCGTTGGGTTTCTGAAAGGTCGTCCATGAGTCCGACGAGTTGCAGTTGGACGGGTTGTTTCTTAGCGTTCTTCGTGCGCCAGTCCATCGACTCAATGAGGTCGGCGGCGTTATGGATGAGTTGGGCTTTGTTGCGTCGGATGAGGAGGTTGCAGCCGAGGGAGGTCTCGTCGGTTGGCCGACCGGGGAAGGCGAACAGTTCGCGGCTATAATCCAAGGCATAACGGGCGGTACAGAGGCTGCCGCCTCTGACTTTACTCTCTACGATCACCACCGCGTCCGCCAGACCGGCGATGATACGGTTGCGCTGCAGGAAATTGCCGGCAAAAGCCTCCGTTCCTTCCGGGTACTCGGAGATGAGTCCGCCGTTCTCCATCGCCGCGTTGGCTTCGTTGATATGCTGATAGGGGTACATCTTATCCAGGCCGTGGGCGAGGACCATAACGGTCGGTACGCCGTACTGGAGGGCGGCGCGGTGGGCAGCGATGTCGATGCCGTAGGCTCCGCCGGAGACTATAGTCAGTGAGTCGAGGTTAGCGGCGAGATCACGCACGAGGGCGTTGGTCAGTTCGCGTCCGCGCTCGGTAGCATGGCGGGTGCCGACGATAGCCACCACATGCCCTTCCATCGAAGGGATATGACCCTTGACGAAGAGCTGCGACGGCTTATCGTAACACTCCCTCAGACGATAAGGATAGTCCTCATCGTCCGGCTTCCAAACGCGGATGGGATACGTCATGACTTAACTGCGGTCGGACAGGTGCACCTTGACACCATAACAGAGGTCACCTGCATCGCCCAGACCGGGCACGATATATTTCTTGTCGTTGAGGACAGGATCAATCGCGGCGCACCACAGCGTGACATCGGGACTATCGTTCAGTTCGCGACGCATGTAGTCGATGGCCTGCGGCGTAGCAATGGCGCAGCAGAGGTGGGCATGGGCAGGTTTGCCGTGACGAAGGAGAGCCAAATACCCCACCTCCATCGACATACCTGTTGCCAACATCGGGTCGGCCACGATAAGCGTTTTTCCTTCGATAGACGGCGCCGCCATATACTCGGCTACGATCTCCAGTTCACCTTTGCCATTGACGCGGCGATAGGCGCTAAGGAAGGCATTCTCAGCGCGGTCAAAGATGTTAAGAAATCCCTGATGCAGCGGCAGTCCGGCACGGAGGATGGTCGCGATCACGAGTTGGTCGGAGATGGTATTGACCGGCGCGATACCCAGCGGCGTCTGTACGTCGGTTTGCTCGTAATGAAGCGCCTTGCTGACCTCTATGGCCATGAACTCACCGATACGCTCGATGTTACGACGGAAACGGAGAGGATCCTTCTGAATCTCCACGTCACGGATCTCGCGCAGATACATGTTGAGCACGCTGTTGTGCTCAGAGAGATTGATGACTTTCATTATTTATTTCTTAGCTGCTTTCAATTCGGTCTTCACTTCTGCCTGGCGTTGCTTGTAAAGCGCCTCGATCTGAGCGAGTTCACTCTCTTTCTGCACGGTCTCCTGTACGAATCCCTGCAGGGTGGTTTGCCAGTTCTGGATGGAGGTCTCGAGGTCCGATACGGAGCGCAGGCGCTCTGCTACTTCGCGCAGGGAGTAACCCAGCTCTTTCTGCTGTTTCTCGAGCATCTGCGAGTAGTTGTCGCGTGCCTCTTTGTTCAGACGGCGGTTGGAAGCCAGCTTACGCTGCTGCTTCTCGATAGTCTTCTGCATGGACTTGAGGGCTGCCTCTTCTTTGTCATAGACTTTCTTGAGTTCAGCCGTCATCTTGAACGCATCTTTGAGCGAAGCGTCCATCTCTTTGGCATGGGTCTTCTCGTCCTTGAGCTCCGCCTTCGCAGCCTTGATCTGATCGCCGTTTCTCGCCAGGTCTTTCGCTACGATGTCCAGCGCCGCACGATACATAGTAGGCTCGGCCGCATACAGCGCGCGGAGGGAGTCCGCCTTCAGTTCTACGATCTCGATGTTCAAGGGCGTTACATGCTGCGCCATAGCGCTTAATCCAAGGGCCAGAAAGGCCAGTACAAAAATCTTTTTCATTGCTTCAATATTTTTAGATGTTGGTAGCTTCTTTCGAAAAACCGCACAAAGATACTATAAAATTTGCATATATGCAAAAAAAAGTGTAACTTTGCACAAAATTTGTAAAAAGAATGAAAAAATTCGTATACGACGAAGCGACGATAGCGTTTGTGACAGCGGCGGCGCAGGCATGTCTGCTGATTGAGAAGAGCAGCGAGCACGAGCGCGGCGAATGGCGGGAGCAGATGCTTCGATTGCTGCCGGTGCTATACCTGCGGGCGCGGCTGCTGGATCAGGAGGAAGAGATGGCGGACGAGGAGCCGCAGCGGTTTGTGACGGAAGAGGATTATAACTACGCGCTAGTGGGTATCCGCGAACTGATGGGTTCGGACGATGCGTACCTCGATGTGTTCGTCGATCAGGGCGTGTATACCGACGAGGTGCAGACGGCGTATATCTCGGAGCAGTTAGCCGACATCTACCAGGAGCTGAAGGACCTGGCGGCGGGATTTCAGACGGGCAACGAGACGATCATGCACGACGCGGTGGTCGTTTGCCGCGAGGCGTTCAAGGAGCACTGGGGACAGAAAGTTTTAGCCGTAATGCGGGCATTACATGCCATATCAGACACATCATATTAACAAAGAACTGCTGCAGTGGATGCCGATAGCGGCATTCGAAGGGGAAGTGATCGTCGTCGATCATGAGGAGCAGATAGCGGATGCGGTGGCGTACCTGCGGAAGCAGCGTACGATAGGCGTGGATACCGAAGCGCGGCCGAGTTTTCAGCGGGGGACGCACTACCCTACGGCCCTCGTGCAGATCGCGACGCATGAGCGGTGTTACCTATTCCGGCTCACGCATATCGGCATGCCGCAGGCCATAGCGGACATCTTCGCCGACCCGAAGATATGCAAGGTGGGTCTGGCGTTCAAGGACGACATCAACGGGTTGCGACGGAGGCGGAACTTCGTGCCGGCCAACTGCATCGACGTGCAGTCGCTCGTAGCGCGATACGGGATTCTGGACTTAGGACTGCAGAAGATCTTCGCCATCTGCTTCGGCAAGAAGATCTCGAAGACGCAGCAGTTGACGAACTGGGAGAACAGTCATCTGACGCCCGAGCAGGCGCGTTACGCGAGCACAGACGCGTGGGCGACGCTGCTGATATACGAAGACCTGCTGCAGCACGAACCGCTGGCGGACAAAGAGGTGGAGGCGCTGAAGCGCGAAGACAAAGAGCGGATGATCGAGCATCAGCAGGAGATTCAGGACCAGCGTCTGCGCGAACAAGGGATCGAACCGCCGCCTCATATGACGCTCGAAGAGCGCGAGGCGCATCAGGCGCAGAAACGGCGGGAAGCAAGGAAAAGAAAACGCCAGCGGCAGACAGCCCGCAAAGCCGCTCAACGCACCGCTTCTACAGGAGAAAGAAAAAAACAAATAAAACCCTGATTATTTTTTATGAAACGATTTGTTCTTGTTGTGTGCACCGTACTATGTACGCTGTACTCTTTTGGCGAAATCAAGTATGTCTTCTACTTCATCGGAGACGGGATGGGTAGTAACCAAGTGCTCGGCGCGGAGATGTACCGCTCGGCGCTACAAGGAGAGCCTTTAGGTCGCGTACAGACGCTGATGACGACCTTCCCATATTCGGGCAGCGCCGGTTCGTACTCGAAGAGCAACGGCATCACCGACAGTGCGGCGGCGGGCACGTGCCTGGCGACGGGACAGAAGACGAAGAACGGCATGTTAGGTCTGGGACCGGACAGCGCTCGTCTGACGACCATCGCCGAAGATCTGAAGGCGCAGGGATGGGGCATCGGCATCATGACGACCGTCGCCATCGACCATGCGACGCCGGGTGCGTTCTACGGCCATGTGGCCAAACGCAGTATGTATTACGAGATCGGTCAGCAGCTGAGCGAGAGCGGTTTTGACTTTTTCGGCGGCGCAGGATTCCACTACCCGCAGGGCAAGAAAAACAAAGAGGAGGTCAACCTCTACCGCCTGGCGGAAGAGCGGGGATATACGGTGGTGCACAGGATGGAGGAACTATCCGAGATACCGGAATCCCGATATACCGACATTTCGAAGATGATTTTAGTGCAGAAGGACGACGACCAGGGCACGAAGCATGGCAGTAACCTGAGTTATGCCATTGACCGAAAGGAAGGCGACCTGACCTTACGACAGATCGTGCGCACCGCTATTCCGTTCCTCGCGGCGCGTCATGAGCGGTTCTTTATGATGGTGGAAGGCGGTATGGTTGATTACGCCTGCCATGGCGACGATGCGGCGACGGCTTTCGGGGAAGTATGGGACATGGACGAGGCGATGCGCGAGGCGTACGCTTTCTATGAGCAACATCCGGACGAGACCTTGATAGTGGTGACAGCCGACCATGAGACGGGCGGTCTGGCCCTCGGCAACAGCGATTATACGCTGCATCTGGACGTGCTGCAGCACCAACACTGCTCAGCATGGGTGCTGAACGACCTATTTGCGCAGTTGTATAAAGAGAAGCGGAAACCGAGTTGGGAGGACGTGAAGCAGATCTATAAAGAGCAGTTAGGTTTCTGGGACAAGGTAGAGATCACGGCGGCCGAGGAGCGCGAACTGAAGACCTTATATAAATCCGCGCGCGCGAAGGACTTCGGCGATGCCGGTATCGCCCTGCTGAACAAGAAAGCGCATATCGGATGGACCACCCGCGCGCATTCGGCGCATGTCGTGCCGATCTTCGCCATCGGTCCGGGCGCGGAGATCTTCAGCGGATGGCACGATAACACGGAGATCGTTCCGCTGATACGGAAGGCGATGAGGGAAAGGTGAAAGGTGAAAGGTGAAAGGGAAAGGTGAAAGGGAAAGGTGAAAGAAAAAAGAGGGGCGCGGATGCGTCCCTCCTTTTTTGTTATGGGATTATCGTTTATTTAACGATTTGGCCCATTGCGTTGTATGCCTTGTCACCCTTCAGGATGATGAGGTTACCCTCGCGGATTACTTTCACAGCCTTACCCTCAGAGAGGATCTCTTCGATGCCTTCGCCCTTCTCCGGGAAGGTGATCTCCAACTTGTTGGTCTCGAAGGTCCAGGTGAAGGTATATTCACCCTCTACGTCGATGATAACCACCATGTTAGCCTCTACGTTCTCGGTAATGCCCTCAGCACTCGTGAAGTCACGATGGAAGGTATAGCCGTTCGAGCGCCATTCGCCGTTCACTTTGAGTTTGAACGCATAGGTGCCGGCCTTGATGTTATCGTTGTAGAGCGTAGCCGTCTTCTTGTCCTCAGACAGGATGAACGGAATCTCAGCAGCCCACTCGGTCATGTCGCCGATAACGGTTACCGTCGGGTCTCCAGCCGGCTCTACATAGAAGTTACCTGCGATAGTGAATACCTCACCGGTGTAGGTAACCGTTACGTCACCAGCCTCAGCGAGCGTGAAGCAGATATTGTTGTCATCGCCGTCTTTGCCGCGAGTTACGCCTTCAGGAATCTCGCCGGTCAACTCGTCGAAGCCAAGAACGCCTTCAGTCCAGTTACCCTTCAAGGTAATCTTCATCATGTAAGCACCCGGCTCAAGCGACAATACTGCGCTCTCTTCCTTAACAGGCAGTGCGTTCGGTTGCCATGCGCTCTCCTCACCTACGAGGTTAGCGGTACCGGTGATATAGAACTTCGGCTCATCAACCGGGGGAACCGGACCTTCCGGGAAGGTGATCTCGAGGGTGTTGGTAGCATATATCCAAGTGAAGGTATATTCACCGGCTACGTCAGCTTTGAGGTTGAAGTTATCATCATAACCGCCTTCCTCATTGATACCCGGCAGAGTTGCATTCTCACGGGTGATGTCATATACCTGACCCTTATAGCAACGCCATTGACCGTCAACCACAACCTTGAAGTTATAATCCTGAGCCTCAAGCGCGATCTTTGCACTTGCTTTCTCGTCGCCCTCTTCCGGACCAAGGATGTTAGCATCTGCACTCCATTCGTTCATTGCGCCTGCGATAGCAACAACCGGCAGGACAACAGGAACATCCGTACTGAAGTTACCCTCGAGCGTGAAGACGCGCGGGTCACCAGCGATATAGATAACTTTTACGATACCAGCCTCGTTGAGCGTGAAGATGATGTTCGTCCACTCGTTGGTAGTGATACCAGCAGGAATCTCACCTGACAGTTCGTTATAGCCTAACCATTGGTCATCCGGCGTGATGAGTTTGAGCTCATGGTAGCCGGCAGCCAGATTGAGTTCGAGGGTGTCTTTGTACGAAACAAGCGCACCTTCTTTAGCCCAAGTAGCTTTGCCTTCGCCTACGATATCTTCGCCACCCGTTACATAGAACTTCGGCTCGTCAACCGGGGGAACCGGACCGGCCTTCGGGAAGACTTTCACCGAGCGTACATAGATACGCTGCGAACCGGTCTGCGCGATTGTGATCTGCGAAATCTCACCATTCGGAACCAACTTGCAGTCGGTCGGAACTTTATTACCAGCAGTCAAGTCAAACTTAACGCCGTTTACCGTAACCTCAGCAGCGTCGTTGCCATACTGAGTAGCATTTACGATGATCGAGTCTACCTCAACCGGGGTAGCGAGCGTGAAGGCCAGAGAACCAGCAGCGCTGGAAGTACCGAACTTCAAGCTGGAGTTGTCGTCATCAATAGGACGGCCGGCATACACCTTAGTAGCCTCTTGAACAGATGCTACATACGGAGCACTTGCTGCATCAAAGATAGCTTCTACCTCAGCAGCCAAAGCAGCGGAAGCGTCCTTACCAGCTTCACCGGTACCATTGAAGGTCAGTTTGAATGCACCCTCCGGCAGAACTTCCGGCTTTTTCGGATAAACTACTTCCAGTGTCTGCGACTCAAACGTATAAGTAAGTTGATACTCACCGGCTGCGTCCGCTGCGAAATGCATGTTACCGCTTCCCTCTGCCAACGAAGTGGTCGGAGCCTCACGGGTGATATGCGCGCCATTAGCTTTCCATGCGCCATCGAATTTGAAACCAAACTCATAGTTGCCCTCTGCCAAAGTGAGGTTCAGTCTTGCGGTTAGTTTGTCCTCTGCGGGAGCAAACGGATCAGTGTCTTTCCACTCGCCGAAGAAGTTACCATGGAGAACTACGGTAGGAAGGACTACAGCCTCACCGGTCTTATCAGCTACAGCAGCTATTTCTTTCGATTCCGGATTGAAGTTAATCGTGACGGTGTAGATACCAGCCCCCGGGATAGCGAGTTCATAATCTTTTGCGGGATAAGCCTCATCCCATGTGTAGTTTTTGCAGACCTTGAAGGCGATTGTACCTTCAGCCAATTCGAGTTCGGTTTTCTCCCACTTGAAGGAACCGTCCTCTTGCTGGATCATCTCATTGTCTTTGTTTGCAGGATCCCAAGTGGTACCGAATAGAGTAGCGGAACTACCGGCTACAGTCCAGTGGGTGATCTCAACGTCCGAATACGAATAGAACTCGATCTTGTTCAAAACAAACGCATAGTTTGAGCCGTTCGTGTTTGTAACATTGAATGCAAACTTGTAGTATGCATCTTTTGCCCAAAAGTCGGCGTCCTTCGGAGTAAGCTCAATCGTTCCTTCCGTGTTCTTTGCTACCGTAAAATCAGTTTCGGCAACAGCTACAGTTTCCGTTACATCTTGCGTAAAGTCCGCGTCCTTAGCGACAGTAACCTTAACGGAATTGAGTTTGAGATTGTCCGAGGTAACACCCGCATGAGCAATCACGATTTTTGCGATGGCATCACCCATTGCCGTTTTACCGGCAATAACGCGGTCTACATTCTCAATGCTCTTGCCTCCAATACGGAGTGCGCCTGATGCATACCAGTTGCCTGGCACCGTCCATGTTAATCCGTCGATTTCTTGATCACCGGACTTAGTGTAATCGGAAACGTTTCCACTAGAATACTTTTGTGGAACGAATGTGTAAAACACATTTCCCACAGCAGCCATCATGGAACCTGCAAATAGAATTGCAGCAAATAAAGAAAAGATTTTCTTCATAATAACAGATTTTTTAGTTAAACAAAAAGTTAATTAATACCATTTAAGGTGTTTGTAATGTAATTGAAAGAGAGGGAACGATCAAATTCCCTCTCCTAAATTAGGCGAAATTAACGAATAACTGCGCCATTCATGTTATAGGTCTTACCGCCCTTCTTAACAACGACTTGACCATTAACGAGTACCTTGACAACCTTACCCTCAGAGAGGATATCTTCGATACCTTGCTCTCCATCGAGCGTTACACGGATGGTATAAGCACGGAGTTGCTTGGAGCAAGTCAGTGTTACGCTTTTCGCGTCAATATCTTCAACAACGATCAGCGGATCTTCGAGAGTAGCTTTCTCTGTAACTTCTGCATAAGAAGCACCGGTAGTGATGGTACCATGGTCTACAGACAGTTCGAAGCTAGCTTTGTTTGCTTTACCAGCGATCTCTACTTTTGCGATATTTGCACCGGCAGTGATAGTCAATGTCTTGCCGGCAAATACACGGAAGTCTGTCTTTACATAAGCGCCGCGCCACTCGAGTTGGATACCATCGATAACTTCCTTCTGATCAGCCTCAGTAGAAGCTGTTTCCTCCGTTTGCGGAGTCAGCGTGTGAATACCCTCGGTAGCGAGCTCTTCCGGAGTCGGCGGAACGACTTCACCGCCGTCTTCATCGAGCTCGATATCAGCATACGTTTCTGAATCATAAGCAGGCGTTTCCAACGAAGCGTCAAGCTTATACGTCTTTCCGTCATCTCCTACGAAAGTAAGTTCATAGCGATAAACGCCCTCACCAAGATGAGTAACAACCAGGTCGGTACTGCTCGTAGCCTCTACGGTAGTACCCTCAGCCACATCTACCTCAATGAATGCGATTTCTCCCTCTGCGGAATAGGTACCGGCGATAGCCGTAGCGCTCTTTGCAGAAACACCGACATAGATATCCGGATAAGTAACTACCTCTGTCTCTTCGTTGTAATCCTTGTAGAGGTTGAATTGCCATGCGCCGTACTCAGCCATGTAAGCAGCCTCAGCGTAAGCTACGTCCAAGGTAATGGTCTCACCTTCGCCGCCTTCACCACCTTCGCCGCCTTCACCGCCGCCTTCGCCGTCAAGCGTAACAACGATGCTGGTAGCACGAACTTGTGCGCCGGAAGCAAGGAGTGCCACGGACTTAGAGGAACCGCTCCAAGTACCAACCGGACCTTCTGCTTCGAAGGTATAACCTGTAGCCGTAAAGTTACCGGGACCGTACTTTTCAGTACCTTTAGCGACACAGGTGATCACGATCTTTGTGATGTTCGACTCAGCGGAAATCGTGAGCGTTTGGCTTTTGTACGTACGGATAGCCGCTACATTGTCTACCGTACCTACAACACCCTGACCGGTAGCAATAGTAACACCCTCAACGACACCGGATTGAGCACCTGCCGTGGTAGTCCAACCGCAGTTGTCCGGAGTGATAGTTACTTCTGCTGCCATCATGCTACCTGCGAAAAGCACGGCAGCGATTAAAGAGAAGAATTTCGTCATAAATTTAAATTTTGTTAAATAAAAAGTTGGTCGTATATAAAGTTATTAACTTTAGTTTTTTCAAAAACCGAGCAAAGTTACTGCTTTTTTTTCAAACCTCCAAATATTTTGCTATAAAACATAAAAAAATTTTATTTTTTATGCGCCACTACGAAAAGTTGAACCGAATTAAAGAGATTTTGCCAAATAATATACGCTGCCGCTCCGAGTGCCGCAAGCGGATGCAGATACGTCTGTGCCATCCAGACGCCAAGCGAGGTGTTCTTCTGTCCGAAAGCTTGTCCGGCTGTGATGGAAGAGACGCCCTCCATGGTCTTGGGCGCAGCGGCAGGGTTGATGAGTACGTCTTGATAGTCTTTGCCCTTACTCGGCGCCGGCAAATAGTACCCAATGAGTTTACCCAAGCCGAACTGCAACAGGCAGGCGAAGAAAGATAATACTAATAAAATTAGTATATTGGCGATTTGAGATTGGAAATTAAGTATGGTTGTATTCGTCACCACCGCAGACAAGACGATGATTGATGCCACCCAGAGATAGAAAGGAATCTGCGCCGCCGTATGAGACAACACAAACTCCTTTTTTGTCCACCTCTGATACACTATTCGGAGGAGCCATGCGCCGAAGAAAGGTCCGAGCAGCAGGGGCGAGATATGACTAATAATCAGCGTAAAGGCCGGCCAGAAGGCTTTCTCTGCCAGCGGGTTGACGAGCGGGAAGAGTACCGGCACAATAAGCGCGGTAGCGAAATTGGAGAGCAAGGTGAACGTCGTCAGGTTCTGGATCGAACCGCCCATCTTTCCGGCGATGATAGGTGCCGCCGTAGCGGTAGGCATCACGAAACAGAGCATCAGTCCCTGCGCCATAAAGCGACTACCCGTCAAGAGATAGGTGATGGCATACGCAGCCAGGCTGAGCGAGATCTGCAGAAAGAGCACTACCCAATGCCATTTATGCAATCGTAAATCCTTCGGATTGACCTTACAGAAGGTAAAGAAAAGCATGAAGAAGATAAGCCACGGCAAGATCGGTTTCAACGGCAGCAGCCATCGGTAGCCGAGGGCACCTATCAGCATTGAGAGCCAGAGGGCGTTACTATCAAAGAATTTACGCATAAGTATCTACAATATAATCCATGATTCGGAACACCTCTTCGACGGTCTCAGCGCGGAGCAGAGCGATACGCGTCTGCTTGAAGTCCGGCAGGCCTTTGAAGACCGGCGAGGCTGCGAAATGACGGCGTGAATGGATGATGCCCTTGCGCTCGTCATTGCCGCACCAGGCTATCGAAGCGAGCACGTGCTCTTTGAGGACCGCCACTTTGTCGGCCATCGTTTTCGGAGCTGGCAGCCCTTTCATCTCGGCGAAGAGCCAGGGGGCACCAAAGGTGGCGCGGCCGATCATGATGGCATCCACGCCGTAGCGGTCGAAGCACTCTTTCGCACGCTCGGGTGTGCACACGTCCCCATTTCCGATAATAGGAATGCGCATGCGCGGGTTGTTCTTCACTGCTCCGATGAGTGTCCAGTCCGCTTCGCCGCGGTACATCTGACTGCGGGTACGGCCGTGGATGGCCAGTTCGCGAATGCCGAGGTCTTGGAGACGTTCCGCGAGATCGACGATGAAGGGTGTGCCGTCCGGCAAGTAGAGAGAGGGTTCATCCCATCCGAGGCGGGTCTTGACGGTGACCGGTGTATGGACGGCATCGACCACCGCGCGGGTGATAGCCAGCATCTTCGGCACGTCTTTGAGTAAACCGGCGCCGGCCCCTTTGCCTGCCACTTTCTTCACCGGGCAACCAAAATTGATGTCGATGAAGTCCGGGTGCGCCTGCTCGACGATACGTGCGGCATCCGCCATCGCCTCTGGTTCACGCCCGTAGATCTGGATGGCTACCGGTCGCTCGGCATCATGGATGGTGAGTTTGCGCGTGGTCGAAGCAATATCCCGCACGAGGGCATCCGCATTGACAAACTCCGTATAGACGCGATCGGCGCCGTAGCGCTTGCACAGCGCACGGAAGGCCGGATCAGTCACGTCCTCCATCGGAGCCAAGTATAAGGGATAGTCTCTCATTTATTGAGCGTCGGATAGGAGATACGATGATGGTTCATAGCGGTGATGCGGGCCACGAAGACGCGGCGGATGTCTTCGACATCCTTGAAGCTGAGCGGGGTCTCGGCGAACTGCCCGTCCGCTATCTGCGCATCGATCATCTGGTTGACGGCTTTTGCGATAGAGGCTTCGGAATAGTCCTCGAGGCTGCGCGAACGCGCTTCGATGGCATCGGCCATCATGAGGATCGCTCCTTCTTTGGTACTCGGCTTAGCGCCCGGATAACGGAAGAGCGACTCATCCACTTTCTCCTTCGGGTGCGCGTTACAATAGGTGTTATAGAAATAGCGCACAAGCGACGTTCCGTGATGGGTGGTGATGAAGTTGATGACCACTTCCGGCAGATGGTTTCTGCGGGCGATTTTCTCTCCTTCGGCTACGTGCGCGATGACCACTTGGGCCGCATCGCGCGGATCCATCTTCAGCAAGGGATTATCCACGCCGTTCTGGTTCTCTACATAGTAGAGCGGGTCGGTCATCTTACCGATATCATGGTAAAGCGCACCCGTTCGAACAAGCAGCGCATTCGCGCCGATAGTCTTCGCGGCTTCCGCGGCGAGGTTAGACACCTGCATCGAGTGCTGGAACGTACCGGGAGCACGTTCCGCCAAGGTATGCAGCAGTTCGGAGTTGATATCCGTCAGTTCGACGAGGGTGATGGACGAGATGAAATGGAACAGCTTCTCGAACATATAAATCAAGCCGTAGCACCCGACGGTAAGGAGTGCGCAGATGAAGAAATAGAGGTACATCCACGGATCGATAGCCGAGATAGCACCCGTCTGGGCAAAAGAGATGGCGGTGTACGCGAGTGTCTGCGCAAGGAAGATCCATGCGGCGGTCTGCACGAGTTGTGCACGGCGGGTCATGTCGCTCAGGGACGACACCGCTACCATACCTACCACAATCTGGATGAAGAAGAACTCTACCGGCGCGGGAACCACGATGGACGTGATCAGAATGGTCGTGAAATGCAGGAAGAGGGCGGTGCGTGAGTCAAAGAAGACGCGCGTTAAGATAGGTACCCATGCGAAAGGAATGAGATACACCGTGAGGTTAAACCGCAGCGCGAGGCATGCCAAACCGATGACGATAAACATCTGGAGACAGAAGAAGAGTATCGTAGTGGTCGAGCGCAGATACGCGATGCGGAAGACATAGAGATAGATGACAAACAGCAGCAGGAACAAGAACACCAGCATCGACTCACCGAGGATGGAGAGCGTACGCTGTTTGTTACCCAGCGACTCATCGTCATAGGCGCGGCGTAAAGACTGCAAAATCTGATAGTTACGCTCCGTGATGATATCGCCGTTATCGATGATTTTCTCCCCCTTCTGCACCATGCCTTGGGTGGGCGAAACGGTAGCCAGCAGTTTGGCGCGGAACTCCTCCGTCTTAGCGGTATCCAGCACAAGGTTGATGGCGCAGTCATAGCCGAATCGCTTGTGGGCCGTCATGGGCGTAAAGATCTCGGACAGCGGATATTTATGCTGCTGGATATCGATGCGGGTATAGCCTTCGGCTTGCAACCACTCCATCGTCTCCAGCGATACGACTTTCACCTCGCGTTGTACCCGTGGGACATACTTGAAGAAAGGCGCGAAGGTGGAGAGCAGCTGTTGCTGGTCTTTCTCGAGTTGCTCGTCCGTCTTATAGATCGGGAAGTCAAAATCGGCAGTAAGCGCTCCGTAGCCCCACGGTTTGCCGATCTCATAGTGATAGCGGAAGGAGTTGTTATACCGCGGGAACATCAGTACGATGACAGCCGCCAACACCATGAAAATGCTCAGGCGGAACACCGTTGGCGCATATTTGAGATTGAAGATCTTAGATGTGAGATGGGAGAATTTCATTATCGTTTGTTCTTAAAAAATTCTTGTATGAGTTCGCGGCATTCGGTTTCGAGCACACCTGCCGTGACGGTTGCTTTAGGATGGAAGGTGCGAGGCGCGTAAGTCGTATACCCGCGTTTGGGATCGGAGGCACCGTAGACGATACGACTTATCTGCGCCCAGCCGATAGCGCCTGCGCACATCGGGCAAGGTTCAACGGTGACGTAGAGCGTCGCATCCGGGAGATACTTGCCGCCGAGGGTCTCCGCGGCCGCTGTGATGGCCTGTATCTCTGCGTGCGCAGTGACGTCAGCGAGCGTCTCCGTGAGGTTATGACCACGACCGATGATTTGGTTCTGGCTGACAATCACGCAGCCGATAGGTATCTCGTCTGCCGCAAGGGCTTTTCGCGCTTCATTGATGGCTAAAGCCATGAAGCGCTCGTCGTCATTCTGAGTATTCGGAGTATTCTGAATATTCTGGTTTTTCCGGCAGAAGCGCGCGAGGTCTTCGGGATGAGTCTCAAAATGATTGCCGATGACGACGACGTCTGCTCCGGCTTTGTAAGCAGTTTGCATCGCTTCGGGCGTTCGGATGCCGCCGCCCACGATAAGGGTGACAGAAGTCTTCTCACGCACCGCTTTGATGATCTGTGAAGAAACGGGATGGATCGCTCCCGAACCCGCCTCCAGGTAGATGGCTTTCTTACCCATCAGTTCCGCCGCGATACAGGTGTCGACGATGGTGTCGATGTCCGCCGGATCGAGCGGTTGCGTATGCGAAACACGCATCGTCGAAGTCTCTACTCCGCCATCAATGAGGATGTACGCCGTTGGGACGAAATCCGTCTGCGACTCGCGAATCACACGCGCCACCTTAACTTGCTGATTTACAAGGAATTCAGGGTTGCGACCGGACAGTAAAGAGAGGAATAAAATACCATCTGCTTCCGGGGTAAATTGGGACGAATTTCCGGGAAAAAGAATGATGGGAATTGGAGATTTCAGATTGGCGATTTGAGATTTGAGAGCTCTGACAAAATCCGTCGGGTCGCCGCCGGTGGAACCACCGACAAAGAGGTAGTCGGGATGGCACTCGTCGGTGAAAGAAAGGCGTGCAAGGTCGGCCTTCTCCGGATCAAGCAACAAGGCTAAACTTCTATGTCTGAGCGTCATTTCCATTCGAAACTTTCGACCATGCGGACTACGTCTTTCCGCAAGTAGTTATATACCGGCGCGAGGGAGTCCGCATTCGGCGGACAGTTGCAATAGACCGAGGCACGGAAAAAGTGGTGCGTAGAGTCGGTGATAAAAAACTGGCAGGACGAAGCGGTGTTGCCTTCCAAATCGAAGAGCACACCATAGACCTGCGCCTCGGGATGACTATATTCTTGCTCCGGAATCGCGCTGGCAAAAGAAGCATTACGATAGACAAACTCCAGCGCGTCATTGGTCAGTTCGCGCAAGTTACGCTGCACGGGTTTGTAGGAGCAATGAATCGTCGCGTCCAGCGCGGGGTAATAGATATTGATCCAATAGGGTTCGTCCGCGCGAGGTTGCACCTGCGCATTCTGCGAGAGCGCGAAGGAATACGGATAGCGCGGATAGAGGGACGCGAAGTCGGCGTACGCAGTGTCCGGCACCGTGATACGGTAATAGCCGTACGGCTTCGGCGCGGCAACCCGACCACACGAAACCATGGCCATCCCAATCAGCACAAGCGGTACTATTTTTTTCCAAAAGCCCATTTTCTCCATTTTCGACACAAAAGTACGCAAAAGATACGACATACAAAAATTATTTTGTATTTTTCGCACAAAAAAGGCAAAAATCAAAAATAAAATGCGCGCGCGCTTGCATATATGAAATTAATGTTGTATATTTGCACGATTTTTGGAATACCATCTAAAACACAACCGAATTATATGGAGAACAACAACAATTATTGCGTAATTATGGCCGGCGGCGTAGGAAGTCGTTTTTGGCCGTACAGTAGAGCAGATAAGCCGAAGCAGTTCTTGGACTTCTTCGGCACGGGTCGCAGTTTGCTGCAGATGACCGTCGATCGTTTTCGTCCGATCGTTCCGATTGAGAACGTGTTTATCGTGACGAACGTAGCGTATAAAGACTTGATTTTACAACAGATTCCGGACTTAAGCGAGAAGCAGATCTTATGCGAGCCTGCGCGCCGGAATACGGCGCCTTGCATCGCGTACGCGACTGCTCATATACGCGCGCTATGCATCCAGCGAGCATACGGGTACACGGAAGAGTACCAGGGATTCACGAAAGACGGAAAAGTCAAAGGCGGTCCTTCCAAATCCTCCCTTCCGAACTATCAGGACATAGACTGGAGCAAACCGGAAATGCGGGCCAATATCGTGGTGGCAGCGAGTGATCATCTGATTTTGGAAGAAGAGAAATTCCGTCAAGTGATCCTGAAGGCGTTTGATTTTGTGAGCAAGAACAAAGCGATTGCGACGCTCGGTATGTCCCCTACCCGTCCGGAGACAGGTTACGGTTACATACAGCGTCAGCCGGAAGCTTTTGCAGAGGGTATTTATCCGGTGAAGACCTTTACGGAGAAGCCGAACTTAGAGATGGCGAAGGTGTTCTTGGAGAGCGGTGATTTCCTTTGGAACTCGGGAATATTTATTTGGAACCTGCAGACCATCAGCGAGGCGTTCCGGTACTTATTACCGGAGGTAGCGGATCGTTTCCGCGAGGGCGAGTTGCTGATGGGTACGGACAAAGAGGAAGATTTTATTGAGCAGATCTTCCCGAAATGCCCGAACATATCCATCGATTATGGCATCATGGAGAAAGCGGATAATGTGTTTGTCCTGCCATCAAGTTTCGGCTGGAGCGATCTCGGCACGTGGGGCAGTCTGTATGAGTTGAGCGAGAAAGACGAGAACGG
>JAEEGL015755475.1_pt1 | contig 20346 bp, 19 predicted proteins | sample 9134231 | NCBI WGS metagenome assembly JAEEGL01 (sample SAMN16246548, study PRJNA631951) | gut metagenome | biome: gut microbiome; feature: rumen; material: fiber-attached | host: Bos | place: Iran: Karaj | collected 2018-10 | reverse complement strand
TTCCAGTTCTTCTTTATTCGGTTTAAATTTTGCTCCGACTTGGTCTATAACTTCTACACCGAAAGAAGAAAGATTTGTTGCTATTTCTTTTACTGCTCCGCCTGCCCAACCGAAAGATCCGAATGAAACAGCAATTCTGTTTTTAGGTTTCATACCTTTAATAAAATGTATAAAACCTGCAATGTAAGCCAACATTTCGTTATCGTGAGTTGATGAACCTATAACAAATGCTTTTGCTTCCAACATTTCGTAAGCGATTTCCGCAAAATCGGTTTTTGCAATATCGAACAGTTTAACTTCTATATTGTTCTCGGTTAATGCTCTTGCGATTTCTCTTGCCATAATTTCTGTTGAGCCCCACATGGTTTCATACACTATAACTGCTTTATTTGTAACAGTATTTTTTGCCCATGCCAAATATTTTCCTATAACATTGTTTATATCTTTTCTCCATACAAGCCCGTGGCTTGGTGCAATAAAGTCTATAGGTAAATTCATTTTTAAAATGTTGTTTATGCTTCTGTCTATCATGGCACCTAACGGCCACAATATGTTTGCATAGTATTTTGCAACTTCTTTATCTATTATTCCGCAATCAACTTCGTCGGTAAAAGTCTTGTTTGTTGCTATATGTTGACCGAATCCGTCGTTTGAAAATAATACTTTTTGTTCGGGACAATATGTCATCATACTGTCAGGCCAATGAACCATCGGTACTTCAATAAATGTTAATGTGTTGTTACCTAAATTTATTTTGTCTCCGGTCTTAACTACTGTTATATCAATATCCAAGTTGTAATACTTTAAAAGCCCTTCTTTTAATTTTGCAGTTCCGTAAAATTTTGCATTTTTTAAAACTTTTGCCATATATTCAATTGAACCGCTGTGATCAGGTTCCAAATGATTCAATATAACATGTTTTATCTTTTCCGGTTCTACTATTTCAGAAATGTTTTTTATAAATTCTTCTTCAAAGCCTTTATGAACAACATCTATTAAAGCAGATTCGTTGTCTTTAACTATATATGAACTGTAAGTAACACCGCTTTTTGTTATAAATGTGTTACCGTGAAAACTTCTCATATTCCAGTCTATTATACCAACAGAATAAATATCTTTCGTTATTTGTTTCATTAAATTCGGTCCTTAATTAAAATAGCATTTACTTTTATGGTCTTTTTATAAACAACCGACCACAAACTATAAACTAAAAAATACTTTATATTTTTTATTACATCTTTTCAAAAGAATCTTTGCCTACTTGGCAAACAGGGCATACCCAATTTTCAGGCAATTTATCAAAAGGTGTTCCCGCCGGTATTCCGTTATCGGGATCTCCTTTTGCAGGATCATATTCATAACCGCATATACTGCATTTATACTTTTCCATTTCAAACCCTCCGATAAAAAATTGTAATATTTTTTACAATTAGTATATTTTCCAAATTATAGTATATTTTAAAAGTTTTTTATATAGAAAAATAATATTAAAAGATTTACCAAATACACCTTCTTTTATGCTAAAATAACATATCATGAATAAAATAGAATTGCTTGCGCCAAGCGGTAATATAGAATCTTTTACGGCTGCAGTTTCTGCAGGGGCCGATGCTGTTTATGTAGGCCTGAAAGATTTCAGTGCAAGAGCAAAAGCTAAAAATTTTTCGTATAAACAACTAAACGAAATTTGTTCTTATGCACATGACAAAAATGTAAAAGTTTTTGTTGCACTGAATACTTTAATAAAAAATTCCGAAATAAAAAACGTTTTAAACAGTTTGGAACAAATAAGTTTGGCACGGGCGGATGCTGTTATAGTACAGGATTTAGGTGCAGCATACTTATCAAAAAAATATTTTCCGAATATAAGACTTCATGCAAGTACGCAACTTACGATTCATAACAGCTGTGGTGCAATCCAAGCAAAACAAATGGGTTTTGAAAGAGCAGTTTTAGCAAGAGAACTTTCTTTTGATGAAATAAAAACCATAAAAAACAGCAGTAATATAGAACTTGAAATTTTTTGTCACGGTGCACTGTGTTTTTGTGTATCGGGACTTTGTTTGTTTTCAAGTTTTATAGGCGGATACAGCGGTAACAGAGGTCACTGTACACAACCTTGCAGAAGATTGTGGACTGTTGACGGCAAAAACGGGTATTATTTATCACCTAAAGATTTTCAGTTGATAGATTATATTAAACAAATAAAAGATATAGGGATAAATTCATTAAAAATAGAAGGCAGATTAAAATCCGCGGATTACGTAACTAAAACAGTTAAAGCTTACAGATTGTTAATAGATTCCGATGACAAAAATTACGAACAAAATTTAAAACAGGCAAAAGAAATATTATCTCTTGATTATGCAAGACAGAAAACCACTTTTAATTTTAATATAAAAAGTGAAGATATTTTTGAACCGCAGAAATCCAAAAATATAGGTTTGTATTTGGGAAAAATTGAAAGTAAAACAGATGTTGATTTTATTTTAAATACGGAACAAAATTTATTTTCGGGTGATACAATAAGAATAGTTGATACAAAAAAAGATAATAATTCTGTTTTAAAAATAGAGAATTTAACAAAAGAACAAAATTCTTATAAGATAAATTTTAAAAATTTGTATATAGAAAACGGATTTGAAATTTATAAAATTGCCGACGGACAACAACAGAAGATTGGAGGATTGGAAGACTGGAAGATTGGAAGCGAAAACAACGAAAATACAAAAATAAAGAATAATAAAACGTTAAACTTTTTAACTGTTCAACCTTTCAATAAAATTTCGCTCCCTGATTTGTTTGTAAGAATAAACAATATTAAGTGGATATCATTATTAAAAAATATTAAAGTTGATATAGTAATAAAATTATCAAAAGAAAATGTTTTGTCCGTAAAAAATTTTATTTCTCAAAAAAACATAAAAGATTTATGTTTTGAGTTGCCGCCGTACATAGATGAACAAGATATAAAACTTTATGAAAAATTTGTGGATTTTGTTGCGGATAAAAAATACAATAACTTTTTTATAAATAATATATCACAAATTCAAATGTTTAAAGGAAAGAAATTTTTTTTGTATTCAGGACAATATCTTTATATGTTAAACAATTACAGTGCGGAATTTTTATCAAAATATAAAATAAACGGATTTGTGACTTCTTGGGAAGACGATTTATCGAATATAAAAGATTTATCAAAAACTCTAAAAAATAATTTAATTGTATATTTATCGGGATTTCCGGAGATAGTAATATCCAAAATGAAATTCGTAAAAGATATTCAAAACAAAAATATAAAGAGTAATAAAGATGAATTTAAAATTATTTCACAAACCGATAATATTATTATTCCGAAATATCCGATAAACTTGGTTGGTTTTAAGAATAATCTGGTAAAGACGGGAATAAAATCTTTCGGTATTGATTTATCTTATATTGAACCTAATACAAGTTATTTAACACAAATTGTCAGAGCATTTAATAATAATGCATATATAACTTCGCAAAATAAATTTAATTTCGAAAGAAGGTTAAAATGAAAAAAATCAGTTTAATATTATTTTTTGTTTTTTTATGTTTACCAATTGCTTACGCGGAAAATCCAAAATATATTTTTTTGTTCATCGGTGACGGTATGTCTATGTCGAGTGAAGTGGCTTTAAGTCTTTTTTGGCATGGACAAGACAAAATGTTGTTTTGGAATAAGTTCCCTGTTCAAACATATATGACAACTTGGAGCAAAAGTTCTTATAGAGATATTTACGATAAAAATAATTTTGATCCTGAAAAGGGTTATGATACGAAAATTGCCGGAACATTACCGTACCCTTACTATAAAACGGACGAATCGGAACAATATTTCAAAAAGCCTTTTGCTACCGATTCTGCCGCCGCGGCAACCGCTATGGCAACAGGTGAAAAAGTATATAATAAAACGATTTGCTGTGATAAGCAAAGCAACAAATCAATATCAAATATAGTTGATAAAATAAATGAGAAAAAAGAATATAATACCGCACTTATAACAACAGACAAATTTTATTCCGCGACACCTGCAGGTTTTTTCAGTCACAATATTAACAGAAAAAATTATAAGGAAATAGCAGCGGAAATTTTATCGAAAACAAAACCGGAAATAATTATAGGAAAAAATAAACTGGATGAAATGAATTCTTTTGCTGCGTTAAACGGCTATTATTTAATGGACGCTTCAGAAATAAATAAACCTCAAGTTTTTGATTTGGTTAATAAAAAACTGTTTATTAAATTACAAAGATATCTTGTACCGCAACCTGTAGAAAATTTTTCCAATGAACCGTTTGAATATGTAAGTGAAACCAACAAATTTTCCGATATTGTGTTGAATACAACAAAACTTTTGTTGGAAAAGAAAAAACCGTTTTTTGCTTTAGTGGAAGTTTGCGATATAGATAAAGCAAATCATAAGGGTATGTATAACAAAATGTTAGGTGCAATGTATGAATTTAATGAAACTGTAAAAGCTGTTTATGAATTAATAGATTCCAAAAGTACCGACATGACATTTGATAATACTGTTATAATTGTTACTGCGGATCATTCAACCGGAATGTTAAGATTTAACGAGTATCCCGGTAAAGGGGAATTGCCTGTTACATATACCGTGAAAAAAGACAGTACCACAATAACGACAAATAAAAAAATAAGTTATAAAACAGATTGGCATACTAACGAACTGGTTGGTTGTTATTGTGTCGGTGCAAAATCCGATGTGATTAAAGAATGTATAAACAAACAAAATATTATTGATAATACTGATATTTATAATATTTTAAATGATGTTATTTTTAATGATAATTAAATTAAAAAGTGTAACCTAAATTAAATGCAAATGAAGCGGTTGAAGGTACATTTTGATTATCCACCGTTGTGTTGTTTCCGCTGACTCCTCCGGCAAACTCCATACAAAAACCGAAAGTATGAATTCCAAATCCGAAAGTATATTCCGTTGCACATTTTGAGTTTGCAACATTTTTATTAAGGCCTACTCTTAAAGGCAATGAAAAAGCTCTTTTATTGAACAAAGAATATTCTAAACCTAAAGCAAAATCTTGACTGTCAAATTTTTTAACAAAAGTATTATTGCTCAGTATATCGATATCCAAAGCAAAAATTAAATTTTTTAGCGGGTTTATTGCAATACCTGCTCTTATTTGTCGTTCTAAATCATAACTGTTTGAGTTCCAATGTATTTTTGAATATTTTTCATCTGAAGGTTTAGACGGCCTGTCAAAGGAAGGATTATTTATGTTTCTTGCGGATACACCTAATTTAGGAGTAAAAAGAATATCTTTTTCCATAAGTTTGCTTATATCCAACAATACACCCAAATCGATTCCGAATTGATTTGAAATTTCTGTTTTTTTTAAAGAGTCTTTTACTATATTTTCAATTTTATCTTCAGATGGTAAAATCAAAAAACCTGTTTCAGCTAACTGTCCCTGAATAAATTTTACATTGCCGCCGATTTGAATACCTCTGTAAACTTCATGCCCGTAACCTATTGAAACTTCGGTAAATACACCTGCATCGACAACTGCCTGAGTTTTGTTTTCTGTATAACTTCCCGGATCATCTTGATTTAGTATATCAATTATGTCCGGTATAGTTTCTTCTATTGTTTCCGTCATTTTCTCTATATTTTGTGTTGTTCCGGTCCCCATAACCATGTTAATTATTGCTCTTGCAAGTTCTTCGGGCGTGTAGTTATATCCGGTGAAACTATAAATATGGTTTTGTGTTAAGCCGTATTTATTGAACATAGCCAAAAGTCTGTCTACATAGTCTTGATAATCGGAAGGAACTACAGATATGTTATCTAAACCTATGAGTTTTGTTGTTGTAGCGGGACTTGACGGATCAGCCATTAAACTTATGTTTTTAATGTCGACAATAGGTGTTATTCCGCAATAAAGGTAAGATCTTACCGAAACGGATATTTTTTTCAGTTTTGTTGCAATTCCGGTATTTGCATGTACGGTAGCGCCGGAATTGTTTTCACTTAAATCTTTCAACAAAGACAACGTTTCAAATACCGAATCCGTTTGTTTGGGATTTAATGTACCATCTTTATATATTTCATCTTTAACAGAATCATATTCCTTTGCTATTTTTGAAAGTTTATCTATTGTTGTTAATACTTTTTCTGTTGTTTCGATTCCGACATTTAAATTTAAAGTGATATTGTTTTCGTGTTGTTTATCGTTTTGTGTTGCAAGAAGTGCCGGGTTATAATATTGTGAATCTGTTCCGTAAGCAACAGCTACACCGACTCCACCCATACCCATGGCTCTTGCACCGACACTTTGCCACTTGTCTGCATGAGATTGTGTGGCAAAAATAAATAATAGTATCAATACTGCAAAACAAAATATTTTTTTCATTTATATTTTCGCTATTTTTTTATTTTTATTGTTTGTATTTTTAGGCTTTTTAATGGTTGCGGTTCATCATCTTTATTGAATACAACTTTTAATTCATAATCTGTTCCGTCAAGCGTTCCAAACACAGAAATACCTTGAGTATTTTCGTCTATGGGATATGTTGAGAAAAGCGAAAAATACGGATTTGTTCTTGCATCGATATAATCATCGTTAAATGAAACTTTATCGTTTACCAAATACTTACCATTTTTTTTGTAATAAGAAATACTTGTACTCATAATTTGAGCACATAAAATTTTACCGTTTAATAAAATTCTTTCTTTTCTGTAATTTTGATATATTAATCTTGTTGCTAATAGAACTGCGATTGTTAAAAAACAAAATACAAGAATAGTTATAAGAGTTTCTTTTTTCATTATAAAAAATAGTGAACCTTTTATTGCACTTAATATACTATTATTATAATTATACAAAATTAAATTAATTTTTAACAATAGAAAATAAAAAACTTATTGACTTTTTAATATATTTTTATTATAGTTTTTATGTCCGTATTTGTATTAAATATAAATTGTAGTATGTGTGTGAAAACTGAAAAATATCGGAAATTAAATAAATGTTTAAAAAATTTTTTTTGTTTTTGTTTTTAGTATGTGTTATGGTATCTTGTTCAAATAATAAGCAAATAAAATTTAACAATATCGTTTGTTTTGGTGATAGTTTAACCGAAGGTTATGGAGCAACAGAAGGAAAGTCGTACCCGTATTATTTACAACAGTTAGTAAATGTTCCCGTTATTAATAAAGGTATAGACGGAAACACAACAAAAGACGGTTTAGACCGATTAGATGATATATTACAATTTAAAAATGCGCTTGTGATAGTGGAGTTTGGTGCTAATGATTTCTTTCACCAAGTTCCTATGTCGCAAACGAAGAAAAATATAGAATCGATTATTAAGAGTTTAAAACAAAATAATGATATTGTTGTTCTTGTTTCTACGGAAGATAATCATTTGTTAATAGCCAATAATTTATATGATACTTTAAAAACGGTAGCAAAAGAAAATAATATTTTGTTTATAGATGGTATATTAAATGAGATTTGGAATGACAGAAGTTTGTTTTCCGACGAAGTTCATCCAAATTCCGATGGTTATAAACTGGTAGCTGATAAAATTTATAAAAATATAAAACATTTGTTTTAAATAAAGTTATTGATTTTTTAATATATTTTTATTATAGTTTTTGTATTCTCATTTAGAGAGTTTTGTAAATTTGGGGGAACACATGAAAAAACCTGATGTTATTAAGCAGGTTGCAGAAGCTTCAGGACTTACACAAGGTCAAGTGAATTTAGCTATAAAAGCTTTGGTAAAAGTTATTCAAGACAATTTAATAAAAGGGGAAACGGTTTCTTTATCCGGTTTAGGTTCATTTAAATCAAAAGATAGGAAAGCAAGACAAGGTAGAAATCCTAAAACAGGAGTAGTTGTTCCTGTTCCTGCCGGTAAAAAGGTTTCTTTCAAACCTACAACTACATTAAGAAAACTAATACAAAAATAATGGCTATATTGAAAATAAAACCATCAAATAATTTGGATTCGCTACCCCCTTATTTATTTGCAAAAATAAATAAATTAAAATTAGAATGCTATGCTAAAAAGCTTGATGTTATAGATTTGGCAATGGGTAACCCCGACATGCCTACCCCCACACATATTGTAGATTGTTTATGTGATACCGTAAAACACCATAAAAATACACATAGATACCCTCAAGCAAAAGGTATGCCTAAGTTCAGAAGAGCGGTTGCCGAATGGATGGGCAGAAGATTTGGTGTTGATTTAGATTATAACACGGAAATAATGTCTCTTATAGGATCAAAAGAAGGTATTGCACATTTGTGTATGGCATATCTTAATGTCGGAGATTATATTTTGGTATGTGATCCCGCATATCCCGTACATTTTAATGCTGCGGTTCTTGCGGGTGCGAAAACATATTCAATGCCGCTTCTTGAAGAAAATGATTATCTTCCGGATTTCACAAAAATTCCTGAGAGCATAGCTAAAAAAGCTAAGATGATGATATTGAATTATCCTAATAATCCGACGGCTGCTGTTGCGGATGATCCTGCCTTTTGGAAGGAAGCAATAAGATTTTGTAAAAAGTATAAAATACTTTTAATTTCGGACAATGCATACTCCGAACTTATTTTCGGTGAAAATACATCACCGTCAATATTTGAGTTTGCGGGTGCTAAAGATGTTGCTTTGGAATTTCATTCTTTTTCCAAAACATTCAATATGGCAGGATGGAGAGTTGGTTGGGCTTGCGGAGCAAAACAACTTCTTTATCCTCTTGAAAAATTCAAATCGTTTTTAGATTACGGGGTTCCGACATTTATTCAACTTGCTGCGGTTGCGGCATTGAACGGTTCTCAACAGTGTGTTAAAGAACAAGCTGCAATTTATGAAAGAAGAATGAATAAAATGGTTGATGGTTTAAATAAGATTGGTTGGCATGTAAGAAAAACGAAAGGAACAATGTATGTTTGGGCAGGTCTTCCGGACAACTTAAAAAAAGAAGGATCGTTATCTGTAGCAGAGAGACTTCTTAAAGAAACAGGTGTTGCTGTTTCTCCCGGAGCGGGATTTGGAAAGTGCGGTGAAGGATATGTAAGAATATCGTTGGTAACTCATGATAAAAGATTTCATGATGCATTATTAAGAATAAAAAAATTTACATTAAATGGAAAATAGGGTTATGAAGAAAAGTTTAAATATCGGTTTAGTAGGTTATGGAACAGTAGGTAAAGGTGTAGTAAAAATTTTGGAAAAGAACAGTGCTATTGCTTTAAGAAAGGCAGGAGTAAAAATAAATGTTAAATCTATTTGCGATTTGCGTCCGATAGATAAACCAAAATTGTATGTTAAAAATTTCATGGATATAATAAAAGATCCTGAAATAGATATTGTAGTAGAGCTTATCGGCGGATATGAACCGGCAAGAACTGTTATAACCGAAGCATTGAAAAACGGTAAAAGTGTTGTTACCGCAAATAAAGCGGCATTAGCAAAGTATTGGGACGAAATATTTTCTTTGGCACAAGAAAAGAAACAAATGGTATATTTTGAAGCTTCGGTAGGCGGTGTTATTCCTGTAATACAAGGGTTGAATGAAGGTCTTGCAGGTAACGAAATAAAAAATATTAAAGGTATTTTAAACGGTACCACAAATTTTATATTAAGCAAGATGACAAACGAAGGTATCACTTATGCCGATGCATTGAAAAATGCTCAAGAGTCCGGCTTTGCGGAAGCAAATCCTACAGCAGACGTTAAAGGTCTTGATACGGCAAACAAGCTTGCAATATTATCTTCTCTTGCTTGGGGAAGCTGGATAAAAGTTGAAGATATAAGAGTTAAAGGTATAGATCAACTTGATATAGAAGATGTCAATATAACAAGAGATTTCGGATATGTATTTAAACTTATAGGTTCTGCAATAAAGACAGATAAAGGAATAGATTTATGGGTAGAACCTTGTTTAATAGATCATCATCATTCGTTTGCAAATGTTCACAACGAATATAATGCAATTATGATAAAAGGTGATGCTGCAGACGATGTTATGTTTTACGGTAAAGGTGCGGGACAATTACCTGCAGCTTCGGCAGTTGTTTCCGATATTATAGATTTATCTAAATATATCGCTAACGGAACGGCAGGTGTTGTTCAAAACGTTGTATATTCAAAGAAAAAAATAGTTAAATTCTTACCGCACGGAGACAGCAAGAGCGATTATTATTTAAGATTTTCTGTGGTTAACAGACCGGGCGTTCTTTCAAAAATTTCCGGTATATTGGGTGAGCACGGTGTATCAATAGCAAGTTTATATCAAGACGATAGAAATAAAGATAAAAAAGTTTCTATTATAATTACGACGCACAGAACAAAAAGTGAAAATCTTTCCGATGCAATAAAAGAAATAGATAAACTTGCAATAGTAAAAGCAAAAACCGTTAAATACAGAATAGAAGAATAAGTTATAAATGTTAGATATAAAAAAATATATTAAAGAAAACATATCAATACTTGCAGTGTTGATATGTTTTTTATTTATTGCTGTTTTTAATGCTTTTATGAATATAGGTCTTATAGAAGACGGATGTCATCACTTTTGGGAAGGATTGATATCGGAAAATATTTGGACCGGGCACGAAGGATTTGCCGATTTTCCTTTTAATTCGAGATATTTTCCGTCATTAATACAACATTTATCAGTAGGAATTTTAGCCCTTTTAGAAATAACAAATATAAAAATACTACTATTTATGTTTACATTAACATCTTATTTGTTACCGATAATAATCTTAGCAATTATATATTTTAACATACCAAAAGATAAAAGAAATTGTTTTGAAATAGTATTGTTATATTTTTTAACATGCATGAATTTTATGATATACCAAATCTGGACGGAAAACTTTTTAACGGGCCTGTTTTTATGGGTGATTTTTGTTATATATTATTATAATGATTTTGATAAGTTATCCAAATTTAACTTAATAACTCTTATAACTTTTTCAACATGTTTAATCAGCAGTCATCCTATGACGTCAGTTTTTGTTATTCCCATGATAATTTTTGCAATGATAAAACAATATAGAACGGGAAAAAGTTCAATTCTAACAAATGTTGTTTTGGTATTAAGTTATATTTTATTGTTTATTGCTTTTTGTTTTAATTTATATTTTATATTTGATCCGGTGTATCCTAAAGATGATTATTTATTATTCGAGTTTTTTAAAGAGCCGGCATTTACATATTTTATTCTATCAATTTTATTTGTGTTACTTACATCTTTAATTAAAATTAATAATAAAAAAATAAAAATTTTGTTTAATGTTATTTATTGTTTAATTTGTTTCGGATTGTTATATTTTATTCCGCTTGAAATACAATCATCCGACGGGTATATGTATAGGGTATTAGGATTTTATGTTCCGTTATTTTTAATGATATTTATATTGATTAAAGATTTGTTTGGGTTTATAATGAATTATAAAAATATAAAAGTAATAAATTTGTTGTTGGTAATTATTTTTGTTTTTCATTCTGCTTATTATGGCCTTTTATGGAACAAATACCTTTTTAATGTAAAAAATATAATGGTAAATAACAGTGAAATAAATTTTATGAAGATATCTACATATAATTTGTTTCATTTTCATAAATTGCCGTATATTTTTGTTATAACACCTGCCTTGTTTGATGTTAAGCAAAAATTTAAAATCATTCTGTCAAAAAACAGTTTTTTATACGGACACGTTTCGAATATAGAAAAATATAAAAACAGATTATCGAAATTTAATGTAGATGTTGATATTTTTGTAGCAAATTAATATATATTAATATTAAGAGGTTTTTGTAATGAGTACATTTTTTATGATCTTTTTTTCTGTGCTTTTGGCTGAACTCGGAGATAAAACACAGATAGCAACATTGTTGTTTGCAACAGATTCAAAAGTTTCTCCGTTTTTTGTGTTTTTAGCTTCTGCGGGAGCATTAGTCTTATCATCGGCAATTGCGGTTTTAGCCGGAACTGTTGCAAAGACATATTTGCAACAAGTTCCTTTAAAATTAATTAGCGGTATTTGTTTTATTTTAATAGGAGCATGGACGATATACAGTTATTATAAGGGGTAATTATGAGAAAATTTATAAATGTTTTTATTGTTGCTTTGTTTTTTGTTTTTAGCTTTTCTTTAGTCGGTTATACGGAAACTGTAGTTATGAATGACGGGACAGAATATCAGGGAAACATTCATCATCAAGATGACAACGTTGTTTTTATTGTTTGTAAAGAAGATCTTATCAAATTAAATAAATCCGATATCAAAGAAATAAAAGAAGACGAAAAAAATAAAAAAAAAAGCACGGATTTGGTAAATGGTGATACGGATGTTGTTGAAAAGAACGATGAAGCAATTGTTCAAATAGGATATGATTTTTATGGTCAATATTCACATAAAGGTCATGAAAATGAAACAGATTTTTTGAAAGGTATAACATTAGGTGCAAAATATTATCATTATTTTGTAGATGAGTTCGGATTAGGATTAGGAGCTAATTTTCAAAGTTCAAGAAAGCTTGAAGATATTCCCGGTAAAGTATATTTTGTTCCGACTTATTTGTCATTAAAACTTCGTTCAATTCCAACGGAACCCTACAAGTACGGTTATGCTGCGGGAAATATAGGTTACAATTTCTTTTTTCCGGTTTCGGATTATGATACATATCTCGATGATGAAAAAGGCGGTTTATTTTATTCGATAAGTTTGGGTATAGTATATAACAATATTTTATTTGAAGTTACCGGAGCAATTCATACAGGTAGTGCAAAACTTAAATCAACAAATTATGAAATAGATGTAGAGTATAAAACGTACACGTTTTCCGTTGGGTATGTTTTCTAAATATACAACGATTATTTTATGTTCGTAAATATGATATAATCTAATAGTTATGAATATAAGAATTTTTTCTGTATTATTTTTGTTGTTTATATCAATTAACGCTTTTGCACAAAACAAAACGCTTGTTTTTTTTGCACAAAGTTTTGATGGTGTATCTGCAAATGTTATTCAAAAAATAGAAAGTTCCGATAAGTTTTGTTTAGCTGTTGCCTTTGATGAGAACAAATATATAAAAAAAGAAATCCAAAATTTGATTTTTACTCGTAAAATAGAACCTATGTTGAATATTATAGAACCGTATTTTCCTGTAATATCCGATCAAATAAATATAAGTTCTTCATCCGTTTTTGATGAGACGCAGGCTTGTAAAGATATTTTAAATAATTACAAAAAAGTTTACAGAACAACGTTTGAACAAAATAAACATGGCCTTTATTTAAAAGGTTCTGCGTTAAATGATGATGTTTTAAAATTGTTTTATGAAAATAATATTTTATGGACTATAGCAAAATCCGAAGAAGAAAAACAAAAAGGATTGTTCATAAAAAATGAAGTAGCTTTGTTTGTACCTTATAAAAATTTTACCACAAACGATGCAAAAATAAAACAGTGGTTTAATTCTATAGAGAATACAAATGTCATTCCGATAATATTAACGGCAGACCATATCAAAAATGAAAAGTTTATGTTGTCGCTTATAAATTTTTTAAATAAAAGTGATGATATTGATGTTAAGTTACCGATAAATGCGGCTTTTTACGGATATAATTCCAAAACGATAAAAGACGATATTTCGTTGAAGATGTTATCAAATATTCCGAAAGAAAATATTTTAAAGCTGTATTTGGTAAACAAAGAAATAACGGATTATGACAAAAAAGGTAACGAAGAAATATATACAATCTTATGTGATGAATTTTCAAATATGTACAGTTATAATGTTATAGACGGAGTTATTAATAATAACAAAAACGCGATGAAATTATTTGATATATCTTACAATAACATTTTCAGAATGTTAAACAAAAAAACTCCGAATATAAATGAATTTCAAGATGTTTTAGTTGATAACGAAAACATCAAAAACAGTAACGGGAGTTGCAGGTTTAGTAAAAAGAATAATTCTATAGTTATTAATAACGACAGTGATGTCTTTACATTTTTCTCCGTTTATAAAAGCAATGATTATGTCTATTTCAAAACAGATGTCGATTTAAGTGCAACAGACAGTATTGATATTTATATTGATATGAACAATATTGCCTATACCGGTTCACAAAAAATGTTAAAACCGGTAAATGCTTTCTTCATCCCGGAACACAGTTGGGAATTTGCCGTTAGAATAACACAAAAAAATATTTATATTTATAAACATTTAGCTGATAGTTACGATTTAATTGAAACAATTCCTAACGAAAACGAAAATTCCAATATAAAAGTTTCTTCAAACATTTTAAAAGGGAATCCGCTTAATTGGAGCTATCAGGTGGTTGCAATAAAAGGTGGAGAAGTTTTTGACTTTATTGAAAACAAAAACAAGAAAGAAAAAATGTTTAATTCTTTACCGTTACAAATAAAGATGTATAATTATATTAATTAAGGTTATGATATGAAAAAAATTATTAGCTTTTTATTATTATTATTAGTTTCAGTATCGGTATATTGCTTTGCTAAGAACGAACTTAAAACAACCGATATATCCGTAGAGAGTCAAAAATTAAATGTTATTTTCGATGGACAAAACTATAACGGTATGAATTTATATACCATATCCGACAGTAATTTTTTATCTTTAAGAGAATTAGCAGCTTTTTATCAGGCCAGACTTGAATGGTATTCGGTAAGTAAAAAAGTTTCGATGAAACTAAAAAATAAATCAATAGATATATATTACGATTCAAGAAAAGTTGCGTTTGGTAAAAGTAAAACGAAATTACAAATTCCTTCAATAATGATAAAAAAAGAAGTTTATGTTCCTATAGAACTTTTGGAACAAAAAAAGTTTTCTGAAATTTCCGAAACAATAAGTGATTTTGATTTAAAACATAAAATACTTAATGTCACGTCTAAATCAAACATATCTGCAGTAAGATATTACACAAAAGAAAACAATACCGAAATAGTTATTGAACTTGAAGAAAAAATGACACACACAATTAAAAAAGCCAAAAATTCTTTAATTGTTGCTTTTCAAAGAGGAAAGATTAATAAAGATAGTGTTGTAGCAAATAACGGTGCGATAAAAGATATTTCGTATGAAACAATAGGAAGAGAAGCTGTTTTCAAAATAAATCTGGCACAAACACCGAAAACCGTAAGGGTAAAAAAGTTTTCAAAACCTTTGAAGTTGGTTATAGATATTGAACATACAACTCCGGTAAATATGGCAAAGCCATGCGATATTTATATACCGGAAACGATAGTTGCAAGTGAAAAAAACAACTTGAAAGTAGAAGAAGAAATTATAGATGAAAAACCCGGTCAAACAAAAAAAGTGACGGAAGATAAAACAGATATTGATAAATCTGTTCAGGAAATAAAAGTTTCCGAAGAAAATAAAGAATCGGAACAAGATGTAAATAAACAAGAAGGCAATAAAGAAAAAGAAACAACTGTTCCTGTAATAGACAACAGAATTATTGCAAATGAATCCGAGATATATGAAAAGCCGGTATTGGAAGAAGAGGAAGACGATTCCGAAGCTCTTGCAAAGGTAAAAGTTGTTAGTGTAACCGATGATCAAATTATAGATGATAGTTATGCTATAGTGGATGATACCGAAACATTTAAAGATATAATTCCAAAACAACAGGAAATTGCTAAAGATGCAAAAATTATTGTTCTTGACGCGGGTCACGGCGGAAAAGATCCCGGTGCAATCGGACCTCACGGAACAAAAGAAAAAGATATTAATTTAGCAATAGTGTTGCAATTGGAAAAAGTGTTTAAAAAAGATAAGAACTATAAAGTTATTCTTACAAGAAACGATGATACCTTTATTCCTTTGGTTGAAAGAGCAAACATTGCGAACAAAAATAAAGCCGATTTATTTATATCGGTTCATTGTAATGCTAATTTAAACAGAAATGCATCCGGATTTGAGGTTTATTTCTTGTCCGAGAATGCTTCGGATACGGAAGCTATTTCAACGGAAACGTTGGAAAACTCCGTTTTGGCATTGGAAGATAAATCCGACGAGAAAAAAACAGTATTACAAAATATGTTATGGTCAATGGTTGTTAATGAATATATAAATGAGTCTTCGGAACTTTCAAGTTTTGTTATAGCAGAAGCTTCGGGCAGATTAAAAGTTCCAAGCAGGGGAATTAAACAAGCTAACTTCTATGTTTTAAGAGGAACACAAATGCCGTCTATTCTTGTAGAAACGGCATATATAAGTAATTATACCGAAGAATCCAAACTTAATACGGGCAGTTTCCAAAAATCTACCGCTGACTCAATATATGAAGGTGTAAAAAAATACTATGCAAGAAGAAAAGCTAAAGAAAATAAAAAATAATAATAAACCGATAGGAATATTTGATTCGGGTTTCGGCGGACTTACGGTTATGTCTGCGATATCAAAATTGTTGCCGAAAGAAAATCTTATTTATTTCGGAGATACCGCACATGTTCCTTATGGATCGAAATCGAAAAAAATTGTTACCGAATTTGCATCGAAAATCTCAAAATTTCTTGTAAAAAATAATGTTAAAATGATTGTCATTGCTTGTAACACTGCTTCGGCATTTAGTTTGGATTATTTAAAAAAGAATATAAAAGTTCCGATAATAGGTGTGATAAAAGCCGGTTCTGTTATGGCAGCTAAAAATACAAAAAATAAAAAAATAGGTGTTATAGGAACGGAAGGAACCGTTAAAAGTAATGCATATGCAAAAGAAATAAAAAAATATGATAATAAGATAAATTGTTTTTCGCAGGCTTGTCCGTTATTTGTTCCGTTAGTTGAAGAAGGATGGAATAACGGTAAGATAACAGAAGATATTATAAAAGTATATTTAAAAAATTTGGTTGATAAAAAAATAGATACAATGATTTTAGGATGCACCCATTATCCGTTACTGAAAGAGACAATAAAAAAGGTTATAGGAAGTAAAATAAATATTATTGATTCCGCAAATGCAGTTGCTTTTGCAGTAAAAGAACTTTTAATAAAAAACGATTTGTTGAAAAATTCAGGTAAGGCTGCATATAAATTTTATGTAAGTGACGGTCCTGAAAAATTTAAAAATATCGGCAGCAAATTTTTAGGTAAAAAAATATTAACCGTCACAAAAGTGGAGATAGATTAATTATGAAATATAAACTTTCGGTTTTTAAGCATTTTTCTTCGGCACATGCTTTAAGAGGATATAAAGGTAAATGTGAAAACTTGCATGGACATAATTGGAAAGTAAGAGTTTGCCTTTGCGGAACAAAACTCGACGAGATTGGTATGCTTGTAGATTTTACGGATATGAAAGCACATCTTGATAAAATCATGGCAAAGTTAGACCACAAGTTTTTAAACGAAACGGCGCCTTTTGATAAAATAAATCCTACAGCGGAAAATATTGCAACATTTATATTTAACGAAATGAAAATTTTTGAAACCGAAGATATAAAAGTTTGTGAAGTTGAAGTTTGGGAAAGTGAATCTTCTTCTGCGGTGGTATCGTTATGAAACAGAAAGTTATAGTGTTGTTTTCGAGCGGACTTGATTCTACAACTGTATTGTATTATGCAATGAGTAAAGGGTATGATTGTCATTGCTTGATATTTGATTACGGACAAAAACATAGTAAAGAAGTAGAGAATGCCAAGAAATTTGCCAAAAGTTTAAAGTTGGATTATCATGTTGTAAAAACATCTATTCCTTGGGATACAAGTTCATTAATAAATAAGAATAAAAAAATTCCCGAACATAAACAAATAAAAGAAGGTTTTGTTCCGTCAACTTATGTTCCGGGAAGAAACACCATATTTCTATCATATGCTATTTCTTATGCGGAAACGATAAAAGCTAAAAAAATATTTTTAGGTATAAATGCGGTAGATTTTTCTTCTTATCCGGATTGTACTCCTAAATATTTAAAATCTATGCAACAGGTTATGAAATCATTGAATAACGGCATAGAAATATGTGCTCCTATAGAAAAATATTCTAAAGCACAAATAATAAAATTGGGAACAAAACTAAATGTCCCTTACGAAAAAACTTGGAGTTGCTATAACGGGAAAAACAAACCTTGCGGAAAATGTGATTCATGTAAGTTAAGAGCAAAAGGTTTTAAAGAGGCAGGTATAGATGATCCCGCACTTAAATAAAGATGTTGCACCGATATATGAAGTTTTTTTCTCTTACCAAGGTGAAGGAATATATGCCGGAATACCGCAAATATTCGTAAGGTTTTCAGGTTGTAATTTAAGATGTAATTATTGTGACACTCCAAAATCTTTAACCGTAAATTCAAAATCAAAATTTTTTACCACACAGGCATTATTCGAATATATAAAAGATATTTTTGAAAAAAACAAGGATAAGTTTTACGGGCAAAAACCTTCTGTGTCTTTTACCGGAGGAGAGCCTTTATTATACGCAAGCTTTATTTTAGATTTAATAAAAAAATATCTTAAGAACAATTTTTCGGTTTATATTGAAACTAACGGAACTTTACCGCAACAAATAGAAAATGTTTATAAATATTGCGATGTTGTTTCTATGGACATAAAATTTAAATCAGCTTGTGAAAAAGATTTGTTTAAAACTCATAAAAAGTTTTTAGTAATCAGCAAGAAAAAAGTTTTTGTTAAAACAGTAATAACAAAAGCTACTCAGGAAAAAGAATTTGTTAAAGCGGTAAACACAATTTCAAATATATCAAAAAATATTCCGCTTGTTATTCAGCCATCAAGTTTTGATAATATTACAAATCAAAAAATCTTAAAGTTTTATTTTATTGCAGCAATAAAACTAAAAAATGTAAGGATATTACCACAGCTACATAAGTTGTGGAAAATCAAATAAGACAACGCATAATGTAGAATGTACAATGTATAATTAAAAAAATAAGTTTTTAGGATAAAAAATTATGACAATGTGTAAAAGTGAGTTGGAAACATTTGGAAATAAATTTGTAAAAATTTTAAACAGCAATAATCTAATAGCGGAATTTGATGATACTTGTTTTAGGGATTATTTACTTCAAATAAATGTTAAGAATAGATTGATTAAATTAGGTAAAATCGGTGTTTATTATAAACCGTCGAAAAAATCTTTTTCATTAGTTACTACAAATATTAAAGATAAAGAATCTGTTGAAATTATAAATAAATGTTGGGATGAAGTTAACGGATTTAAAACTTTTAAAGAAGATTCCGGTATTTATGAAGCTTTTGTAGATGGTTCTTATATAGACGGAAAAACCGGATACGGGGCAGTGATTTTTTTAGGTGATAAAGAAATACAAAAGTTTTCGGGAAGATTAGATGATACTTCAACAAGACAATTCGGCGGGGAGCTATATTCGGTTACTTTGGTTTTAAAATGGTGCGAATTGAATAATATAAAAAAAATAAGAATAAATTATGATTATTTGGGCATAGAATATTTTGCTACAGGAAAATGGATGCCGAAAAATAATTTGGCACAAGAGTATAAAGAGATAGTAAAAAGTTGTAACATAGATATATTGTGGCGTAAAATAGATAGTCATACCGGAAACAAAAAAAATGATTTAGCTGATAAATTAGCTAAAGAAGGTGTAAATAAATAAAAATTTCACAAAAATTTCACAAGTTTTTCAATGGAAATTTTCATGGAAGATTTATAATTTAAAGTAGAAAGATTGTAGATAAAAAAATACATTGAAAAAACAAAGGAAATAAACTATAAAATTAGTAAGGTTTTGAAATAACGAAAGCGAGAGAAAAAATGGCACAATTGATTAAAGTAAAATCAATTAAGAGTTTATTATCTGTTAGAGTAATGAGAATTGCTCTTGCAACGGTTATATTTATGAGCATGATAATAAACGCATTTGTGCCCAGATCAATAGAGAATAAAGAGAGTGTAGTAGCGATAATGGGAGCTGTAGTAAACAATGTGATAGTTGAAGCATTCAAAAGTTATACGGATACACTCACGGTAATGAGTAACAAGATAACAAAAGATTTGTATAGATATTTAAGATTGGGAGAAGTAGGAACCGAAGCTCCGATAAATAACGGGCAGAACAAAGAAGAAACCCCGGTAAATACCAGCAGTGACAGCGGAATAGAAGTCGGCAGCAGAGAATATGAAGAGATTGTAGGCTGCAATGAAGAAGAAGGAGTAGTGGTAATAAGTGTAGGGAAAGTAGCTGAAAGATTGTATAGGTTATACAACAATGTAAAGGTGTATTGTAGTATAGAAAGAACAATGGGCGTGCTATTTTTT
>JAEEGL016229289.1_pt1 | contig 20348 bp, 16 predicted proteins | sample 9134231 | NCBI WGS metagenome assembly JAEEGL01 (sample SAMN16246548, study PRJNA631951) | gut metagenome | biome: gut microbiome; feature: rumen; material: fiber-attached | host: Bos | place: Iran: Karaj | collected 2018-10 | reverse complement strand
GGCGACTCAGAGGCTGGCGAAACAGGGGCCGGCGACTCAGAGGCCGGCGAAACAGAGGCCGGCCTCTGTTTCGCGGAAAGAAAGTACGCGCAGAGGGCAATTACGGCAAGGGCTACGATGGCGGCAATCGTCGGCCATTTTGACCGCGGCGACCGGTTTGTTCCGAATTGCGTCGGCGTGGAGTCGGAGGCGTTCGACGGAGCCGTGGAAGAGGAATGGACTGACTCCATCGTGCGCGAGGAAGCCCGTTGAGAGGAGTCGCGGGAGGCAAAGAACAATCGCCTGGCGACCGAATTGCGGCTCGCGCCAGATGGCGGGTCGGCGGCAAAAGCGGCCTCAAGCGCCGCGACGAACTCCGCGCACGAAGGGAAGCGGAAGTCCGGCGATTTGGCAAGGGCGCGGGCGAAAGCGGCGTTTGCCGCCGGTGAAAGTCCCTGTATCTCAGGCGGCGGTTCGGATTGGACGGCCGAGCGCATAATTGCCGGATCGCCCGTCTCGAAGACGCCGGCAAACGGAGGGTCGCCTGAAAGCAACTCAAACAGGAGGCAGGCGAGGGCGTATTGGTCCGTTTTACCGTTCTGAGTGCGTCCGCTCCATTGTTCCGGCGCCATGTAGGGGCGCGTTCCGCTGGTGTCGCCCGTCTCCATCGACACGCGCGACATCGACGAGCGGATCTCGGCCGCGAGGCCGAAATCCAGAATCCGCACGCGGATTCTGGAAGTGGCGAGTGACGTGTCGCGCCGCGCCGCGACGTTCAACGTGCCGCCGTCATCGGCCGGAAGCGTTTCGACCATGACGTTGGATGGCTTGATGTCGCGGTGGACGATGCGTTCGGAATGGGCGTAGTCCAGGGCCGAGGCAATCTGCCTGCCGATTGCGCAGACCGCTTCGGGCGGCACGAGACCGCCGGGGAACTGCCGCCGCCACCGCGAGAGCGTGACGCCGGGCGCGTAGCGCATGACCATCACGGCGTCGCCAGGAAACAGGTCGAGTTCCCGGCGGACATCAGGGTCGTTGATCGTGATGTCGCGGCATGGATGGAGAACGAGGGCGGAAGCGATGTTCGGATGGGCCAGGTTGCAGACGAGCTTGAACTTCTCCCGCAGTTTGTCCATCTCCTCGGCGTTTCGCTTCAGGAGGGAGTGAAGTGTTTTTATGGCGACGTCGATGTCGCCCAAAGTGTCGTGCGCGAGATAGACGACGCCGAACCCGCCACCGCCGAGTTTGCGCACCAGCTCGTATTGATCGACAGTGCCAAGGGAGGGACCCTTGGAGCGGCCCGCCGCTCCGGCCTCCAGCGTTCTCATGGAATCCATCGAAAGTGGATCGCCGGAGTTGGAATCTGAAAATGCCTGATGGTTCGAATTCATGACCGGTTGCCTATTTGGTTCGTTGTAATTCTTCCAGCTTTGTCTTTTCGTCGATTTTGCCGTTTTTCCACAGTTCCTCGACTTTTCTGTGGAACTCTTCAGTCGGGATGCCGCCTGCGAGCCACATTTGACGCCAGAATTCAAGGCCGGGGTCAGGGCCGGGGACCAGCTCCACGTGCACGACTGGATCTTTGAACTTGTAGAAAGCGCCTGTTGCATAATCGTAGATGACGCCGATGATGAAGAATGAGACGAGATTGCCGATCACAGCCGGATTCATGTTCGCGCGCTTTATGACAGTTTTCGTGCAGCCATCCTTTGAAATGACTATCTTCGCGGTTTCCGTTCGGGGGACGGCATTTGTAAGGGGCGTCGTGCCGATCGTTTTCCCGTTGAAGGTGATTGTCGCGCCCGGTGGGTCGCTGTAAAATTCGAACCGTTGCGTCGGCCCGCTTGTCAACGACGCGCAGCCGATGGCAAAAAGCAGCGTGAAGACCGCCGCTGTTAAAAAGCATGTTTGCGTAGCGAACGGGCTTTTCATTTTTGAAGTTGGCGGGAAACGTCCGGGTCATTCAGAGACGGTTCGAGCCATTGGCCAATGGATTGAATGGAAGGGAGGGAGGCGAGGGGTAGGAGGGCGGAGGGAGCGGCGCGGACGCGGAACATTCCCTTCGCGCCGTCGAGGACTTCGCAGCCATTGACGGCGGCAATGGCCTTCTGCGCCGTGGCGGAGTCTCCGTCGGCGAAGAGGATGATGACATAGACGGGGCCTTCGCCAGATTTCGGCTCGGCCGGAGGACTCGCACCGTCGTTCAATCCGGAGGCGATTTTGTCGGACGGCAGATATTCACGGGCTGCGGCAATGGTTCCGGAATCGAGGATTGACAGCGCCTGCGCGGCGGTTGCGCGCGCGAGATACGCGCCGCCGGAAACGGGCGCAAGGAGCGTCGCGCCAGATTCGGAGACCGCCTTGCGCACTTTTGACGACGGCGTTTCATCCGGATCGTATTGCAGAACGAAGACGGCTTTGCCGGAGCCGAGCAAGGGAAGCGCTTCGCGAAGCGCGGCTCCGCCATCGCGCTTGAGCGACACGCGGCCCGCCGGGAGAAGCAACTCCTCCAGCGGTCGCGTCGCAAGGGCCGCGGGCGAGGGTGGGACAGATTCAGATTCGACGGGCGTCGCGCCATTGTCGCCTTCCGGCCTGGCGGCGCAAGCGGCGAACAATCCGGAGAGAGCGATGCAGGAGATGGTGAAAAGTGGGTTTTTCATGGTTTCAGCCGCAGACTGGACAAGGAACGTGGATGTGGTAAACCTTTCGGAAGGTGCATCCCGGGTCGGAACAATTGGGCGGTTGCTTGACGCCATACGACGGGATGACGCGCGGTACGGTCCCCTTCCCATGGCAGCGGAAGCAGTTCTTGCGATTGCGGCCGCCCGCCCCCGGAACCTTTGAAGGGTCGATCTTGACATTTTGCCCAAGGCACCATTGCGCAATCTCCGGAATCTCGGGGAAAGGATATCCCGGGAAACGGCCTGACAGCCGCATTGACTCGGCTGCCCGCCTCTCGCGGGTGTCGCCCATGTCGAACAGTATCGTATCGACCTTCGTGTCAGGGACATGGAAGAAAAACACGATCTGGCCGTCGGGCGAAACGGCGAAGTGCTCGCTTCCGTTTCCATTCTCGTAGATGCGGAACTGCCTGCCGTTTACGGGAAGGAGGCCTTTGTACTGATACGCGACGGCCGCCCCGCCGGGCCTGTCCTCGCTCTTTATGGAAAAGGCATTCTCGCCGATCTCCACCTTGCAAACCGCCGGCCGTCCAAAAGGCTTGAACAACGCCCCGCGGAAAGCCGGATTCCGTGGTAGATAGGAAAGCGCACCCCATTGGGTATATACGCCGGAATGCAGGGCGGAACCGACATTTCCGTCGAAAGACTCCGCGTCGGGGATGTTCGCCAGCCTTTCGTCAAAGCCGCCGAGAGACATGGTTTCCTCAAACGGATTGAACAAGGTCGCGCTTGCAACGACACCAAGCGCCGTTTCCGACGACGCCTTTCCGCCGGACAGGAAATTCGCGAGCCATTTGTCGATTTCGCCCAGATGGGATAGCGAAACATTCGGCACTCTGCCCTCGGCCATTTCGGCCGCCCGCGCTTCACGCGTGTCTCCGGCATCCAGGGGTGTCAAAATAATGCCTTTGTCCGGCACGATGTCGATTTCGAGGAACCCGTCTTCAGCGGAGAAGAACATGAAAGACCTGTTTCCGCGCGCCACGAAAGCCAGAATTTTCGCTTCACCTTCTCCAAAAGTGTCCGTCACCGTGAAATCCATCGAGGCGGTACCGCCGTTCGGATTTGGAATCGTGAGCGTCAGGATTCCGTCGTCGTAGCAAACCATCTTCAAAAGCACGGGGGGCGTTTGCGACTTGAAAACCGGTTTCTCCGCGTCGGGAACGAACACGAAACCCCCGAACAGGGTCAGATCGGAGGATAAAATCGCATCCCGCGCCGATGCCGACGGCGCCGCCAGCGCGAGAGCCGCCAAAAGGGTGGAAAGAAGGAAGTTGCGGATCGAAGTGATGTTTTTCATGGATCAAGTCCCCCGAAAGGTTCTATCGGATTTCCCCTGCCCCATTGGCTACGAGTGAAAAGCGTGTCGCGTTTTCCCGGCCTCGCGTCAGTTTCGCGTCCATCGGCTTCGGGATCGTCCTGGCCCGGACGACCGCGACGTATTCACCCGCCGGGGCGCTCGCCCAGCGGACTCCTTCGACATTGTTGACGGTGTCGGGCCCATTCCCCGAGTTCGGGTACCAGAGCTTTCCGGAAGGATCGGTCACGGTGAGATCGAGGTTGTTGATGAGGCCGCCGGAAAATGATGTCGCAGGCGCGTCGGGATAGGCCATCAGAATGCAGAGCGGCCTGCCTCCGGGCACTTTGACGCGAAATGTCAGGGATTCGCCCTCGGCGATTATTTCGCCATCCCGGAATGCGACGCCGTCGGGATTGGCGATGGAATTCTCCAAATCCACCATGCCCCAGCCCTCGACGTTGTTGGGATAGGTTTTGGGAATCTCCAGAAACTCGCCTTCGCCGTATTGCCCGGGATAGAGAGACTTGGCACCCGCGCAAAGAAGCGCCTTCATCGTGGCGGCGTCGGGATTTGCGACGCCTTTGCGCGTCACAAGCCACTGCCGCACGATCGCCGCCGTTCCCGCCACAAGCGGCGTCGACATGCTGGTGCCGCCCATGAAAAGGTAGGAGTTGTCGTAATAGCCCCATCCCTCAGGATTTGCCGCACCTCGCGTTCGCACGGAAAGAATGTCGGTCCCCGGAGCGACAACATCCGGCTTAACTCGTCCGTCACGGCATGGGCCTCGCGACGAAAAAGCGGCCATTCCGCGAATCCCCGTCTTGGGCTGGGAAATGTAATCCTCGGCGATCGGACTGTATGGGAAATTTATTTTCCAGTTTCCACCACCCCAGACATGTTGAGAATACCCCCCATTGGTCCGAAAACTTTCGGCAGCCCCCACAGTCAAAGCGTTTTTGGAGGTCCCCGGGGGAGTTATGCTTCCCGGGTCGATCTTGCCAAAAGGCTCCTCGACGTCACGTCCGTGGTTGCCGGCGGATTTTACAAGCAGAAAGTCAGGACCGACAAATGAGACAGCGTCGAATATCGCCGAATTTTCGTTGTAGGTTCCGCAAAATCTGCGATCTTTCGCACCCCAACTATCTGAATGGATGCGTGGAGAGCGACCATCCTTGGTCTTAATCAAATAGGCATCCACCAGCGCCGTTTTGGCATCGCAATATATGGCCGTTTCGTTGACATAGCTTGATTGGACAACAAGATCTGCCTCATATGCCGCACCCCTGATTCTTCCGCCTGAAGAAGCGCCGTTGCCAAGAACGGAGCCCATCACGTGCGTTCCGTGTCCATCTGGATCGTCCCATCGTCCATTCAGGCGTCCTTCGACGCCATCTCCGGCGGGACGCCCATAGCTGAGATGTGCGACTACTCGGTTTTGCACATCGGGATGGAGCCTTGCGAGGTCGCCCGTGTCGAGCCCCGAGTCTAATACCGCGACGATCTGGCCCTTGCCGGTGAGGCCGAGCGAAGGCGCGTCGGCGGCGGAACCGGTGTCCGCCGCGGCAACAGCCTCCGTGGCGGCGGATGGCCGCGACGTATCCTGCACGGCCGCAGAAGCCGATGCGTCGAAGCCGTCCGTCGTAAGCAGCCCTTTTGAGAATAAGTCCTCTGCGGCACGGCGGCGCTCCGGGGCGGCGTCCCGGGACTGGACGGCGGCCTGTTCCGCCGACTTCTGGCGCGAGGGCCAGATGGAATCGACACGCATGGCTTTCACGGCCACGTCGTTGTCATACGCCGATTCAGCCCATTCGCCGATAGACGCGACTTCCGGCAACGCGGCTGCGGCGGTCCGACCCGCCGCCGTCATGCGGACGCGCAAAAAACCTTTTTCACCGCCCAGCACGTCGCAGCCACCAAGGGCGGCGATCCGCCCGCGGAGGGCGGCGTCGTCAGTCCCGTCGAAAGCGGACACGACGAAAATCGCTTCACCAGAGTCTGCGGCGCCAAGGGCGAATCCCTTTGCCGGACCAGTTTCATCGACCGGCGCGCATTTGTCGGACGGGACATACGGGCGCGTGGCCACAATTTCACCGCTTTCAAGAATGGAGAGCGTTTGCGTCTTTGTGGCGCGGACGAGATACGCCCCGCCGGAAACGGGCGAAAGCAGCTGGGCCCCAGTGGCGGCGATGAGACGGCGGATGGCCGAGGCCATCGTCTTTTCAGGATCGAACTGGACAATCCAGACGTCGGTCGAAACGTCCTCGGCGAGCGATTTGCCAACGGCGGCAAACGATTTGCGCGTTTCCTCGACGCTGTCCGGGGAAATCGTCGCGGAGCCGCTTGGCAAAAGGAGCGGGGAAGCGGCGAAAGCGGCAAGAGGAAGCACCGCCGCGGTGAGAAAGAAGAAGCTGGAAGTTTTCATGGCTTATTCGCCTTTCTTGTCATCAAGGGCCTTGTAGAACGCGCGTACGCCCTCTTCCGTAAGGCCGGCCGCCGTTGCGTATTCGGGATTGGCGCGAATGGCGTTTATGACGCGCTCGCGCGGCACGGGGTGGGACCTGAGGCGCTCACCGCTGCCGTCGTCGATGAAGGAGAAGACAATCATCGAAAGAACCTGGCCGGCGAAGACTTCCGCGCCTTCCGGGACGGATGCGGCGATTGTGGAGGCGAAGAGATCCGCCTCCTGCTCTTCAATCTGCGAAATCTGGTGGTTCGCGTCGCCGCCCTTGAGATGACCCTTGGCGAGGTGGCCGAACTCATGTGCCAGAACGGACTCGACGATGGCGTTTGCAACTTTTTCCGCCGCCGTGCGCTTGATGAGGGACGTAAAGCCCTTTGGATCAACGCCGTGGCGGTTCATGAGATCGCGCATGGCCGAAAGGGAGCACTTGTTGCCGGACTTGCGGAACGTCGCGCCGAGGTCGCGCAAGAAAGAGAGGAGGACTTTTTCGTCCTGCGACCGCGCCGGTTCGCCGAAGCAAAGGACCGCGCCCATGAGACGCGCCATGCGGACGAGGCCGCCGTAGAGCCGGATGCGGCCAAACTGCGTTTCGCCGTCGCGCCCGATCGAGGAATCGGCGTTGACGAGATCATTTTGAAGCAGATACTCGAAGCGCACGTCCGCCGCCACGTCGGAGAACTTCTGCCGCACGTGTTCGCTCTTGAGGATGCTGGCGAGCAACAGCTCCTGCGACTCGGTGGGCGGCGCCAGATAGGAGTTGATGGCCTTTTGGACGTAAGGGTCGTCCAAGGAAACCACGTCCTTTCCGGAAGCGCCATCTGCGGCTTTCATCTCCTCCATCATGGCCTGGAGCGAGCGCTGCGGCCCGCTTTCCGTTTTCGCGACCCCTTTCGTGGCGGAGCCGAGACTTTCCATGGCTTCTCTTGCGAACTCGGAGGGAAGAGGCCCTGCGGAAGGCTCGCGCGAAGCCAGCAAACCTTTGGAAGCGTCGCCCGAAAACTGGGCGGATTTTTGAAAAACACCCGACATGACGGTGGCCGCGTCTTCGACGCCGGAGTCACCGGCGACCCTCTCGTCCATGATTCCCGTCTCGGCGGCAGTGGAAAGACTTCCCGTCTTCCCGGCGACAAACGAGGCCAGAATCTTTGGATTGGCGAATTGCGGCATCGTCATGCGGTCCTCTCCCTTTTCCTCCCAAACCACGTCTTTCCATTTGCGGACGGCAAAAATGGCGAGGTCGAGGAAGGTGACCGCCCCGCACGGATCCTGGACGCCTATGGATTCAACCTTCACCAAGGCGTCTGCCGACGAAACGGCCTCCTCCCCGTTCCTTGACAAGACGGCCTTCGTCAAGCCGTCTGCAGCCCCTCCGTACCAGCCTTCCCGCGCTATGGCGTAGGACGCGAAAAGGCTTCCTGTGCGATTGCTGGAGCGTAGCGACGACTGGTCCTTCGATGCCGAAACAATCCATCCGATCTCCGATTCCGAGACATGGCCGGACTGGTTGTCGCGCCTGGAACGGCCTGCCATGCGCCCGATAAACGCCGAGGCATCAAGCATGCCGCCCCCATTCCTTGTGGCGAAGGCGCTCTTCTCGTACAGGCCGGCCGAGTGACATGCGCTGATGATGGCGACGACTCTGACCCCTTGCGGGAAGAGCTGGATGTCTTCTCGGAGGTCACGCTCGAAATAGAGTCCGTCATAGGCGCAGAGGTACGTGTCGTTATCCCCCTCGCGTTTCTCGTTGCGACCTCCATGGCTGGAGAAGAAAAAGAGGAATTCGTCTCCCGGGGACAGCGCGGCGGCTTGTGCGGCGATTGCTTCGCGGACCGACCGGACGGTGGCCCTTGAATCAAGAAGCGATGTGACTTCATCGAAATCGCCAAGTTCACGGCAAACGGATTCCATGTTGGCTAGGTCTGCCTCGGCGCTTCCCGTTCTGGGAGGAGGAGGCGCGCCATTGTACCCTTGCGTGTCGTACGTTCCAAGCGCAACTAGGACGGCGGAGCGCCGGTGCGGCCCTTCCTTCGCAGGATCTTGCGGATTGGAGTTTTCCCGTGGCCGATTCATGAACCACAAAAGAGCGCAGATGGCGGCGGCGAGGACGACAACTGCGGAAATCGCCTTCTTCGCCGGGGAGGAGCGGCGGTGGACAGACTGCGGCGTGGGCGGAAACGCCGTCCGCAGGGGCTGTTTCTGCGTCTCCGCGCCGGCCGGAGGATTGCCGGAAGCGGGGGAATCCTTGGTCAGATCGTTCACGACCGCGCCGATGCGCGGCGTGGAGGCAAAGCGCGCCTGCTGGATCGAGCGCGCGTAGCCCGTGAGGCCGAGACGCGTCCAAATCGTGCCGTCGGTGGACATCTCGTCCGTCGCCGAGTATTCGCCGGATGCGATGCGGGCGAGGAAGTCGGATTGGGTCATGGGGCCCAAAACAGAGCCGTTTTTCCGTAGGTAGTAGTTCATGGCGCAGATTCTCTATAGTACAAGTTTCGAAGTGAAATGTCAAATGGATTAAAGCATCGGCCGGCGTTAGCCGAAGCGCTGCCTGTCGAAGGCCTCGTAACGGGCGAGGAGTTCGGGGGTTATGGAGGATGGGATGGCTTGTCTGGCCTGGTCAAGGTCTGCCGCGAGGACGACGGGGTCGGAGGATTCGTCGATGGACCGCCTGAAGGCAATCTGGCAGGCTTTGCGGGCAAGGCCGACGACATCGGAGCCGGAGTAGTTTTCGAGGCGGGCCGCCCAGACGGCCAAATCGACGTCCGCCGCAATTGGCGCGGTTTTGAACGCGCGCCGCAGCATCCCCAGACGCGCCGCTGCGTCAGGAACGCCGATGTGAAGTTTTTCGTCGAAACGCCCCGTGCGGAAGACGGCCTCGTCAATCTCCCAGGGCTTGTTGGTGGCGCCGAGGATGAGAAGGGTGTTGGGGTTGTCTTTGAACCCGCCGACATCGGCAAGGAACTGCGTGACGAGACGGTTGTCCACCGCATTTGAGTTTTCCGTTCGGCGCGGCAGGAGGCCGTCGATTTCATCGAGGAAGAGGACGGCGACGGGTCGTGACTGCGCGGCATGGAGCAGCCGTGACAACTTCTGCTCGCTTTCGCCATGCCACTTGGAGCGAATCTGCGCGCCCGAGGCGTAGAAGAACGGCGCCTGTATTTCGTGGGCGATGGCCTTGCCGAACAACGTCTTGCCGTTGCCGGGCGGACCATACAGCAGGACGCCGCCGCCGGCCTTGATGCCAAGGGCCTTTGCCTTTTCCGGCGATTGCATCGGCAGGACGACCATCTCGCGAATCGCGGCCTTGGCCGAATCCATTCCATCGATGTCGTCGAAGGATACGCCCGTGTCGGCGGTGACGAGAAACTCGTCGTCGGCGACGCCGTCCGGCGCCGTTGACGGCGTTGACGGCGTTGAAGACGTTGAAGGGATTGAAGGGGTTGAAGACGTTGAAGGGGTTGAAAGCGGGAGCGGCTGCCGGCGTAGCTTTTCGGCGATTTCAAGCCACCCCTCGGCAGTGGCGACGTAACTTGCGGAGACGGGGCCGGGGGTGTCCTTTGCGAGGGCGTAGCAAAATTCGGCGGCCTTGGCGGCGTGAAAGATGGCAGCGTTCGTGTCGCCGGACTTGATCGCCATCTCGCAAGCCGCTTCGTGTTCGGCCTTCTTCTGGGAATAAAACCCCATGCGGTTTTCCCTTCCGTGCTACTTGCCTTCGAGCATGGAACGGACGCGCTCCTGACCGGCTGCGATGCGGGAATCAATCTCGCCGGCGGCTGCGGCGGGGGCGGCGGCTCCGCCTAGTTCGGCTGCGACCTCCTGCTCCAACTGGGCGCCCAGATCCTCCATCGTCGGGATACGGTCCTCGGCGGCGGTGGTTGCGCCCTCGGCCTCCTTGTCGTACATCTTCTCCCAGAAGCGGTCGCTGTCGGCCTGTTCGCCGAGCAGGTCGTTCGCCGTGTCAAAGACGTCCATCACCTTTTCCGCGTCGATGCCAACCACCTTGTTCAGGGCACCGAGGGCGGAAGCGAACTGGGCGTCGGATCCGGCAACCTGCATCTTGGTGTAATACTGCTCGAAAAGCCAGCGCTTCTGTTCAAGCTTGAGAATGAGGGTCTGGGAGGCCCGGTAGGAGACGAGCGCGCGCTGGGCGGCGGTCTTTTCGCCGTTCTTCATGGCCTCGCGGGCGGTCTCCCATTGTTTTTTCGCCTCTTTTTCCAATTCCCGTTGACGCCCCTTGACGGCGTCGATGGCGTTCTCGGCGTCGCGAAAGGCGTGTCGGCGGTCGCGTCTGGCCTTCCGGGCGCGCGCCCGGGGCGGAAGCAGAAAGTCAAAAAAGCCCATGGGTTTCTCCTTGCTAAACGGCGCCGGGGACGTCCGGGCGCGAAACGTTCGGAAGCGCGTATTTGGATGGGGCCGGCGGGACCGGCGGCGGCGGCGGAGCCGGTGGCTGCGCAAGCGCCTGGGCGGCGTTGAGCCCGCCGGCTATGGCCGCGTTCAGGCTTTGGTTCAGCGCGGCGTCGAACGCCTTGAACGGGTCAGCCGCCTGTGGCGGGGGCTGCGGCATTTGCTGGAGGGCAGGCGCGGCGGGGACGTTTCCCAGCGGGGGAAGCGACGGCATCTGGGGAAGTTTCGGTTCTGGTTCCATGGTGTTTCGGGGTTGCGGAGTTGTTGATTCAGGGGGTGGTTCAGGGAAGCAGGTCGGAGATGTCCGGCACGGGCGCGGTAGAGGACGCCATTGGAGCGGCCGGCGCGGCGGCGACATCGGCGGCCGGAACGGCGGCAGGCGCGTCTGGAATGCCGGCCGACGCGGGATCGTCAAGGTCGAAGCCGGCGAGGGCCTCCTCAAGGGAGGCGGAATCGCCTTCGCGGCGGGCGCCGGCTTTTTCAAGGTCGGAAATCGCCCCGTTCGCGTCTTCGGCGTCCTCCACGGCGTCGTCAAGCTTGTCCGTAAGTCGGTCAATCTGCCTTTCGGACACCTTGCGCATCTCCAACGCGACGATCTCCTCGACGCGCGTGCGCACGGTGACGAGCGTCCGTTCGTTTTCGAAGTAGGCGGTGAGCTGCCGCTCAAGGCCCTGGTATTCCGACAGGAGCGCGCGAAGTTCGAGTTCGAGAATCTTCCTCCGCGCGGGCGGCGACGAGGCCCAGATCTTCTTTTTGGACGCAATTTCCGCGAAGAGCGCCTCGTAGCGGGCGCGGAGCGGTTCGCGACGCGAACGATTGGCCTCCAATGCCGCGTCGAAGGAGTCGATCATCTCCTGCGGGTCCTGGACGCCGGAGAGCTTCTTCACAAGGTTGGCGACGCCCGCGCCGAGTTTCGCGATGGCGTCAAGGGCCGCGCGCGCGGCGGTTTTCTTCTGTTCGACCGTGAGCTGGACGGTCGCGGGAATTGGTGCAACGGGTTCCATGGGGGCAATGACGGCAGGTTCGGGGGTTGGGGACGAAGTGTCGGCGGGTTCTTTCGGCTTGGAGTCCGACTTCCAGTGCCAGGCGCAATACGCCTCTTCGCCGCCATCCGCGGAAACGCGGATGCCGGCGACGGCGTATTTGTTCGGCAGGGTGCGTCCGCAGACGCAGCACTGTTTCGGGAATCCGGATTCCATCTCGAAGGCTCCTCCTAGCGGACGCGCGTCGAGGCGCGGAGAATGGCGAAGATGACGACGAGGACGATTGCGAGGCAAACAAGCGTCCATCCGCGGCCACGCAGAAAAGGCAGGTGGTTGCAGAGCCATTCCCACCAGCCGAACTTGTGGAAGTCCTCCCCGTCGGCCTGGATCGTCGCGACGTAGGGTTGCAGACGGTCGCCGGCGGTCTCGACGGAGACCGACCACTCGACCGTGTATTTCGTGGCGATGCCCACGTCATTTGTCTTGACGGACATTTCGCGCAGCCTTCGGACAGTGCCGTAAAAGAAGGCGTCGGCCTGGTTCGCGGGCTTGTCGCGCAGGACGGCGCGGGCCTCGGACGGAGACGAAACGTCGAGGTTCACAAGTGAAATGCCTGCCTTCACGAAGGCCTCGCGTAGAATGGTCGTAGCATAGTCGTCCTCGTCCGCCGAGAGCGGGACATAGGCGATGCGCGGGTATTTGGCAAGCGCGGTGCACTTCTTCAGATCGTCGACGGTCTTTGAGAGAAGTTCGTTCTGGAGCGTACGGCGCACTTCCGGCGGCAGATCCGTCTCCTTCGCGGAAAGCTCACCGCCAACGTAGCGGCGGCGCGTGAAGACGCCGCCCCAGAGGTGGACGGCGGTCCTGGCGTCGACCGCGTGGGCGTCGATCTCGACGAGGACGCCGCGGTCGGAGATCTGCGCGACGCGGATTTCGGAAACGAGCAGGATGCGGGCGGCCTGCAGGGCGCCGAACTTCAGCAGAGTCTCCTTGTCGAGGATGTCGCCCTTTCGCTCGCACCACTCGACATGTCCTGGAATCGCTTTCCACTCAGGGTCGTTTTCGGCGACGACATACTTCCGCCCGGCGTCTGTGATCGCGTTCTTCATGAGCGATGCGACGTAGCCCGTGCGGTCGCCGACGACGGGCAGGAGCGTCAACGGCACGTCCTTCGGGACGGCCGACGCGCGCAGCGCATCGCGGAAGCGGTCCACAGCCTCCTGGATTGTCTGGCGAAGCGTGTCGGAGGGGAAGGCCGGATCTACGAAGTCGAGGACTTCCTCCACGAAGGCGCGGCCGGGGGCGGGCTTGGCCTTGGGGGCGCCGGGTTCGACATCTGGGTTGACGGACTGGGCGGACGCGACGAGCGCGCAGACTGCGAGCGCGGCGGAAAGGGCGGGGAAAGATTTCTTCATGGCTTGAACTCCTTTTGCCGAATTACTGGTCTTGTTCGGGAACTGGGAAAAATTCCGGATGACGCGCGCGAATGGCATTCACGGGGCCTTCCGGAAGCTTGTCAATCAGGTAGGCAAAATAGAAGTCGGCGCGTTCGTCCGTCTGCGTAACAAGTACGCAACGGGCGACACCGTCAATCTTGATCGTCTCAGCGCAGAAATCACTTATGAATTTCGCCTTGACGTTTTCGTCTTTCAGCATCGAAATATCGCAAGGGATCGACACTGCGGCAAGGCCGGTCTTTTCAACCGTCACGTTCTGTCCAAGCCATGAGACGAGCTTCGGTTCGATCCCGTCGCGGACGGAGAGCATGGCGTCGCGGTCGCCGAGCTTGCGCTCGCCGCGTTCGCGGTCGATGCGCGTCTCGCCGAGGTAGAACCCCTTGCGGGCGGGGACGGTGGCGATCGCCCGCACGGACCCCTCCATCACGGCGTAGTTCCCCGTGCGGTCGAAGAGGGTCTTGAGGACGGAGAGCTGCACTGCGATATCGGCCTTGTCGGCGTCCAGGGCCACTTGGAAGCCATGGCTGCCAATCGTCTCGCGGGCGATGGAGAGAAGTTCGAGCGCCAGGTCGGAGGAGTCGTTGTCCTGAGGACGCGCCGTGACGTAGACGGCGAGGTCGGCGGCGGTGGCTTCGGCGAGGAGGAACACGGGCGGTGGAGGTGGCGGAGGGGGAGGAGGAACGTTCGTCACAGTATTGACCGCGTTTGTGAAATCGTCGCCCCAGATGTGACGGCGTGTCCGCAAGTCTGCGGCGTGGAGCGAAAGCTCTATATCCGGTGGCGCGGGGGCGCGCTGCTTTCCACCGCCCGGGCCGCGCGAGACGCGGACGCGCCCGTAGAGCATGATCTCGGATGGGAGCAACTCGCCAAGGCGCGTCATGTGGCGCGCGTCCAGCATGTCCTTGAAGCCCTCATTGAAACCGAGTTCCTTCATAATGGCCTTCCACATGTCATCGCTCGCCTCGACGCAAACGAGACCGGCGGCCGTGACGGCGTTCTTGAGCTGGTTGCGCGCCTCGTTGTCGCGGTCACCGACAATGGGGGCAATGACAATGGCGCGGTTGGCAGGAATGGCGGCCTTTTTGATCGATTCGCGGACTTCTCCTCCCGCAAGTCCGCGCAGCGCGGCGCGTTCGTCGCGCGAGAACTCGGCCGGCGAGGCCGGCTTGCGGTTTTCATACTCCGTCTGCGCAACGGCGGAAAGGGCCGCGCCTCCGGCGAAGAGCGCCGCCAAAAGAAATTGCTTGCTGATAGTCATGGTCTTTGTCCTCGTTCGGTTTTAGAATGGAGCGCCGGGGCGCAGGTTGAGTTCGGGATGGCGGGTGGCGATTTCGTTGACAAGCCCAGCGGGGAAGGCTCCTTCGTCGTAAACGACGCGGAATTCGGCCTTCGCCGGAACGGCGCTCTCGCTGACGAGGACGCACGAGCGGACGCCCGGGGTGGAAAGAACCGCCGTGACGAATTTGGTCTTCAATTCCGGGAGCTTGCTGAGCCTTGCCTCGGCGTAGGATATGACAACTGTTTGCGCCCTGACGCCTGTGGCGTCAACCGAAATCGAGCGCGACGCCCAGTCCGTCACCTGCGGCATCAAGACCTTGGCGAGTTCGTCCATGGCGGCGCTTTCGCCCAGGGCGCGCTGGCCGCGTCCTTTTATCAGCTCGTCGCCGAGGACGCGGTTCTCGCGCGCCGGAACCGTCGCGCGGGCCGCCACCTGCCCCTCCATGAGAATGAAGTCGCCGGCGCGGTTCACCTCGCGATGCGTGACGTCGAGCAAGACGCGCACGTCAGGCGAGGCAGACTCCTCGATGAGGAATCCTTTCGCGATGAGCGCTTTGGACGCGGCGGACGCGGTAGCGGCGGTGAGCGCGTCGCCCTTGCCTTCCGCGTTCTGCGAGATTACCGCCACACGGAGGGAATCGGCTTCCCCTCGGGCGGGATAGGTGATGACCGGAAACGAGCTGCAGCCAGTCGCGAACGCGATTGCCGCCGTTGCCGCTATTACTGTTGCTGGTATGTTCATGTTTCTCCTTCTGGGTTGATGGTTGAAAAACGGGAAAGCCCCCTATTTGATGATCTGCTGGGCCGGGGGAAGCGGCGGTGGCGGGGGAAGAGGCTTTTCGGCGGCCTTGGCCGCGACTGTGGCGGCGGTGCCGAAAATCTTTTCGTCATGGTCACGCATGTCCTTCAGATCGGTGCGGAGTTCGTCCTTGTGCTTTTTCACTTCGGCGAGAACTTCCCGCGCGGCGCTGTCCTTGGCCGCCGCAGCCGCCGCGGCGGCGGTTTCGCCGACTGCGTAGGCCTGGGCGGCGGTCTGGGATGCGCCAGCCTGCATCGCGAGAATCTGTTCCTTGGTGAGGCCGGCGAGGGTTTGCTTTTCAGCCTGGTTGAGAAATGCGGCCTGGGCGACCTGGTCGCCCTCGTGGAGCGCGGCCAGCTCCAGGGCGGAGAGCCCCTTCACGGCGGTTGCGCGGGCGCGGTCGGCCTCGGCCTTGATCGCGGCGTTGCGGGCCTTGATTTCGACAAGGCGCGCGAGATGGTCCGTCTGGGCCTTGTTGAGCGCATCCTGTCCGGCGGCGACATGTTTTGAATAATCCTCATAGCCGCGGCCGGTCGCCTCGGTGCGCTTCGCCCACGCCTCGGCGTCGATGCCGTCGATGACGGCGCGTGAGCGGGCCTCGGCCTCGCGGTCGGCGCGTTTGACGGCCTCGACACGCGCGGCGGCCTCGGCGTCCTTCAGCAGCGCGTCGCGGTAGTAGTCCTTCAGCTGCAGGTCGAGACCAAGCTTGTGCGCGAGCGTCTCCATTTCGCGGGCGTCGCGCTCCAGGCGCGCCGCCGCCTCGAGTTCGGCGTCCTTGCGGGCAAGCCGCCCGGACGAGGCGCGAAGCGCCATTTGGGCCTCTTCGGAGCGCTCGATGTCGGCCAGTTCCTTTTCCTGCGCCAACTGCGCCAGATAGTCCGCGACCTCCTGTTCCTTCTTCGCGTGGAACTCCGCATCCTCCGCCTCGCGCGAGGCGCGGTCCTGGCCATCGGCGATGTTGCGCTCTTCCCGCGCCTTGGCGTCCGCCAGATCGGTCTCTTCCTCGGAAACGATGAGCGCAAGATTGGCGCGCTTGAACTCCAGTTCGCGGCGGGCCTTGTCGAGTTCGGCGTATTTGGCGCGCATTCGTTCATAGTCGGGACCGCCGAACTCGACCGCGCCGACGCGGACGAGGGAAAGGCCATTGCGCGCAAGCAACTCGCCAAGGGCCTTGGAGAGCGTGGCTTCGAGGCGCGGACGACGCTCAGGATCTTTCACAAGGTCCTCGATCGTCGATTGAAGCGCGATGTCCTTGACGGCCTCCTGCGCCTCTGCCATAAGCCATTGGCAGACGGCCTCGGCGGAGACAACGCGGCGCTCCTTGAGGAAGTTCTCGAGGAAGGCTCCGGCCTTGCCGGAGACGAACCGCAGCGTCACGTCCGCCGTCGCCGAAACCGGCAACTCCTCGGCGGAGCGCAACCCCTGGAACGTGACGGTGAAGACCATGTCGCCCGACGCGACCAGGACGACGGAGCGCGGCGGCGGGTTGCCGAACCAGTTGATGGCGCGGAGAGTCCCCTCCGGGGTGTGGCGGCCCGGTCCGAGGACGTGGGTCTGGCGGCCGCCATCCAGCAGAATGGCGACCGTCCCCTCCTGCACCATGATTCCCTCCTTGAGCTGGCGTTCATCCTCGCCGCATTCGAAGCGTTGCGCGAAGACGCCGGGCGCACGGTCCCAGACGCCGCCCGCGATGTCAACGCGCTCCTCCGGGTGGAGCGGATGGTTGCAGTGCGGGCAGTAGCGGGCGTCATTGCCGATCCACTTGCCGCAAGCGGGGCATTTGATCCAGCCGTTCGGGGCACCCGTGCCGCACGAGCGGCAAAAGCGGGCCTTCTTGCTGACGGGCTGGCCGCAGATGCCCCAGCCGCGTGTGGCGAGTACCGCTTCGGCGTCCACGCCGTGAAGATGTACGGGGTTGCCGCTTCGGTCAACGCCGGTCAGCAACGTGTGCGCGGCCTCAAGGGCTTCGCCTGTCAGGGCTTCGCCAGTTGCGCGATCAACTATCGCGGTGCACTTGTCGTGGAATAGTCCCATTTTCGCCTTATCCTTTAGTCGTTAGTTCGTCGGATTGTCATACTCCAAGTTGTCGAAAAGGCATCACCCGCACCATAGAGGGCGGCGCACCGAAGACGTCGCCCACGGCAAGCGGGCGTTCCCCGCCGTCGGTCTCGCGTAAAAGGAATCGCGTCCCGTCCCAGGACACCATCCGTCCGCTAAGTTTTGCGTCAATCAAACCAAGGTCCACTTCGCCCCAGAGCACCAGGTACGACTCTGGAACGGCATCCTCGCGCGAAAGGCTGACGCCGGCGGCTTCGGCCCTGTTTTCCGGAACGGGCAAAACCTTCAGATGAAGCTTCAGCACCCCGTCGTCCTTCACTTGAGGCGCAAGCGCGATTTCAGCCTCGCGTCCGGCGGCAAACCACATGGTTCCGCATGGGCTGAGAGGCTTTTCATCGACCGCGATGCCGTAGCCCGATGCCGTCACCGGCCCGCCAGTCAGAATGTTGCCGCAATCGTCGCGCGCCGGTGCGCCATCGCGCAAACGACACCGGGCGCCATCCCGCTCCAGCGCGAAATGCGTTCGCGAAATCCGCTTTGACGATGCCACATCGGGTTCCGCCCCATCAGGCGTAAAGCACCAAAGCACCACCGCGTTGTCGATTGTCCGCCCCTTGTCCGGATGTTCGCGCTGCCGCCCAAACCAGGCTGGCAACCGTGAAACCAAGTGAAGACGACGCCCGCAATGCTCCAGCGTGAGGCGCGTGGCCGAAGCGATAAGCTTCACTCCCTCCACCACCTTGTAAATGCGCGGGTTGGAAACGGCGTTGAGACGGTCGCCCCTGGCAAGTCCCAGTCGACCCGCAAGGCTTTCGGATTGCAAATCAACGATTCCGCCTTCGTTGTTGACATGAATCGAAACCGGGCCAGAGGCCAGCGTCCCTGCCACAGGCTCCACTGGCAGAATCAGCGGTGCGGTGCGCACCTCGCCCTCCGCCATCCCGCCAAAGCGGCTCTCAATCTGCACTTGAACCGAAATCGCACCAGAAACGTCGGGTCGGAAATTTAGCGAGAACTCGTCGCCACCGCGCCCTACGATGCCCCTTCGCGTTACAGGCCCCGCCAAAACGCGGTCGCCGTCAACAAGGGATATCGACGTTTCCTCCGCTTCGCGCCATTCCCGGCGGATGCGGAACAGCACGGCGGCTGCCATCCCCTCGACAAAGCGCTCGGGGAGACTGCATTCAAGCGAGAAGCATGAGTTTCGGGTGGCCACGCCCAGTCCAGGCAATGCCGGCAACTCCGGCAACTTCGGTAACGCGGGCAATGGAGGCAGAGGCGGAAGCGACGAAAGCGGAGCTGTTTCCCCGGGGACGGACAAACGAGGCAGAGGCGGAATTGCCGGGAGCGGAGCCGTTTCCCCGGGGACGGACAACCGGGGCAGAGGCGGAGTCGACGGGAGCGGAGCCGTTTTTCCGGGGACGGACCCAGGGTTGACAGCCTCCCCGGATGGCGAAGGACTCCGGTCTCTTTTGGGAACGCCATTGTCAAGACGTCCACCGCAAAGCTGGCAAAACCGACCGGGTTCGGTCGGGCATTGGCAGTGCGGACAGACGATTGCGTTCCCTAGATCTGCCATTTTATTTCCCCTTGCCACCATGTGCGCCGCATTTGCGAACACCTAGGCGCGTCCAGCAGTCGTTGCAGATGGGCTCTTCGCAACCGTCCTCCTGGCAAGTGTGTCGGAGCGACTGCCGGCTGCGGTAAACTTCACCGCAGACGGAGCAAGTTCCACCACCGGCATTTTCGCGTTTCTTCTCTTCGAGGTAGACATCTAAATCGGTGACTGAGACACGGTAGAGCTTTCCAAGCCGCACGGCGGGCAAATCACCTGAACGTACTAGCTTGTAAACGAGCTGGTAGGTGACGCCAAGCTTCTCGGCGACCTCTTCCAAACTCAAAAACTCCTTCTCACTCATTGTTCCAACGTCTCCTTTTCAATTTTGATGATACCAGTTTATCAGACTTTGTTTCTGTTGTCAAATATTTTTTTTATTTATGTTTGTTTATGTTTGTTTATGTTTAAAAACTCTCTTCCCCCCTCGCGGCGTAAATCGGCGCGAGAGCGTCGTGAATGGCCTTGTAGCGCGCGAAGAGGGCGTCGTAGGCTGTCGCTTGAGCGGCATCGGGATCCAGCCGGCGGCCGATGTGCAGGCAGGCGTCGACGGCGGCCTTGGCGTCGGGGAAGAGGCCGATACCCGTTCCGGCGATGAGCGCCGCGCCGAAGGAGGCGTCGGCCGGCTCCGGGATGGCGACGGGCCGGTTGAAGACGTTGCAGACGATCTCGCTCCAGAGCCTGGAGCGCGCGCCGCCGCCGATGAGGAAGATGCGCTTTGCCGGAAGTCCCATCTCCTCCAACGTGCCGAAGCAGTCGCGCAAAGAGAAGGCGACGCCCTCTAGGAGCGCGCGGCAGAAGTCGCCCCGCGCCGAGGAGATGGAGACGCCCGTGAAGCTGGCGCGGAGGTTCGCGTCCCAGTAGGGGCAGCGTTCGCCTTGGAGGTAGGGGTGGAACATGACGCCGCCCGCGCCCACGGGCGATGTCGCCGCCTCGGTGTCCATAGCCGCGTACAACGATCGGGGGGATGCTCCCCCCGCACCCCCAGCCGACGACGCAACGGCAGGGGCGAAGAAGGTGTCCCGCATCCAGCGCTGGCAAAGGGCCGCGGCGTTGGTTGCGCTGACGCTGTACCACATGCCCGGGACGACGTGCGCGTAGGTGAGGGTCTTCGGATGCGGATGGGCCTCGGCGGTCATGGCGTTGACGTTGCCGGCCGTGGCGAGCTTGATGATGAGGTCGCCTGGCTCGACGGCGCCCGCGCCGTAGTCCTCTGCCGCGCTGTCGCTCGTGCCGCAGACGACGGGCATGCCTTCGGGAAGGCCCGTTTCGGCGGCGGCGCGCGCGGTTACGCGCCCCGCAAGGTCGGTCGGTTCGGCGAGGCGGGGAAGATGTG
>JAEEGL013351332.1_pt1 | contig 20349 bp, 16 predicted proteins | sample 9134231 | NCBI WGS metagenome assembly JAEEGL01 (sample SAMN16246548, study PRJNA631951) | gut metagenome | biome: gut microbiome; feature: rumen; material: fiber-attached | host: Bos | place: Iran: Karaj | collected 2018-10 | reverse complement strand
TGCAAGTGCGTCATCGACCTCGCCACCGAGATTGGCAAACAGCCCGTCGAGGTGAAGGAAGCCCCCGGCTTTGTCGTCAACCGCATCCTCATCCCCATGATCAACGAGGCTGTCGGTATCCTGGCCGACGGTATTGCCACCGCCGAAGACATCGACAAATGCATGATGCTCGGCGCCAACCACCCCATGGGTCCCTTGGCCCTGGCCGACCTTATCGGCAACGATGTGAACCTGGCTATCATGGAGGTGCTCTACAAAGAGTTCGGCGACCCGAAGTATCGTCCCCACCCCCTGCTCCGCAAGATGGTCCGTGCCGGCCTCCTCGGCCGCAAGACCGGCGAAGGTTTCTACAAGTATTGATAACGCCGGCACCACGTCATCTGTTTACGGGCGTAGTGCCAGGTATTGAGTTTTATCTGGGCCACGGCATCCTCAAGGCTGCCGTGGCTTTCGTTTTCCACCACAGGGAAGAGTTCGCGGTAGCCCACCGTGTTGAGGGTGCTCAGCTGGCGGTATGGCAACAGTGAGCGCACCTCGTCGAGGAGGCCGTCGGCCATCATACGGTCCACCCTCATATCGATGCGACGGCGCAACTGGTCGCGGTCCGTCGACAGCACCTTGACCTCAATGTCGAAGGGGCGTTTTCCCTCCCCTACCTGGTCGGCAAGCACCTCGCTGTAGGGGCGTCCGGCAGTGAGGCACACCTCAAGCGCACGCTGCAGGCGGACCGGGTTGCGCAGGTCGACACGGGCATAGTATTCGGGGTCGAGCAGGCGCAGACGTGCTCGCTTCTCCTCTATAGGCATTGCCTGCAACTCGGCCCGCAACTCGGGTGTCGGGTCGGGCAAACGTGCGGGCCTGGCCATAAGAGCGTCGATATAAAGCCCGCTGCCACCCACTGCCACTACAGTGTCGTGGGTGAGGAAAAGAGTGTCGAGCAGGCTCATGGCGTCCTGGCCGTAGCTGAAAATATTGTACGGATCGGTCACCGAGCGGCAGGCTATGAAATGGTGTTTTACGGCGGCAAGCTCGTCATCGTCGGGACGAGCCACGCCGATGCGCATCTCACGGTAGAACTGGCGAGAGTCGCAGCTCAGAATCTCGGTGTGCAGTTCTTGAGCCAGACCTACGGCATAGGCCGTCTTGCCCACCGCAGTGGGGCCAGCCACTATGATCAACTTAGGCATTCAAGACCTTGTCAAACTCGTCCCAGAACTCGGGAAACGACTTGCCCACAACCTCTGGGGCTTCTATCTGCAAATCGGGGAAGCGCAAGCGCAATGGGGCGAAAGCCATTGCTATTCGGTGGTCGCCATAGGTGCGCACCATGCCGTTTGGGCGGAGCTTTGACGGCAGGATGTGCAACTCGTCGACGGCAGCGTTGACAGTGACGCCCATGCGGTGCAGTTCATTAGTGATGGCAACCATGCGGTCGCTCTCTTTCAAGGCTATATTGCTCACTCCCTTAAGCACCGTGCGGGCACCCGAAGCAGCGGCAGCCACAGCAAACGTAGGCACAAGGTCGGGGCAGTCAAGACAGTTGAACTGCACCGCTTTGGCACACTCGCCGCCCCCCTGGATGGTTATGGAACGTCCCGAAGAACGGTAAGGCGAGCGGACCTCGGTAGACACAATGCCGAGCTGGCGGAAGAAGCTGTCGGTGGCGCTGTCACCCTGGCATGAGTCGAGTTGCAAGCCGAGCAAACGTATACGCAAGTCGGGGCGCAACAGGGCCATGGTGTAGAAGTATGATGCCGACGACCAGTCACGTTCAATGGTAATGCTTGACGGCTTGGGGTGTCCGGCAAAAGGCTGCACATAATAGGTACGACCATTAGACGAACGGCGCACCTCCACCCCAACCTGGCGCAGGGCATCGCATGTCATCTCTATATAGGGGCGCGACGTGGGGCGCTGGGTCATAGTAAGGGAGATGCCTTCCGGCAGGCGTGGCGCAATCAGCAACAGCGCACTGACAAATTGGCTGCTGAGCAAGGGGTTTACAGTGACGGTACGACGTGTGGGTATGCCGCCCTGTATATTCACCGGCAGGAACCCTTCCTGCCCCGTGCAATCGATTCTTAGACCCATCTGTCTGAGAGAATCTATAAGTGGTGCCATGGGGCGCTGACATAGGCGCTCGTCGCCTGTGAGTACGAAATTGCCAGGGGTGATGGCCAGCAGAGGCATAAGGAAGCGGGCCACAGAGCCGGCATTGTTGCAGTAGAATACGTCGGAAGTATGCTCCACCAACTGCGTCAGCAAGCTGCGCAGGAGTTTGGTATCGTCGGAAGTGGAGAGTTTGCCGATGCGGAAGCGACTGCCAAGCATATGGTTTATCATAAGCCAGCGGTTGCTCATGCTCTTCGACGCAGGCAGGGTTATGCGTATGTCATTGGTGTTCATTGTTGCAAAAGGCGATAGTAGTTATCAGTCGCTAATACCATATTCCTTCAGTTTGCGATATAGGGTACGTTCCGAGATATGGAGGTCGGACGCAGCCTGTTTACGGTTGCCGGCAGCACGCTCGAGGGCTTTCACTATGGCACGTTTTTCTCGTTCCTCGAGAGCCAGCGAGTCGTCCTCGATGATTTCAGGAGTAACGAAATCATCCTTGTCTGAAGGCTGCTGCCAGTGCTCGGCGGCAAGCTGAGAGGGCTGCAGAGGCTTGTTGTCGGCAATCTGGCCTCCCACCACCGACCACTTTCCTTGGTTGGCACCAAGCATGCCAACCATTTGACGCAGGTCGTTTATTTCCTTGCGCATATCGCTTATCATCTGCCCCATGGAGAGGGCTTTGAGCAACAATTCCCTGTCGGTAATCACCTGTCCTCCTGCAGTCTGCTGGCTACTGCCTACCACAGCGGGCATCCGCTCGCCGGTGGGCACAAACGAGAGGTAGTTCTGCAGTATGGCAGGGGTGATGGTGCGCTCGGTCTCCACAACGGCAATCTGCTCTGTGATATTCTTCAATTCACGCACATTGCCGTACCACGGATAGTCCATCATCATGCGTTTGGCATCCTCGGTGAGGACTATTGGAGGCATGTGGTACTTCTCTGCCACGTCCGATGAGAATTTGCGGAATAGCATCGGTATGTCGTCTTTGCGCTCGCGCAACGGCGGCAAGTAGATTGATATCTGGTTGAGGCGGTAATATAGGTCTTCGCGGAAGCGGCCTGTGCGCACAGCTTCAACAATATCCACATTGGTGGCAGCCACCACACGCACATCTATCTTCTGGGCAGTGCTGCTACCCACAGGTATGATCTCGCCGTTCTCGAGCACACGGAGCAGTTTGACCTGCATAGCCAGTGGGAGTTCACCGATCTCGTCGAGGAATATAGTGCCGCCATCGGCCTCCTCAAAGTAGCCTTTGCGGCTGCGGTCGGCACCTGTGAAAGCGCCCTTCACATGGCCGAAAAGCTCGCTCTCGATGGTGCCTTCAGGTATGGCGCCGCAGTTCACCGAGATAAGGCCGCGCCCCTGACGCGCATGTTTGCGCAGGCTGTTTTCGTGGATGATTCGAGAGAAGACATCCTTACCCACTCCGCTTTCGCCGGTTATAAGGATGGACAGGTCGGTAGGCGCCACCTGTATGGCTTTGTTGATGGCAAGTTCCAGTCTCGGATCGTTGCCTATTATTTCGTAGCGTAATTTTATATCTTTAATATCCATAGTTGTCAGAAATAACGTGGTGCAATGACCATTCCCTTTGCCGATTGCAACTGGCGCAGCACTTGTGAATACTGCTGTATCTCGCCCAAAAGGCGCCGCTCCGTGTCGGTGTCGGCACTACGCATCCGTTCACGCAGGTCGTTTATATGTGTGGTAAGGCTCTGTATCTTGAAGGCATATATGCTATCGGTCACATCCTGCAGCAAGTTGTCGTCGGGCTTGGGGATGAAGACACCCATCTCAGCCTGTTTCTTCTCCCATCCTTTGCAGAGCGAGTAGGTATCCATCATGAGCGAAATGGCGAAGGTACGCAATGCATCGTCATCAGAGTTCTTGAAACGGTCGGTGTCGATTGTGTGAGCCATATCTATCATCAAGGCACACTGCTCGAAGATGCGCTGACAAAGGGGGTGCGAAAGCGAGAGGCTGTCGTTGCGCAACTCGGAGACTATAATCTCACCTACCGAGTAACTGGCGATGCTCTTGCTTCCGTCTTCGGCCGTAAACTCCTGTGGCAGCTGCTCATTACCATAAAGCAGCAACAATTTCACCAGATGGCGTTCAACCTCCGAGGGGGCCGGCGTCGAAGATGCATGCACAGCAGGAGACAGGGGCTCTGGAGCGGGCACAGGAGCTGCCGCTTCTGCACCCTCGGCACCAGGCACAGCACTCTCGGCCCTATGCTCCGCATTCTCCGCTTCATAGGCCTTGCGGCGGGCCTGGCCTATGGCCTTGCCAACAGCATCGGCCAACACCTGCTCACTCACCTTCAGCAGAAATGAACACTGGCGTATATACTCGGTACGCTCCAGCATATCGGCCACCAAAGCAATGGAACGGGCGGTCTCGCTCACCAGTTCGGCCTTGCGTATAGGGTCGTCCTTCACACCGTCGAGCAGCACACGGGTCTTGAACATGATGAAGTTGTCCTCATGCTGCGCCAGGTACTCCTGCAACGCGGTCGACCCGTATTTCTGCGCATAACTGTCGGGGTCCTCCCCGTCTGGGAAAAGCACAAGGCGCACATGCATCCCTTCCGCAAAAAGAAGGTCCACGGCACGCAGTGCCGCCTTGATGCCGGCCGAGTCTCCGTCGTAGAGCACAGTGACATTGGGCGTATAGCGGCGTATAAGGCGTATCTGCTCGGTGGTGAGCGACGTGCCGCACGAAGCCACCGTGTTTTCCACCCCCGACTGGTGCATGGAAATCACATCGAGGTTACCCTCCACAAGGTAGCATTTGTCGGCCTTGGCAATGGCGCTGCGGGCCTGGTAGAGGCCATAGAGAATACGACTCTTGTTGTATATATCGCTATCAGGCGAATTGACATATTTAGCGGCTTGCTTCTCCTTGCTCAACACACGGCCCGAGAAACCCAACACACGGCCCGAAATGCTATAGATGGGGAACATCACACGGCCACGGAAACGGTCATAGCGCTTGCCTGTATCTTCCTTGAATATGGTGAGGCCAGTCTTCTCGAGAACTTCCTCACTGTAGCCGTTTTTCAAAGCGTAGTCGGTAAAGTTGCTCCACTCGTCGAGGCAATAGCCCAGTCCGAAACGCTTTATGATATCGTCACTGAGGCCGCGCGAATGGAAGTAGCTGAGACCAACGGCACGCCCCATCTCGTCGTTCCACATGAGGTCGGCAAAGTGTTTCTGGGCAAATTCGCTCACATGGAAGAGGCCGTCGCGCTCTGTCTGGCGCTGTTTCTCCTCCGGGGTGAGTTCCTTCTCCTGTATCTCTATGTTGTACTTCTTTGCCAGCCACTGCAGTGCCTCGACATAGGTGAAGTGCTCATGCTTGCACAGGAACGAGACCACGTCGCCCGCCTCGCCGCAGCCGAAGCACTTAAAGATGCCCTTCGACGGCGACACATAGAACGACGGTGTCTTCTCGTTGTGGAACGGGCAGCAACCTATATGGTTGGCACCGCGTTTCTTGAGCGACACAAAGTCTCCTATCACCTCCTCGATGCGAGCCGTGTCCCTGATGCGTTGTATGGTCTCCTGGTCTATCATTTTCAGCCTGCAAAGATACAACTTTTTTTTGACATACCGAAACCGTCGTTGGAAATGGCGATAAATCAATACTTATTCCTGCCTCAACACCCACTATCGACACCCCAGCGCCTCTCGACCGACCCAACACATGAGGCCTTCAATATAAAGAGGCGCCCCGCATCGGACTCTGTCCGATGCGGGGCGCCTGGTATCGTGCGGACAACGAGGCTACTTGATAACCTCTATGGCGCCGTTGTGTTCTATATTACCGTTATACCCCTTGGCGGAGAAGCGGTAGAAGTAGGTGCCGGAGGGCAGGTTCTGGGGATCCCAGAAGTCTTCGTCTGACGATATATTCTCCTTGTGGTAGACACGGGCACCCCATTTGTTGTATATATCGAGTGTGTTGATGGGATAACCCATGCCGTTGACGAGGTTCTGTATCACAAAGCGGTCGTTGATGCCGTCGCCGTTGGGGGTCACCACGTTGGGGAACTGCAGGAAGTCGTTGACCACAAGTATGGTGTTCTCGGCGGTATCGCGGCAGTAGACTATATTGCCCGAGGGCGGCATATTGTCGGTGCGGGCAATGAGACGCACTGCATAGTTGCCGGTGAACTCACCGTCGGTGTAGTCGGAGAAGTTGAAGTCGGCATCTTCGGAGGTGAAGGTCTCCACCGAAAGCGGATTGTCCACATTGTACTGTATCTCCCAGAAGTACTTGGTATAGTCTGTCTTGGGCGTGGTGAGGTTGGTGAGGTGCATTGTCGGGTTGAGCACCGACGGATACACGGGATCCCACGAGAACGCCGCCTTGGGTGCTGAGAATACAGACACTGCCGCAGGGCTTATTATCGAGTCGACACAGCCATCCTCCGAGGTGGCATAGTATTTCAGGTCATAGATACCCTCGGCCCACGTGTGGCTGGGGCTGGCAAGGGTCGAGACAATGCCGTCGCCGAAATCCCACCAGTGGTAGTCGGCATTGACACTGGTATTCTCAAAGTTGATGGTGAGGGGGGCGCAACCTTCGAATACGAACGGTGCCGGTATTACACTTGGCAACGGTTGGTTACGCAGGCCCACATGTATTGTGTCGCGCCGCGTACATACTTTCTCATTGCGGTTGTTAGTCACGATAGCCACGTAAGTGATGTCCGTTCCTGGCTCAAACTTGGTCCAGATGGTGTCCGTGCCTTGTCCGAAGGGGGACCACTGATAGGTGTAGTTCTCGGTGGGGAGCAGTGCGTGAGGATCCTTGGCGTCGAGCAACATGGTGTTCACACCGCAGAGCGAGGTGTCGGGGCCAAGGTCGGGCTTGGGAGTCCAGAACGATGTGATTCTCGTATTGGTATCCCACACACAACCGAATTCATCATACACAAAGACATCCAATGGGAATGTTCCTGCAGTGTCAATAGTCTTAATATAACTCACCGTAGGTGTGGCCATACTTACACTCGCTCCACGGTAATAACCCATATCATAATCATGGTATATTGAATCGGGGTTGGGACGCCATACCAACGAATCGATACCAACCTGATAGTCGCAATCGCCGGGGTTGACATTGCAAAGATCCAACGTCCAGCTGAATATCCAGCCATTGTCACCACCCCATACATCATACACACGGACCTTCCATATACCGTTTAGCGGGCATCCTGTCAACTCGGAAAATGTAGTATACGGCAAATAGTAATTAGTCTTCTCATCATGCGAACTGGGTATTTTGTGAGTTCCTCCCACCGATACAGTTTGCCCTCCGGAGTTAGTGAAATATGTAGGAACAACCACTGTCGTATTGCCCGACTCAGTATACACCGTTCCACTGTTGGCTGTAATGTAGAATTGTCCCGCAGGATTAGGATTATCGCCATCCCAAACATCACCTGCACGCTGACCTGTAACCAAGGTATAACCGGTATCGCGGCTGAAGCAATAGTCCAAACCAACACCAAATGGGTTTTGCAAAGTGTCGCAGCCGCTGTTCGAAGAATGTGGATAGCCCAAATCAACACCACTGCCATGTGCTACACCTGGAATACTCTCAGAAGGAGAAATGGGAGGAGGGGTAGAGGTATGTTGGTTGCCACAGAAGAGAAATGCTTCCTGACCTGTGGGGCAGACCAGCGACATAAAGAGGTCTCCCAAGAATGTGTGTTCCATATTGATACAGAGGGAACAGATATCAGCGGCCGACTGTACCGTTTTGCTGTTTGGAAATTCCGTAAACTCGACTGGCGCCTCATAATATTGCCCCAATGCCGTACAATTTGGTCCGTCGGGGATAAATGTACGTATATCATTGACCTTCGAAACTGCACTGTCGGACGAGATTCGCTGTAGCGTCAAAGTTGCATTCTCGCCGCTATAACCCATATTAACCATAAGTGAGTCTCTGTTGCAAATATCATCCAATGTAAAAATCGTCTTGATTGGATTTAGTGCTGTACGGACTTTTACAGATGGTATTATTGTGTTTATACAGCCAAATGCATCGATTATCTTCAGATTCACGTCATGGCATCCTGTATTCTGGTATTCGGTATAATATACTTCAGTAACATTGTAGCCATTGATAGAGTCGCTTTCATTATCCATGTCCCACATGAAATAGGTGTTGGAGTCAGATGGGTTGTAGTATCCGTAACGATGGGTGTAAACACCGTGACCTTTGAATATCACACCGTCCCCGATACATAGGTGAGCGCCCCAGAATTCATCTACGGTATCAAACCCTAAAATACCCTGCGAATGATCGTTGCTGTCGACATAAATCGTATCAAGCACATATACCATCCTACAGAACGACGAGTCATATATCTCACCATTCCTGGTTCTATAAAACATCGTGTCAATCACAGGATAAACCACTTCACACGGCTTATCGCACAAGAACGACAACTGAAATCCGTTGTTATGGACAGTCTCGGAAGCATAGGTTGCACATGGCAGATGGGTACGATTGGTATCAGTTCTCGGATCCGTTCTGAACCGGATGGTTATAAGGTTCTGATTGTTATTTGGCGAAACAAATACCAAGTCGCCGGCAGCGAAATCTGAAGTATTATTTATTTTAAAGAGCAAGGGACTACTTGTATCAGCTCCATCGTACACATAAAGAGTATCCAGACAGTTGATAGCCAGCGAATCAATACGGAAACCCAGACGTGCAGGATCAATACAGTCGCTTTGGATGGTTATATAATAATCCCGGCCACTTTGTGGAAAACCATAATCAGGTGCACCGATACCCTGTGAGTCATCATCTCGCAACTGGAGAGGCGTGCTGACTAGAGTGCCGTTGGTCTCTGCATTGAGCCTCACCGTGACGTAGCCCTGTGAATAGACATCCGCCGGCAACAACTGCGCCAGCATCACCACAACGGCAATCAACACCTTAAAAAGTAGCTTTTTCATAATAGCCTCCTTTGTTTTTTCCATGACAACAATTACTTATTCCTCTCTTCCATCAACTGGTGAGCATAGTCAAACTCTTCCTGCATAGAGCGTAGCACTAAATAGGGATGGGAAGAAGATGGCGTTGAGAAACACACCCGCTCATAACCTGAATTAGGATCGGTTTGTAATGAGCGGAAATTATAGGCATAAATACTCAATGTATTCAGGTCAACCACATAACTGGCCGGCAGATAATCACCGGTAAATATCGACCGAACCTCGGAAATATTATGTACAACAGATATCCCGGAAGGAATAGTATCAGACTCATAGAAAGCTGCATAGGCATACGCACATCTCCATTCAAATTTCTCTGCCGGATACTGTGCCATCTGCTGTGCATTATTGTTGAAATACGGCAACACCAGCGCCTCGCAGTCTTGCGCCTTTAGGCTGCCTATGGCCGCAAACAGCAGCAAACCTCCCAAAAATATTCTTTTCATCCTGTTACGGGTATAATATGGTTTTGTTTTTTATCTTTTATCTGCCCTATAGACGCACAAGGTGCCAAGAATGGCTCACGAGGAGCCATTTATTTATGATTTTTTAACACTCTGGCGGCGTATATGACCGATAAGGGCCATCAGCAGGCCGAGGGCAAGGAAGCCTCCCGGAGGCAGTATCATCATCAGCATGCCGTCGGCTCCGCCTATGACCGAGTGGCCAAGGATGCAGCCGGTGCCAAGCAACTCGCGGACAAAACCGATGAGCGACAGGGCCCAGGTGAAGCCCAAACCCATAAACAGGCCGTCGAGGGCGGAATAGCCCACACTGTTCTTTGAGGCGAAGGCCTCGGCACGGCCCAGCACGATGCAGTTCACCACAATGAGCGAGATGAAGAGACCGAGGCTGTCGTAGAGGCCAGGCAGATAGGCTTTCATCACCATCTCGACCATTGTGACGAACGAGGCTATGATGACGATGAAGGCGGGAATACGCACCTTGTCGGGAATGACGCTCTTGAGGAGCGAAATGACGATGTTAGACATCACCAGCACAAAGGTTGTGGCGGCACCCATGCTGAAGCCGTTGACCAGCGAGGTGGTGGTGGCCAGCGTGGGGCACATGCCGAGGATGAGCACCCAGGTGGGGTTCTCCTTTATGAGACCGTTTTTGATAATATCCGATGCTTTCATAGTGCGTTATTTTTCGATGTTCTGGAATGTGGCGCTCGCCTCGTTCACGATGCCGAGGAAAGCCCGAGAGGTGATGGTTGAGCCGGTGATGGCATCCACATCGCCGCCGTCCTTGCTGACGGTGAGGTTGCTCTCGGCGGGGTTCTTTCCCACGATACAACCCTTGGAACCCTGCTGGAACCACTGGTCGGCTTTGGCGCCGAGGCCGGGAGTCTCGTGGGTCTCGAGTATCTGGTAGCCGCTGACGACGCCGTTTGCGTCGAAGCCCACCATAAGCTGCAGGTGACCGCCGAAGCCCTTGTCGTTGCCGGCCTCTATGGCGGCGCCCACAAAGCTGCCGTCGGCGGCATAGGCTGCATGGCAGGCCAGACCGTCGACGGTCTGGTCCTTGAGGGTCTCGAACGGCGGCAGCACGGCACTGATGGCGTCGGTCACCTTCTTCTGCTGTGCGTCGGCGATAGGTTTCTTGGTCACAAAGTTGAGGGCTGCCAGGGCCAACGCCGCCACAAGGGCTATGGCGGTCAGCGAGAGCAGCATATTCTTGAGTGTGGATTCTGCTTTCTTTGCCATGATGTTGATACGTTTATACGTTGATAGATTGATACGTTAACAGGCGAAACGCTGGGGTTTGCACCAGCGGTTGATGAGCGGTGTGACGCTGTTCATCAGCAGTATGGCGAAACTGACGCCTTCGGGATAGGCACCCCACTTGCGGATGATGATGGTGAGCAGACCGCAGCCGAAGCCGAAGAGGAGCTGGCCGCTCTTGGCCATGGGGCTGGTGACCATGTCGGTAGCCATGAAGCAGGCGCCGAGCATGATGCCGCCGGTGCAGATGGTCATGAGGGGATCCATATTGGCAGCGGGGTCGATGAGCCACAGGATGCCGCTGAAGAGGAAGGCAGTGCCGATGAAGGCCACGGGGATATGCCAGCTGATGACCTTGCGGCACAGCAGGTAGATGGCGCCGAGAAGGACGGCGAGGGCCGATATCTCACCCATCGAGCCGCCTATATGGCCCAGAAAGGCATCCCACAGGGTGACGTCGGCCGGCAGGGCTCCCTCCTTGAAGGCTCCGAGGGGGGTGGCACCGGTGGCCACGTCGAAGTCCATCGTGAAGCCGGGCACAGGCCAGGTGGTCATCTGCACAGGGAACGAGATGAGCAGGAACACACGGCCCACCAAGGCGGGGTTGAAGGGGTTCTTGCCCAGACCGCCGAAGCTCATCTTGCCGATGCCGATGGCCACGAGGGCACCGATTATCACTATCCAGAACATGCAGGGAGTGGCCGGCACGTTGAAGGCCAGCAACAGGCCGGTGACAATGGCCGAACCGTCCCAGATGGTGGTGGGCTGCTTGAGGATGAATTTCTCTATAAGCCACTGGAAGAGGACACAACTGGCCACCGACACAAGGCTCACCAGCAGTGCGTTGATGCCAAAGAAGGCAATGGCGACCAACAACGCCGGCACAAGGGCCAGATTGACGCGCCACATGATTTTCTTTGTCGACTCGTCGCTATGCACATGGGGCGAGCCCGATATATTCAATAGGTTCATATCTTATATATATTGCGTTATCGTGTTATTGCGTTATCGTGTGAGTGGTTTCCTGACACATTCACATTTTCACTCATTTACACATTATTTCTTGGCGGCCATCATGGCACGCACCTTGTTCTTGCCGAGGCGTATCTCGTCGGTGAGCGGCTTGTTGGCCGGACAGCTGAAGAAGCAGCAGCCACACTCTATGCAGTCGAGTATGTTGTGAGCCTTGGCCTCTTCGATGCGGCCCGTCTTCACCAATGCCGAGAAGAGGTAGGGCTCCAGACCCATCGGGCAGGCATGCATACACTTGCCGCAGCGTATGCAGTTGCTCTCCGGCTGGCGGCGTGCCTCCTTCTCGCCGATGACCAGCACACTCGAGTTACCCTTCACCGTGGGAGCGTCGAGGTTCACCACGGCCTTGCCCATCATGGTGCCGCCGCTTATCACCTTGCCGGTGGTCTCGGGCAGCTGGCCGATGCTGTGGCTTATAATCTCGTTGTAGGTGGTGCCGATACGCACAATGTAGTTGTGCTGCGAGGGCAGCTCCTTGCCGGTAACGGTGAGTATGTTCTCGATAAGGGGCTTGTTTTTCTGGATAGCCTCATACACGGCAAAGGCGGTGCCCAGGTTGCTCACCACACAGCCGCTGTCGATAGGCAGCTTGCCGCTACCCACCTTGCGACCTGTCACGGCGTTGATAAGCTGCTTCTCGGCGCCCTGCGGGTATTTCACCTTCAGGGGCTCGACGACGATGCCCTCGAAACCTTTGGCGGTCTCCTGCATCTTCTTGATGGCCTGCGGCTTGTTGCTCTCGATGCCGATATAGGCGTTGGGCACGCCCAAGGCCTTGCGCAGTATGCTCACACCGACACACACCTCCTCGGCGTGCTCCATCATCACGCGGTAGTCGCTCGTCAGATAGGGCTCACACTCGGCGGCGTTGATAATGAGGTACTCGGCCTTCTTGCCTTCGGGAATGCTGTATTTGATATGGGCCGGGAAGGTGGCGCCGCCGAGGCCGACGATGCCCATCTCCTTCAGTTTGGCCACTATCTCTTTCGGTTCAAGGGTGCACTCGCGCTTGATGTCGGGAGTGCGGTCGATGCTCTCCATCCACTCGTCGCCCTCGACGTTGATATACACGGCGGGTTTGGCGAGGCCGAAAGCGTCTTTGCAGGTGTCGACCTTGAGCACCGTGCCGCTCACGGGCGAGTGCACGTTGGCGCACATGAAGGTCTGGGCCTCGCCAATGAGCTGGCCCACCTTCACCTTGTCGCCTTTCTGCACCACTGGCGTGGCGGGGGCACCCAGGTGCTGGTTCATCAGCACCACCATCTGCTTGCCCACGGGCATCACCTCGATGGCGGCATCGTTCGATATCTTGTTCTCTTCGGGGTGTACACCACCCATTCTAAAAGTCTTCATACAGTTTTAAGTTTTAAACTTCAAACCATAAACTCCAAGCGGCCACGCAGGCTGCGAAAGCCCACTCGAAACTTACAGCTTACAGCTCACAGCTTATTGTTTGACCTCCACTTTCTCTGCCACGGGTATCTCCACCTTCTCGGGCGCGGGCTTCGGGGCCTCGGGCTTCTTGGCGGGCGACGGGAAGTTGACGTCGTGGATGGCCTTGGTGGGGCACTCCACCACGCACTTGCGGCAGGCTATGCACTTAGTATGGTCGATATACGACAGGTTGTCGGCCACGGTGATGGCGCTCACGGGGCACACCTTCTCGCACTTGCCGCAGCCTATGCAGGCGTTGGCGCAGCTCTTCATGGCCACGGCGCCTTTCTCCTTGTTGACACAGCTCACATACACGCGGCGGTTGTTGCGGCCCTTGCGGCGCAACTCTATGACACGGCGCGGGCAGGCCTTGGCACAGGCTCCGCAGGCGGTGCACTTCTCTTCGTCGACCACCGGCACACCGGTGACGGGGTCGAGGTGGATGGCGTCGAACTGGCAGGCAGCCACACAGTCGCCGCAACCGAGGCAGCCGAACGGACAGCCGCCCTCGCCGGTATACACCGTGTTGGCAAAAGCGCAACTCTTCAGGCCGTCGTAGTTCGAACGGCGCTTCTCGCCGCAGTTGGCCGGATTGCAACGCACCACGGCCACCATAGGCTCGCCCTGCTCCACCGCACAGCCGAGCAACGCGGCTATCTTGGCCGCCACTGCGTCGCCGCCGGGGGCGCAACGCAACCCGTCGAGGCTGTGCTGGGCCACGCAGGCCTCGGCAAAAGCACGGCAGCCGGCTTTGCCGCAGCCACCGCAGTTGGCACCGGGCAGCACCTCGGCAACCTCGTCGATCAAGGGGTCTTCCACCACCTTGAACTTCTGTGCCACAAAGTAGAGCACCACGGCGAAAATCACTCCCAACGCACCAAGCACCGCCAACGCCACCAGCAGGTCGTGCGACATAGTGGTCTCGGCTTTGGCTGTGGTGTCGAGGAGGGTCGTCACCGCAATCAGAATCTGATTAGTCATATCGTTGTTATTGTTTTAGGATTATCGTTTCTCTTGCTGCACTGCACAGCAAATCGGGTGCAAAATTACGAATATTATATAATACAGCAAAATTTTTTTTTAAACACACCCTGTTTACTCCCCTTCGCCCCGCCTTCCGCACCGCCTCCCCACCCCGTCCGGCATCCCCGCGCCAGCCCCCGGACAGCCGTGACGCCAGGTTCATACCGTTTCATCGACATGTATTCAACTGCTCAAAAACCACTCATCTCCCACTCAAGTAATACATGAGTGATTGTTGAGTAGTAGAAGAGTAAGGGTTGAGTAAGAGATGGTCTGCCTCTACTACTGATTATCAGCGGTTTGCAAAACGGCATTTTCCCCCCTTCCGGTAGGCTTTTTTCAATTTTTGAAACAAGTTTCCCAGCACTTTGCTACTCGCTGTGGCACAACACATTGCGTCGTTTTTAACTTTTTTTGTCGCGTATATGCGATTTTTTTCATAATTTTGCACCGATTTTAAAACAAAGCAAAATGAACAGAGTAGTTGTTGGATTTGATTTTTCTTCAGGTTCGGCCTACGCCGTCGACCTGGCAATTGACATCGCAAACCGCTGGCAGAGCGACATCCGCCTGGTGTATGTGAAAGAAAAGAACGAGGACGAGGCCCCCATACGTGCCGAGATAGAGCGCCGCAACGCCGGCGTGGCACACCTGCTGAAGGGCATCAAACTGGAATATGTGTTGCGCAGCGGCAGCCCGGCCCACGAGCTGGCCAAGCAGGCCGAGGCCGACAACGCATCCCTGCTCATTGTGGGCACCCACGGCATGAGCGGCATGAAGACCAACATGCTGGGCCGCAACAGCTACAAGACCGTCGAACTCTCGCCCGTGCCGGTGCTGATAGTGCGCGAAGACTTCAACTTCAACAAGGCGTTGGAGACCATCGTGGTGCCTATCGACAGCAGCGACGACACGCGCCAGAAAGCCGCCATGGCCGGTGTCTTTGCCAAATATTTCGGCTCGACAATCCACCTGCTGGGCCTCTACACCACCAACACCACCGACATACGCGCCATCGTCACCGGCTACGTGAAGATGTTGGAGAAGTACTTCGACAAGAACGAAGTGAAGTATGTCACCAAATACATGGATGTGAAGAAGAACGTGACGCTCGACACCATCGACTACGCCGAAAGCGTCAATGCCGACATGATTGCCATCATGACCGAGCAGGAGAACTCGCTCTCCAACCTCTTCCTCGGCACCTTCGCACAGCAGATGATCAGCACATCGAAGATTCCGGTGCTCACCGTGCGCCCGAAGAACGTGCAGACCGAAAATGCAAACTATTGACCCCCAGTAATGAGCACTACGGAAAACAGGAAAATCCTCGCCGCGGTCCTGACGGCCGCACTCCTCTCGACAGCATCGCTTTGCACCGCCCAGACGGGCCGCATCACGGTGGTGGGCGACGTGGCGGTGACACAGATGGTCGAAAAGCACGTCGAGCTTAACAGCAAGGTGCAGACCATACAGGGCTACCGTGTGCAGATAGCCTCCTTCTCGGGCAACAACTCCAAAGCCAACGCCTTCAACCTCAAGGAACGCTTCCTGATAGACTACCCCGAGACACAGGTCTACATAGTCTTCGACGAGCCCAACTTCAAGGTGAAAGTGGGCGATTTCCGCACCCGCCTCGAGGCCTACGCCTTCCTGCAACAGATAAAGGAAGTGTACAAAGGCTACATCATCAAGGACAACATCTATCCCGAACCGCCCGTCCAGGAGGAATTCGCCCCCGACGACGAGCAGAGCGGCGACGAGGAATAAAGACTTAGGCAAACAGGGCCGCCGCCATGCCGTCGGCGTGGAGCAGGCCCTCGGCAGTGGGACGGAAGACTGTGACACCGCCGGCAGCGGTTCGACAGGCTTCTATCCAGCCGCAATCCACATAGGGCTGCATCATACGGTGCAGCCTTTCTTTGTAGCCCGCTGGCACCATGGCCTCAGAGAGGCCGTCGGCGGTGCGCAACGCGGTCATAAGCAGTTCGTTGTAGGCATCGGCCTCGGTAAGGGTCTCCTCACTCTCCACCGTCCACACCCCACTGTCGCCCTGCATGGCGCCGTTCCACCGCCTGCGCTGTCCGTCGAAGCTGTGGGCGCCGGGACCGAGGCCGAGATAGGGCGTGCGGTCCCAGTAGCGGCTGTTGTGACGCGAACGATATCCGGGACGTGCATAGTTCGAGACCTCATACTGTTCGAAGCCGGCAGTGGCCAGGCACCCGCGCAAGGCGTAGTACTGCCGCACCACCTCATCCTCGTCGGGCAGCGCAACCCTCCCCTGCTCCACCTGCGCGGCCAGCACCGTGCCGGGCTCGACCGTGAGAGCGTAGGCCGACACATGGGTCACCATCTGGAAATCAAAGGCTTCAAACCGCAGTTCCATAGGCATGCCATAGATGAAGTCGACACTTATGTTGCCGAAACCCGCCCTGCGGGCATCCTCCAAAGCCGCAACGGCCTGTGCCGCCGTATGGCGACGGTTCAGCATCTTCAGAACCTTGTCGTCGAGACTCTGCACACCTATACTCAACCTGTTGAACCCCAAGGCCCGAAGACCGGCGAGATAGTCGGGCGAAAGGTCCTCGGGATTGGCCTCGATGGTCATTTCCTCCACCGCCGACAAGTCGAAGCAGTTTCGCAATGACGCAGTTATACGCTCCAAACCAACGAGCGGCAGAATGCTGGGTGTACCGCCTCCGAAATAGACCGTGCGGATGGGATGTGCCTGTTCGCCACGCCGCTGCCGCATCTCATCGACAAGGCCATCGACATAGCCGCCCAGCGGTCCCCCGGCGCCAGCCAAAGGCTTGGAATAGAACGCACAGTAGGTACACTTGCGGTGACAGAAAGGCACGTGAATGTAAATCATCCGAGGAGCTGGTCTGCAGCGGCGTAGGGGCTAATCTTGTTCTCCAGTATCTCCTGCTCGAGGGCGGCGATGCGCTCCTCCATGCCCGGAGCGTTATAGAAGCGTTCGCGGAGTCCGTTCTCTATGGCTTCGGTCATGATGCGCAGGTTCTGCTGCTGACGCTTGTGGTAGAAGTAGCCGTTCTGCTTGGTGAAAGTGACGTATTCCATGACCGAGTTCCACAGCGTCTCGATGCCTTCCTTGGTATATGCCGAGCAGAGCGAGACCTTGACCGTCCATCCGCTCTCCGGCATCGGGAAGAGGTGCAGCGCGTTGCGGAACTGCGTGGCAGCCAGTTCGGAGCGCTGCTTGTCGAGTTCGCATTTGTTGATTGCTATCATGTCGGCCATCTCCATGATGCCGCGCTTGATACCCTGCAGCTCGTCGCCGGTGTTGGCCAGCTGCAGCAAAAGGAAGAAGTCGACCATCGAGTGGGCCGCCACCTCGCTCTGTCCCACGCCGACGGTCTCCACTATCACCACATCGAAACCGGCAGCCTCACAGAGGGTTATGATTTCGCGGGTCTTGCGGGCCACCCCGCCCAGCGAGCCTGCCGAGGGGCTGGGACGAATGAAGGCGTTGGGGTCGACCGAGAGTTCCTCCATGCGGGTCTTGTCGCCCAGGATAGAGCCTTTGCTGCGCTCACTGCTGGGGTCGATAGCCAGCACTGCCACCTTGTGGTTGTGGGCCGTAAGCATCTTGCCAAGCGCCTCGATGACTGTGCTCTTGCCGGCACCGGGCACACCTGTGATGCCCAGCCTCACGCTCTTGCCGCTATAGGGCAGGCAGCGTTCTATCACCTGCTGCGCCTTCTGCTGGTGGTCGAAGCGCGAACTCTCCACCAGCGTGATGGCACGGCTCAGCAAGGTGCGGTCGCCGTGCAATATGCCACCCACAAGTTCTTCCAATGTGGGTTCGGCCGCACGGCGGGCACGCATGCGCTCCACATAACTGCCACTCACCTGCTCGGGCTGCTTCACCCCGGGCGCCACACTCAGCGCCGAGTCATATTCAAAGTTGCTGTAAAGATGCTTGTCGTCCATAGTCCAATATTAACGCATGTTGAACGCCTTTATTGCCACAGGGAATAAAAAAAAGCACCACTTCTGTGGTGCCTTCTGTAGCGGGAATCAGACTTGAACTGATGACCTCCGGGTTATGAATCCAGCGCTCTAACCAGCTGAGCTATCCCGCCATCTCCTTTGAGGAAAACCTCGCTCCGCAAGGTCTCAGATTTCTCAAAAGCGGGTGCAAAAGTACCAACATTTTCCGATATGACCAAATTATTTTGCAAAATAATTCACAAAACAATAATTATCAAGTCGAAACATTTTCGTAAAACCATCAGTCGAAGTGCACAATGCCCGACAGATTGCCCCCAATCGAGTCGATTTTCGCCCCCGTCACCGACGAAAGCGTGTTGATACGCCCTTCGAGGCGCAAGTAGCAGAGGAAGGCAAATACCAACGCCTCCTTGTAGTTGACAATCAAATCATCAGGCACTATTATATCAACCGACGGATTATATTCCTCGAGCAGGCCAATAAGGTAGCTGTTGAATGCGCCGCCACCGGTGACAAGCAGCGAACCTATCCCCTCGCGCTGCAGCACTCGGCTGATTTGCTGCGCGATATGTCCGGTAACGGTACACAGTGCATCGACGGTGCCAAGCCCCGACTCCTCGACAAGCGGCCAGAAGCTGGAAAGAAACCACTCCTTACCCAGCGATTTAGGACCATCAATATTATAATAATCAAGCTGATTGAGAGTTGTATTAAAGCAATTATAGAAGTTTCCGCCACGTGCATTGGCCCCCTCCGGATCATAAGGCAGTCCAAGCCGCGCCGCAAGGCGGTTGAGGGCCATATTGCAGGGACAGATATCGTAGGCAACCCTTTTGCCGTCAGCGCGATATGAGATGTTTGCAATACCGCCGAGGTTCAGACAGGCATCGTATTGGCCGAAAAGCAGCTCGTCACCTATCGGCACCAGCGGGGCACCCTGCCCGCCAAGGGCCACATCGAGCGTGCGGAAGTTGGAGACCACCGGCAGGCCCGTCTCGGCGGCAATGGCATCGCCGTCGCCGATCTGCGTCGTGAGGCCCAGTTGCGGCTGGTGGAAGATGGTGTGGCCATGCGATGCAATGGCATCGACATGTATGTTTTTATCGTCAAGGAAATCTCTGATTACCCGTCCGAAATAATGGCCGAGTTCAACATTTGCTTTAGCATACTCAAGAGCCGTAGCCCCCTCGAGCGAAGCGAGCCTGCGGCTCCACTCGTCGGTATACGGCACCGTCACCGCAGCCAGTATGGAATACCCCCCGTCGCCAATGTCGCACAAAGCGAGGTCCACTCCGTCGAGCGAAGTGCCCGACATCAATCCAACTATTATCATAACATTCTAATATTCAACCCGCAGGGGCAACACAACATCAGCCGTCAGCCCCATTGCAGGATGCAAAGATACGACTTTTTTCGAACATGTAAAGAAAAAACTTTGAGGCACTTACATAGCACCATCCCATCCAACAGCCTGATTATCCGACACAAGCCCCTACAACCTCCGTACCAAGTCCGACACTGCTCCGACACTGCTCCGACACTTCTATACTATAGTAGTTCTATAGTCAACCACTAAAGAAATACTATGGAAATACTATGGAAGTGGTATGGAAATGAGGGCGGTAGGACGGGCCTGAGACGGCAGTACGATAGAAATATCTGATAATCAGCATCAAGAAAAGTTTTTTCATAATATATTGCTACTATTAAAAAAAAATGCGTAACTTTGCACCCCAATCGACAACAATAAAATCATCTATAACATGAAGAAAATCATCAACACCCCCAACGCCCCAGCGGCTATCGGTCCCTACAGCCAGGCTGTGCTGGCCGGCAACACCCTCTACATCTCGGGCCAGATCCCCATCAACCCCGCCACCAAGACTGTCCCCGAGGGCATCACCGCCCAGACCGAGCAGGTAATGCAGAACATCAAGGCCATCCTCGACGAGGCCGGCTACACCTTCCAGGATGTGGTGAAGAGCACCTGCCTGCTGGCCGACATGGAGTAT
>JAEEGL016011097.1_pt1 | contig 20351 bp, 13 predicted proteins | sample 9134231 | NCBI WGS metagenome assembly JAEEGL01 (sample SAMN16246548, study PRJNA631951) | gut metagenome | biome: gut microbiome; feature: rumen; material: fiber-attached | host: Bos | place: Iran: Karaj | collected 2018-10 | reverse complement strand
TTGACGACACGGCGCCGGGCGTGGTGAAGCGGGCAATAGGTATTACCATAGACGTTACCCATATAAACGGAGCCGCAAGTTTTACCGACAGAGCCGGGTCGCTGTCGTATTCTTTTGAGGGCAATGCAGTGGGCGTACTGGCTGAAAAAGGTGGTTTCGAGATCGAGATCGACGGAATAATCGCAGGCCGTTCAAGCGTGTCTTCCGTCGGCGCCCCTCAGATCGTGTTTTTTACAAGCGAACTTGACAGCGGAGTACACACTATCAAAGTTACGACCGCCCCTGAATTGGCCGTGGAATGTACAGGCGAACCATGGTCAGTGCTGGAAGGCTTCTTCGTACGCGATCTTAACTGAACCACTTCTACGCCAAAAAACGGATGCAAAAACATTGTCCGCCAGAATCGAAAAAGTCACTTTTTCTCCATAAAAACTCGTTTTTTACACTTTATCCACATAGTTTCAAGTTGTAAAATTGTACCATCTGATGTTGCAAAGCAAAAAAAGCACCGGAAAGTGCATTCAGGGAGGTACGGTTATGAAGAACAACACACTTATTAAGAAGGGCTTCAGATCCTTTGTTACGTTTGCGGTCATAGCGACGGCGATCTGCATTCTGTTCTCCGGAACTGCGGTGATGGCGGAGGTCTCCGCTGATGACGTGGCGCGCATCGAGACGCACGGGTATGATCTCAGCGCTTTTACCGTTATCGATGATACAGATGAAGCTGTCATAATCAATAATCTGGCAGAAACATCGGCAGCGGTGCACCTGTGCGGTCAGGCACATTTTACCGGATCCGTCGGCAGCATGACGCTGACTTTCGAAGGTAATGCCGTTGGCGTTATCGTTGAAAAGGGAGGATACGAGATATTTATTGACGACGAATCAATGGGTTCGTTCTGGGCTTCTCCCGTCGGTGCTCCGCAGGTAATGTATTATACCGGAACGCTCACAAACGACACCCACACGATTACCGTAACTACAGATCCGGAATTTGCCACTGAAAAGATCGGTGAAAACTACAGCGTGCTGGAAGGCTTTTTCGTGCAGACGACGCCCGGCACCGGTTCGGCAGCAGATGATCCGAATTTTGATCCGTCGAAACAAGATATTGCCGCAGAAGAGCGCGCAAAGATCAATGCCGGAAGCTACGACCTTTCAGATTTCCGGATCGTTGATGACTGCGCACCGAACGTTCTGGCACAGGGCCTGTCAGTCACCGAGAATGAAGTACATCTGAACGGCAACGCTAATTTTACCGCCGGTACCGGTTCTCTTTCGTACACGTTCGAAGGAAGCGCAATAGGCGTGCTTGCTGAAAAGGGCGGATTCGAAGTCGAGATCGACGGCAATGCTGCAGGCCGCTGCGGCGCGGCAGCGATCGGTGCTCCTCAGGTCGTTTTCTACGCCGAAAACCTCGGCAACGGCACTCACACGATCAAGGTAACTACTGTTCCCGATGTCTCCAAAGAATTCACCGGCGAACCGTGGTCAGTGCTGGAGGGTTTCTTCGTTCAAAAAGAGCCAGGCGTTGGTTCTGCAAGCGGCGCATCACAGCAGCCTGAAACCACTGAGCAGCCTACTGAACAGCCCACTGAGCAACCGACCGAACAGCCTACGGAAAAGCCCACGGAACAGCCGGCAAACGATCCTACCGACGCGCCGGTCGCTACCGCAGCGCCCACAGAAACCGAGCAGACTCCCTCTACCGGCGACGTGAACATGCTGCCGGCGGTATTCATTTTGATCGCCTGCGCTCTTGCGATCGCGTTTGTAGCAGTACTCAGCCGTAAAAAAACCGGTAACTGACCGCAGGATAAAAATATTGCCCGAATAAACACGATGAAATAAAGGCACGCAGGTGTTAAAAAAGCCGGTGAGTTTTCCGCTCACCGGCTTTGTTTCTTTATCTGGCCGCTCTTATCCGGCTTGCCTACGCATACGGAATGTGGTATAATTTCAAACGCGCAGAATCAACCGCCGAAGGGAGAAAAAGATGGTCAGAAGACTGCTCCGGTTCATCATAATATACGCTGTGATCGCCATTGCCGCATCGGCAGTATTTATCGGCGTTCAGAACGTGATGGCCCGGACGTACGACCCCGAACCGTCAGACGTTTTCAAGGACGGAGAAGAACCGCTCAGGATCGATTCATTGTCCGAAGGATTCCTCTCGGTCATAGGGCGGTACACGCAGGGAGCGAACGCAGGAATGCTCTTCTGCAAGATATACAACCGGAACGGAACGTTTATTATCAGGCATGACTTCTACCTATCAGACACGGCGATCGAAGTAAGCGAAGTAGTAAACGTAGACGACGGATTCCGCATCGTATGCATATGCAAACCGTGGGATAATACTCAGCCCGGATTCGGAGCTGTATTCAGCATTGACAGCCACTGGAAAGCAGACGAAACGGTATTTTTCAAGCCTGCAGGCGAACATGCTGCAGCGGGAGGATTCGACACGTTCGTATGCGCAGATGGAGAGGGTGAATATTATGCGGGAATATCCGGCAGGAACGTCACACTGTTCGGCAGGGCAGGAAACGTGATCTGCAACGTCATGCCGGACTACTTCTCAAAAGTCACAGACGTTGCCTGCGTAAATAATTCCGTCCTCCTTGCAGGAACAGACGCGGAGAGCAGCCTGGGCAATAATTTCAGGTACGGTCTCACGGCGATGTACGGGATCAGCGGCGGGGAGGCGACTTTCAGATGGCAGAAAACTGTAATGGACGAGGCCGGATGGTGCTCTGCGATACTTAACGTAGAGACCCGCGACGAAGGGTACACGCTCACCGGAAGGATGCTGAACGTCGGAGGAGACAACTGGCAGAGCATCAACAGACTTGACAGCTTCCGCGCGGACGATTCGCCCCGCAGATTTCATATAACAGGCGTGACCGATAATTCATCATCGTCGTCACTGTTCATACTCAATATGGCTCAGGACGGAACGATCACGGACAGCGCACTCTACTATACCGACTCGAACGAATACATCCCGGCGGTCATGCAATACGACAGAAAAAGCGAAAATAATCCGTTCATTTTGTCCGTATATCTGGCGGAAAACGAAAGGGCAGACAGGTATTCGGTAAATATTATGAGAATGAGCCGGAAACTAACCTTGAACGACACGTTTTCGCTGCCGGTCAGCGGAGACACCGTTTTTATCTGCGCTCAGGATATCACGGGCGTGGGGATCTACGCATGTGTATATTTGTCAGGCAGCGGAACGTACAGAATACTCCACTTCACCTCAACGGACGATTCCGTAAACCATATGCAGACGCTGCTCAGGCTGAAACCGGTACGCGACTACTTCTTCACACTTAATAAAAAGGCACCGGTACTTATGGTCCTCGGATTCGTTCTTATGCTGAACGTTTCAGGCGCGGGAAGAGTAAGAAAAAGGCATTCTAAGAAATGAAAAAAGCATCGGGAATAATTAAAACGATTCTGATAATCGCAGCCGTTGTCCTTCTTCTTCATCTGCTTTTGAGATGGAAGCCGCTGGACGAATTTCTCACGTCCAAGATCGGATCTCCGTCGCAGCAAACGAACAGCTCAGACACGCTGATAGAGATCGATAACTATCACGATCTGAACGATGCTGCAGAAAAACCGTACGTGTACTGCTCTGACTCGCGGCTATATACCGTATACAAAGGTGAAAACATAGATATCACTCCGCCGGACGTTTCACCGGTATTTTACGACGAACAGAGCGGGATACGCGAAAGGATCAAATACAGAGATCATGCATGCTTCGACGCAGGAACGGGGAAACTCCTTTTTGTTGTCGACGTGCAGAATATCCCGAGGCTGTTCATGGCAGATCTTAGCCGGAATACAGACCCTGGAGATGAAGAAGAAAGCGGATCGGTCTCCGTCCTTCTTTCCAATAACGTTAACAGCTTTATTTTCCTATGCGGAGAACCCGTGTTTGCAGAAGGATACGAAAAGTATAATTCACTTTATCTTTTCCGTGACGGCGAGAAGGTCAATATCGCAGAAAATTCATCATACGTTCCTGTACCGGAACTGAACGGGATGATCTGCGCGGACCTTGACGAAAAGCTGTCGTTCTTTGAAAAAGACGGAATGAAAAAATATCCGCTGGCGGACAACGTTTCGGGCATACGTGATCATTGTGTCTTCGGAGACGGGAAACTGCTGGTATATGCGGATTCGGGCGAAAACCACCTGTCCGTGCTTTTCGACACGTTGACCGGGCGGGCGATCAGATCTGTTATTGACCACGTACCTGACAAATGCTGGTCCGGAGGGGAGAAAGCGATCATTTTCGATTCCAAGGCAGGGAAGATCAGCAAGATCGATACCGAAGGACAGGTCACGGATATGTTTTCGGGCCAAGGACACATATACAAGGTGTTTGACGTCGCGAAGAACGGTCCGGACGCTCTGAAAGTGTTTTTCGCTACTAAAAAGGGTATTTTTGCGGGCAATTACAGCGGTGCAGAGACGGTTAAATTGCTGTGTGCGTTTAAGGGCGAACTGCGACGTTACTCGACGCATCCCTGGCTGATCTCGTATCATATGGAAGCCGCCGGAGACTTCGAAAACGGATTCTATTTAATGGCTTTATCCGGCAGGAGCCAGATATATAACAGTAAAAATCCGCTCAGCTGGCTGAACCGGTTCAGCAGTTTCGTCTACGATCTTATGTACGTAAGCGGAGGAAAGGCTGTAAGCTGCGGAGTGCCCGTGAGCAGAACGATGACGCTCCCGGAGCAGATAACAGGCGACGTTGTGCTTTACAGCGCAAGGTTTGGAGACGGATCGATCAAGTCGCTCTCTACTCTTTCCTGCGGTGAGGTCTTGTGCAGGGATGTTCTTAAATCGGACGGTATGGCGAAGGACAGCAGCAGGATCGGATATGAGATCTCCGGAGGTTCTGTCATTATCACTGCCGTCAGGGATCCGGGCCATGCCGAGGAGAAGACAGACTATTGCGTTATGGAAGGTCCGTATTCTTCCGTGAGCACAGTTCCGGTTCCTCCCATAGTCTCTTTTGATATAATTTACATTCCTTTCGATCAGGCGGCAGGTGATTAAATGTTTTTTTGCGCAGATAAAAGAAGTAAAAATAGTGTTATGAGGGCTGTAACGGTGATCGTACTGATGGTCGCCGCTTTGCTTTTGACCGCGCTCTTTTCGGGTTGTTCGCTGAACAATAACAACGCCGAGCCTGAGATCACACGCGAGCCTTTAATAGTAATAACGCCCGCAGGAAGCATTGACCCCACCGAATATATACCGAGAACGCCGAACATCGTAACGGTTCCGCCTACCGCGACCAGAGAACCGGATCCGACTGATGATCCTGAAGAGACAGGCGCTGACGTGACTGCGGAAAAAACCGCGAAACCTACGGAAAAACCTACCGAGAAACCTACCGAGAAACCGACAGAAAAGCCTACCGAAAAACCTACGGAGAAGCCCACCGAAGAGCCGACGGAAGTTCCTACAGAAGTACCGACCGAAGCACCCACGGCCGAGCCCACTAAAAAGCCCGACGAATTTGATCCGTCGATCTATTACAGAGAAGAAGACGATCTGCCGTATGCCAGGTATTATATCGAGGTCAACGTAACGGCACAGTTAGTGCGCGTCTATTCTGTTGACGACGAAGGCAATAAGGACAGCCTTGTAAAAACGATGATCTGTTCGTCCGGCCGCGACGGTAAAACTCCTCTTCGTACGTGGATCGTGCTGGACAATGAGACCCAGCATGACGAGATCACCGACACCGACTTCCTGTCTCATTATGATTTCGAATGGGTCAAGGGCTGTGCTGTGCAGTACATTACGCGTATGTGGAAGGCCGAATGGGACGATAACGGTAAGCTCAAAGTTACTACTTCCTCGTATCTGTTCCATTCCACGCCCTTCGATTCGAAAGACAAGAATACGCTCAGGGCCGAAGACTGGAACAAGCTCGGCTACGCCGTATCCGACGGCTGCGTAAGACTGTGCGTAAGAGACGCGCACTGGATATATTCACATGTTGCCCCGTACTCCGTCGTTCGCACCGTTGAAGGCGAGAAAGATCAGGAGACGTGGAACGCACTGAAGCTTCCTGATATACCCGAATATGTGAAAAAAGACCCTACAGACGTATATTGAGACCCGAAACATAAATAATTATCACTAAAATATCACTACCGGCCTGAATCGCATGGCAGATCAAGGAGGATATTATGAGCGCAAACAATGAAAAGGAAAACAGGGCACGACCGGGTACCGTCAGAGCATGCGACGATCTGGGCAGAGTGCTTCCCACCGCAAAAGAGGCCGGAGTCAGAAAAGACAGGCGCTGCGTAGGATTGTTTTATTTTCTCTGGTGCGGCGAACACAGCAAAGACCTGAGACCGCTGGACATTGAAAAACTCCTCGAAGCCGATCCGAACGCCGGATACAGGCCAGACGACCCTGAATGGGGAGCTTATTCAGTAATGCATCACTGGGGAGAACCTCTCTTCGGATACTATACGTCTAAAGATGAGTGGGTAATGCGCAGACACGTGGAAATGCTCACGTACGCAGACATCGATTTCATCGTATTCGATACCACTAACGCCGTAACGTACGAGAGCAACGCAAAAATGATGCTGAGGCTTTTATCCGAATACAGAGCGATGGGATTCGATACCCCGAAGGCAATGTTTTACACTAATACTGCCTCAGGAAAGACGGCCCAGAGCCTGTATGACAATATCTACAGCAAGGGCTACATGAAAGACTCATGGTTCTGCGTTGACGGGAAGCCGCTTATCATCGCGATCGAAAGCGAATGCTCGCCGGAAGTAAGAGAGTTTTTCACGATCAAAATGTCACAGTGGCCTAACGAACCCACAAAAAAAGGCGGCTGGCCCTGGATGGATTTCGAAAGGCCGCAGCGCGTATTTGAAAACCTCAAAGGCGAAGAAGAGATAATCAACGTATCGATAGCGCAGCACCCGCAGATCAGGTTCGGAGATTCCGCAATGTACGGAGAAACGACGAACAGGGGCAGATCGTTCCACAACGGTGCGGAGGATAAAACAGAAGGTGCGTGGAAATACGGATATAATTTCCAGGAGCAGTGGGACAGGGCGCTGGAGACGCTTCCTCCGTACGTATTTGTAACGGGCTGGAACGAGTGGATCGCAGGACGCTGGGGAGGCACGGAACAGAGACCCCTGTGCTTCGTTGACTGCGTTGACCTTGAATATTCGAGAGACGCGGAACCGATGCGCGGAGGATATTTTGACAACTATTATATGCAGCTCATATCGAACGTAAGGCGCTACAAAGGCACCGATGCGGCACCGGTACAGAGCGAGATAAGCGCGGACGGCGGCGCGGTGTCAATGCAGCTGGTGGCCGAAAAGGGAATGCGCTATGACAGCTTCCCGAAGGGGTGCTACAGCCGCAACTGCGCAGGTTACGATACCGTATACACGGACGATACAGGCAGGAACGCCATTTTAAGCGCCTCTACGGCACATGATAAGGAAAATCTGTACTTCTACGCCAGAACGAAAGATCCGATCGAAAAATACGATTACAAATCCGCCTGGATGCAGCTGTTCCTGAACGTTAACAACCTTTCCTCTAACACGTATTCGAAACGGTGGAAAGGATATAACTATATTGCCAACGGATATCAGTTCACGAGTACGCGCACGACGCTCGAAAAATGCATTGCCGACGGATCGACGTCGCTCGAGGCAGACACGTTCAGGCCCTGCGGAGTGATCGATTACGAATTCAGGGACAACGAAATGATGATCCGCATTCCTAAGGCATACGTGGGTCTGGGGAAAGACGACGCGTTCGAGATCCAGTTCAAGTGGATGGACAGCCGCAGCCGTGTAAGAGGCATGGATGATTTTTACACCACCGGAGATGCGGCGCCGATAGGCAGGCTTAATTACGTTTTCCTTGGATGAGCAGAAAAACTAAAAGACAGAGGTGTGGGAGAGAATGTGGTTTAAAATGAGACGTAAAACGCGCAAAAGCACTGATAAAACAGTTTGCAGATCATTATCTGCTGCCATCGCGACAATAATGACGATGGCGCTTTTTACCGCGTGCGTCCCGAAGAAACCTGCTCCGGGTCCGTCTGCTCCGCCGTCGAACGGCAGCGAGACCGGCGCCTCTGAATATAAACGGATCGGGACCGAGCCGAAAACGGAATGGAAAAGCAGCTGGATATGGGACTCAAAAGACGGCGCAAGAGAGAACACCTGGATGGTATTCAGGAAAACGATCAGCATTGACAGCGTACCGGATTCTCTCGTCGCGGATATCAGCGCAGATTCGAGATACTGGCTGTGGATAAACGGCGTTAACGTTGTTTACGAGGGCAGTCTTAAGCGCGGACCGGACGGCAGCAGCGGATACTACGACAGCATTGACGTCGCACCGTATCTGAAGCAGGGCGAAAACGTTATCGCCGCAGAAGTATGGTACTGGGGCAAGGACGGAAGCTTCTCGTATATCGACAGCGGCCGCGGCGGATTCCTTTTTGAAGCAGCGGGCCGGGGCATTTCGATACTCAGCGATTCCGGATGGAAGGTCAAGGCCGATCCGGCGTACCTGAACGATACGGGAGAAAGGCAGCCCAACTACCGCATAGCAGAATTCAACATCATGTACGACGCGAGACTCTCTATGGGCGACTTCACCGAGGCCGGATTCGACGATTCGGATTGGGAGAACGCAACGGAGATATGCGCCGGAGGCAGCGGTCAGTTCGGAAAACTTTACCCCCGGTCAATACCTTTCCTGAAAGTTTACGATCTCAAGGATTACGAAAACAGCTCAGAATACCAGGGGAAGACAACGAAATCGACGACGTACGTCACCGTGGACATCCCGTACAACGCTCAGTGCGTGCCGTATCTGTGCATTGAATCAGACCCGGGGAAAACAATAGAAATAACGACCGAAAACACCAACCTCGGCTCCGTATCGACCAGATATATTACGACGTCCGGAAGGCAGGAGTTCGAATCGAAAGGCTGGTTCAACGGCGAACACGTTACGTACAAGATCCCCGAGGGCGTTAAGATAATATCGCTAAAATACCGCGAAAGCGGATATAACACCGAATTTACGGGCAGTTTCGTAAGCAGCGATGAATTTATGAACACGCTGTGGCAGAAATCGCTGAGGACCTTGTATGTGACGATGAGGGACAATTTCATGGATTGCCCCGATCGGGAGCGCGCCCAGTGGTGGGGCGACGTAACGAACGAGATGGCAATGACGATGTACTCGTTGAGCCCGAGCTCGTACCTCCTGTACCAGAAAGGCGTCTTCAATATGTTGTCATCCTCAAAAGCGGGCATACTTGAGACCGTTGTCCCGGCCGGAGAAGGCGTATATTTCGAACTCCCGATGCAGCAGCTCGCCGGTATCTGCGGATTCAAGACGTATTACATGTACACCGGGGACCGTGAATTCGTGGATATGGTGTACGATGCCGCGCTGAACTACGTAAACCTGTGGATACAGGGCCCTGACGGGCTTGTCGTACACCGCGCCGGTTCATGGGACTGGATGGACTGGGGAGACCGCGCTGACGTTGTCTGCATCGAAAACGCCTGGTATTATAAAGCACTGGACACGGTCAGATATTTTGCCGCGATAAAGGGCGACGAAGATACGGAGAAAGAGCTCGCAACGCGTATGGATATGCTCTACGGCGCGTACCAGCTTCTGTGGACTAATAAAGGATTCATGGGCAGCGTAAAACGTCCTGACGACCGTGCCAACGCTCTTGCGGTGCTGAGCGGCCTTGCCGACATCAATAACAGTTCGAGATTTGAGACTATAAAGCACGTGCTGACAACGGTCTACAATTCCAGCCCTTATATGGAGCGCTACGTTTTAGACGCGCTGTGCGAGATGGGCCTCGTCGAAGAGGCGCAGGCGCGCATACGCACAAGATATAAGGCAATGGTAGAGGAAGATTATTCCACACTGTGGGAGTTCTGGGATAAGAACGCCGGTACGATGAACCACGCATGGAGCGGCGGACCGCTGCTGACAATGAGCCAGTACATGGCAGGTATTGCCCCCTCCGAGCCCGGATATGCGACCTATACCATAAAGCCCGAACTCGGAAACCTCAGAAGTATCGACTGCGTTGTCCCCACCGTGAAAGGGCTTATCACTGTTAAAATCTCGGACGGAGACACGTATAAACTTACCCTCGATTCACCTCCCGGGACAAAAGCGATCGTTATACTTCCCGCTTCCGGGCAGGGTAAGACGATATACCTGAACGGTGAAAAGATCTTTTATGACGGAGCCGCCGCTTCGACAGCCGCCGGTTTCACCGGATTCGAAGACGGAAGAGCCTGCTTCCTCGTAGATGCGGGCGACGAAGGCGGAAAATTCGATTTCGAAATTAAAAACGAACCTGCGGGCGAAAGAGGCGGAAAACTCACCGTCTCCGTTATCGCGACGGAGCACGGCACGCTTACCGTGAACGGTACAGAAATCGAAAAAGGCAGATCACATCAGTTGGAAGTAACAGAAGGCAGCACCGTCACTATAAGCGCCGAGGCAGATCCCGGATACGAATTCGCGTATTTCACAGGCAGCATAAAGGGTCGCTCCGGTACGCAGACCGTCACTGCCACGCATAATATGACGGTAGGCGCGGTCTTTACGGAAAAACGGTCCGACTACAGCATCTTGACCGTATACGTGCCGGAAGGTTCGGATATGAACGTTAAGGTCAACGGCAGGAAATGCACGTTTGCGGGCGGGAAGGCGATCGCCGTGATCCCCTCCGGATCCACCGTTACCGTGGAGGCGCAGGACGGGCTTCTGGGAACGTTCCTTAATTACAGCGGGCCGGTACAGAGCGAAGAGCGAACCGTTTCGTTCACGCTCGACGGTAATTCTGATCTTATGGTCAATGCTAAACTGCTGTACGGCGACAATATCGCGAAGGGTGCTAAGGCGACTTGCTCTGTTTCGCTCGAATCTGGCAGCACGTGGAGCGTATCAAACCTGACTGATGGAGATATTGCCACCGGATTTACCACGCAGGTACTTGAAGCCGTTGACGGCATACTGAAAAAACCGGTAGTGATCAATATCGATCTCGGCTCCGTGAAAGAATTTTCTTTGATGTCGCTCGCTCCGCGCACTGACACCGTGAGCATCAGCGGAGGAAATCCCTGCTTCCCGATGGAATTTACAGTTAAAACGAGCCGCGGAGGGTCCGACTACACTGAAGCAGGTTCGTTTACGTGCGAAGGAGATCCGGGCGGCGTTATGCAGTCGTTTGAACTGGGCACGGTAAAAGCCAGATTCGTAAGAATAGAGATCACGCGTGTAGGAGATTACGCGGGAGACGAATCGGTGGAACTGCCGTACAGGGCTCAGATCATGGAGATAATGCTCAGAAAAAAGAACTGACGAGAAACGCTGCGGTGTTTTTGCGGTGATATTATTTCGGAGATATTTATATTTAAAGGGGGATCATGGTCATGCGGAATAGAAACAGGCCGCTTTGCAGGATCGCTGCGGTCTTATTAACAGCTGCGATATCGTTCACGGCTGTGTGCCTTTGCGGCTGCGAAGGCGGGGACGGTCCCGCAAAGATCCCCGGCGATACGATCGTGCTTGCGGCGAAAAGAGATCAGAGATCTGCGGCGATGCAGCAGAGGCTCGAGGAATATATCGACGCGTATATAGATGCTTTTACAAAAACGGAGCCCGGAATCAGTGTAAAGGTCAATTATTATACCGAACTTCCGAAGGAAACGACGGGGATCGACTGCATGCTTCTCGGGGCGGACGATATGCTTCTGTACGCTGCGGGGGGATTGACCGACGCGGGACAATACCTTCCGTTTTACGGCATCGCCGAAGATAAAATAGCGGGCGGCGCGGTCAACGCATCTCGAATTGCCGACGGTCAGCCGATGAAAATGATACCGGTAAACTACGACCACGCGGTGATAATTGCCGACGAATCCCTGTTCCGTGATGCCGGAGTCGATATTCCGGGAAACGACTGGACCCTGACCGAATTCGAAGAGATCGCGGCAGATCTGACCGACAGGCGTGACGGAGAAGCATATTCGGGCGTATACATGCCTTACTATATGAATTACGTGTGGCAGTACTTCTGCAACCTGATCGCGGGGACGTACCTTACTGAAGGCAGGTTCGATTTTTCAAAGGACGGCAGCGTGGGACAGGCCATCGAGCGTATGTATTCCATGTACACACACAGCGCGGCGGTAAGCCCGGTATTATCCACCATCAGCCGCACGTGCGCCATGAGCTTCACGTTCGCCTGCGAGCCCTGGAGGAACAATTATTCGTACGAAGCAGAGAGAAAAATAAACATAAACCCGGGAAAGCGCACGGATGAGCTGATCGCGAGCGGTGATCTCAGGATAATTCCTCTGCCCGTATCTGACAGCGGTAAACGCACCGGGATCGCCGATACGGATCACATAAAAGGATTCGCAGTGCCTGCGACGTCATCGAAACAGAACATGGCAGGGAAATTCGCCGCGTTTTCGCTTACGGAAGAAGGGCAGAAGATACTCGTACCGTGCTTCGAAGGTATTCCCGCGAACCGCGATATGTGGGAAGAAGAATTCTGGCGCACCGGAGTGTTTGCGGGCGACAATGCACAGCGGGCGCTCATAGGTGTTGACGACGGCGTACGTGACGATTTTACGGCTGCGATCGCTTCGGACAATGACATTTACAACAAAAACGTCCGCATGCGTTCCGTTTTTTCGGCAATAATGGTGCGCGAGCTTTCGAGCGGGAGAGGCCTGGACAATTTCATGAAGAAGCTTGCTTCATTCGCGCTGGACGCAAATAAAGTTATTGACGGGAAAACGGCTGTTTACACCAGGGAGTAGGGAGGGACAAGCTATGAAAAAGTATCTGTTTGCGATATTGTCCCTTGCCCTTGCGCTCTCGGTCTGCACCGGAACGGTCACCTCGCTGGCGAAGGGAGACGCCGGAACCGGAAAAGCGGACACCGGGAAAGCCGATATATTGTCCGACACGTGGGCCGGGACCGATGAACTCGGACGCGTATTCCCGGATAATAAGGAAGCCGGAGATCCGAAGACGGGAAAATACGTCGGAATATTCTATTTCCTGTTCGCGAGCCACAAGAGCGATACGATCTACGACACGACGCAGACGTACCTCGACGGCGGTGTGGAGGCGGTGTGGGAGATGGCCCCGCTCGACGGTTACCATACGTGGGCAAGACCTTATTTCGACTATTACCGTGAAGACCTGGATGAATGGATATACCGTAAACACGCCCAGCTCCTGACGGACGCCGGGATCGATTTCGTTTTCCTTGACACAACAAACAACGGCGGACTGTTTGAAAACTGCTGGACGCTCCTGCTTAAGACGTGGCGCGAGGTACGCGACGAGGGCGGAAATACTCCTCAGGTCGTTTTTCACAACGGCGACGGTACCGAGACGCTCGCGAATCACATTCAGATCATCTACAAGAAAGCATATTCGAACCCGGATTATGCTGATCTGTGGTTCATGTGGGAAGGAAAGCCGCTGATACTCGGAAATCTGGACGTAAATCAGGTGAGCGAAGAACTTAGAAATTATTTTACGTTCCGCCGTTCGTGGGCGTTCAACAGTTTTACCGGAGACGGTATCCTTAAGTGGCCCTGGATCGCGGAATATCCGCAGGAACCGGGCAGGAACGCCGAAGGAGAAGTAGAACAGATCGTCGTGAGCGCTGGATTCCATTCGAACTCGTCACGGGGACGCAGTTTTCACGACGGAAAACAGCCCTCCAGAGGCGTCGGAGATTTCGGATACGGATTAGAAACTACCGGTGACGGACTTGCGTTCCAGGAGCAGTGGAACCGCGTGTTCGAGGTAGATCCTCCGCTCGTGATGATAACGGGCTGGAATGAATTCACGTTCGGACGCTGGCCTAACGCCGGAGTCGGACAGCTCATATCCGACAGCTATACGATAATAGAAAACGACTGGCAGTTCAGCAGCAATTACGTTGACGCATTCAGCGCGGAATTCAGCAGGGACGTAGAACCGATCTCGCAGCTGTTCAGGGACAATTATTATTACCAGATGGTTGAAAATATCCGCCGGTTCAAGGGCGTCCGGGCCGTGGAGAAGGGCACCGGAAGTACCGATATAGATCTGTCCGGAGCCTTTCACGAATTTAACGGCGTCGGACCGGTATATTACGATACCCCCGGCGACACTGCGCACAGAGACAGCAAAAATATCGCCGGGGAACGCGTGGTCAATGACAGCGGGCGGAACGATTTTGTACGGTTAAAAGTTTCCAAAACGGATAAATACACGTATTTCCTGGCGGAATGCTCGACGGATATCGTTACGGCAGACAGAACGGAAAACTGGATGAACCTGTTTATTGACAGCGACCAGTACTACTACAGCGGCTGGAGCGGGTACGATTTCGTGATAGGACGGAATATTGACGCCGCGGGCGGTAAATTATCCGTGGAGGAGTTTACAGGACCGGCCTGGAAGAGTTATAATAAAGGGTGGGCGGATTATTCCGTCTCCGGCAGCAGGATGGTCGTGCGCGTCGAAAATTCGCTGGTCGACCTGGCCGGGAGGGATAATTTCGACTTCAAATGGGCGGATGATTCCACCGTTTCCGGCGAGGTCATGGAGTTTATGGACCTCGGTGACGCGGCTCCGAACTCACGCTTTAATTACAGATATATCAAGGAAGGCGGTATTGTCTCCGGTAAGATAAGAGACACGGCCGTCGTACCGGCCGCCCAGGACGGGCGGGATGCGGGAAGAAAGATACCCGCGGCGGTCATTGCCGTCGTCGCAGGCACGGCCTTGCTGGCAGCGGCTGCCGTGACCGTACTCATACTGAAAAAGAGGAAAATCAATCAAAAATAAATATTATTGAGAAAGAGGTAATCGAAAATGAAAAAGACAGCTAAGATTTTGGCGTTCGTCATGTGTGCGGCAATGCTCCTGACATTGTCCGCCGTTCCGTTCCAGGCTGAAGAAGCCGATGAGTATGAGGAGAAAACCATCTCATACACTTTTGACGGCGAAGAGGGGAGCCAGCTGGAAGAATCCGAGCTTGCTGATACATTCGTTATGCAGATCGTCAGAGGAGCAGGCGGTGAAGGCACCGTAACCGAAGAAGGTACCGTCGATCTTGCTAAATACGCAGGATTCTTTACGGATATCGACGTTGCATATGATTATTTCGCCGGTGCGTATACTTTCTCGCTTGATTATGATTTCAGCTGCAGCAGTCCTACTCTGGGCGGTATCTTTATAAGACTTACCGATCCTGCAGGATACAAAGTAACGAACCCCAAAAACGCCGGGACACAGCAGGCATTCGATATGTATGAATGGGACTGGTACGGTGAAAACGGCGGAAAAGGGCAGGGTATCTCCAGTATCGGCGGATCCGGTATCAGAGTATTCCTGAACAAGCAGAACTCCGCTATTGGCGTTTCCGTTAAGACACGCGTGGAAGACGGGCTGTTCGTACATTCTCAGGGCGTCGAATTCGCGTATCCCGAAGGCTTCAACGCTTCCGGAATGAACAACTACAAATTCGAAGACGACGGTAAGAGCAGCGTTAAAGTCTACGTAAATAACGCGCTTCTTGCTACTGTCGAATACGGCGGTGAGCCCGGCACGTATCCGGACGGCGACGAAGGCGACAGCGATATCATGTATTACAAGCACGCAGTCATCAAAGACGCGGAAGGAACACAGCTTCTTGAACTGGACAACGCACGTATCAGCGCTGATTACAGCGCGGTAGGTATCGGAAACAGAGGAGAGAATACCACAACGATCGATAACGTCACTTTAAAGTACATGCAGAAGAAGAAAGCCGCTACGCCTGTTCCCACGCAGGCTCCTACTGCTGAGCCCACCGAAAAACCGACAGAGAAGGCTCCGGACGCTACTCAGAATGCGGGCGATAAAGCTACTTCGATCCCGGCTGATAATACAAAGGCTCCTTCCGGCAATGATCAGAAAAAGGGCGGAAATTATACGTGGCTCTTCATCGTATGCGGCGTGGTCGCAGCAGCTGCGGTCGCTGTGATCGTCATCACCAGCGTTAAAGGTAAGAAAAAGAAATAAAGGAGACCCGGATGGCCCGGAAATTGAAAGACTACAAGACGATAGGGATAATAGGTGGAATGGGACCGCTCGCTACGTGCGACTTTTTTGAGAAGATCGTACGTATGACAGACGCTTCATGCGACAGCGATCACATTCCGATCCTTATCGATTGTAATCCGCGCATCCCGGACCGCGCAGACGCTATCCTTCGCGGAGGCGAAGACCCGGTGCCTGAAATGGTTAAAAGTGCCAGAAGGCTCGTTCGCGAAGGCGCGTCCGTTCTGGTCATGGGCTGCAATACCGCTTATTACTTTTATGACCAGGTATCAGCGGAACTTCCGGTCCCGCTGATAAATATGCCTGAGGAAACGGCAAAGGGCGCGCTCAGGCTCGGGTATAAAAAGGTCGGATTGATGGCAACAGACGGTACGGTCTGGTCGGGTCTATATAACCGGGAATTTGAGAAGTTCGGGATCGAGCTTCTGATACCGTCGACCGAAGGTCAGAAATCAGTTATGGAAATGGTTTACGACGGCATAAAAGCGGGAAACGCCGGATTTGACCCGGGACCGTTTATTGACGTCGCAAATGATTTTATGAAACGCGGCGCGGAGGCAGTAATACTCGGATGCACCGAGCTGCCTATCGCGTTCAACATGTACAACATCGACATACCGTATCTTGACCCCGCAGTATTTGCGGCAGAGGCAGCGATAACGATGGCGGGCGGAACAGTCAGACCGCTCTGAAAGGGCGGTCACGCCGGTCACACAGGAGGCATAAACTGAAATGAGTTATTCAGGGAGCCAGCCCGATTTTACGAGAAGAAGTCAGGGCGGTAAAAACGGAAATAAAAAGAAAAATTACAAGCCGGTCATCGCGGTGCTGATGCTGATCATCATCGTCCTCGTTGTCGTGCTTATTATTGTCAGTGCGACTAAAAAGCCCGGACGAAACGGAGTCATCATTTCGGATATTCCTACTCCGACCGCTTTTGACCCGAACGGGAGCGAAAGTCCGTCGAACGTACCGTTCACCGCGCCCCCTACGAGTGCTCCGGAATCTCCTCTGAATTCATTTGTTTATGCTGAAGCGGGAGAGGAACTGCCTCCCGCGAAAAACTTCCTTAAAGATGCGAACTCCGATCAGTTTGCGTACTATCTGTCGGACACGGCGCATATTGACACCAGAGTGTGCGGGATATACCACGTGCAGATACAGTGCGGGGACAAGACATACGAAGGGGATATTATTGTCCGCGACACCATGCCGCCTGCCGCTGTGACAAAGACCGTTACGGTGAGAAAAGGCGCTGAGGTCAAACCGGCTGATTTTATCGAAAGCGTAAATGATTCTACCGACGTCACTATGGAATTCGTGAGTGCGCCGGATACCGGATCACGCGGAACTTTCACGGTCGAGATCATCCTGCGCGACGGGTACGGAAACGAAACAAAAGTAACGGCGCAGATGATCGTTGACGCCGACGAAGTACCGCCCGTGATAGAGGCGATCGAATACCGCGAGATATTTGTTGGGGATACTATCTCGTACCGTCAGGGCGTCAAGGCGTACGACGATCGCGGCGGCGAGGTCAAGATCTCGATCGATTCCAGCAACGTTAATCTCAAGGAACCCGGAACATACAAAGTGATCTATACCGCGACCGACGAGGCGGGCAATTCCTCCACTTTTGAGGCGACGGTCGTTGTCAGAGATCTTTCGGAACTCGAGACTGACGAGGGCAAATATTCTGTTGCCGCGCTTCACCGCAAATACAGCAAGCTGGTGCCGAAAATCATTAAAGACGGTATGAGCGATATAGAAAAGCTCTACGCTATCTGGTATTATGTTTCCGATCCTGAACATCTAAGTTACATCAGCCACTCGGATAAGGACAGCTGGGTGCGCGAGGCGATCCGAGGCCTCGACGAGGGCGTAGGTGACTGCTTTACGTTCTATTCCGTTATGAGAGCTCTTATGGAAGAAGCCGGATTTGAAACGATCTCGGTACACCGCCTGGGCGGAGAGACGCAGCATTTCTGGAGCCTCGTTAAAGTGGGAGGCGAATGGTACCACATCGACGCCTGCCCGAGATCTGAATCCCGTAAGAGATACTGGTACTGCTTCCTCAGGACCGATGAAGAACTTATCAATTTCGGCAAGGGCGACGATAATTACGAAAAAATAAATTATTACTATAAATTCGACACTTCACTCTATCCCGCGAGCGGCACGGAAAAGCTTGCCGACGCGCTCGTAAACTGGGATACGGGAGAGATATATCTTAAATTATACTGAGCCGGAGTTTCAGTCCCCGGCGGACTTGCAGAGGCTGACGACAATGAACAACGTACTTGAATATATGGAGCAGACGGCGCCTTCCGTGCCGGACAAGGTGGCTTTCGCCGGTGAGAACGCGGAGCGCACTTTTTCACAGATCTTCAGCCGTTCTAAAAGTATCGGTACTGCACTTCACGCGAGAGGATACTACCGCGAGCCTGTCGTCGTATATATGCACAAACATCCTGATATGGTCAATGCGTTTTTCGGTGTCGTCTATGCGGGCTGCTTTTACGTGCCCATCGACGAAGAAATGCCCGCGCACAGGATCGGGCTTATCTTCAACGCCTTGAGGCCGAGGGTAGTCATCTGCGACGAAAATACATGCGAAAAAGCGCGCGCCCTCGATTTCGGCGGCGAAATACTTATGTTCAACGACATATGCGACACTCCGGAAGACGATGCGGCACTGAAGGCGATAAGAAAAGCCGCGCTCGATATTGACCCCATATACATCGTGTTCACGTCCGGCTCCACCGGCGTACCCAAAGGCGTCGTGGCTTGCCACCGCTCCGTCATCGACTACATCGAAACATTGTCAGAAGCGCTCGAATTCAACAGCGAAACCGTGTTCGGAAACCAGACGCCGCTGTATTTCGACGCTTGCCTGAAAGAACTTTATCCGACGCTGAAGTTCGGGGCAACGACGTACCTGATCCCTAAAAAGCTGTTCATGTTCCCGGTCAAACTAGTGGAATATCTCAACGAAAAACGCATAAATACCGTCTGCTGGGTCGTTTCGGCGCTGACAATGATCTCCGCTTTCGGCACGTTCAAAACCGTGAAGCCCGAGTATCTGCGCACCGTCGCGTTCGGCAGCGAAGTGTTCCCGATCAAGCAGTTCAATCTGTGGCGCGAAGCGCTGCCGGAGGCAAAGTTTACGAATCTTTACGGCCCGACCGAAGCCACGGGAATGTGTTGCTACTACAGAGTTGACCGCGAATTCGGCCCCGGCGACGTCATACCGATCGGCGGACCGTTCCGCAACACGGAAATACTGCTGCTAAAAGACGACAATACGCTGGCCGCCACAGGCGAGACGGGTGAGATCTGCGTGCGCGGCACGTCGGTAACGCTCGGATATTACAACAACCCCGAAAAGACCGCCGAAGCTTTCGTGCAGAACCCGCTCAACACAGCGTACCCCGAAACGATCTACCGCACAGGCGACCTGGCGCGCAGGAACGAGCGCGGCGAACTGGAATTCATTTCCCGCAAAGATTACCAGATAAAACACATGGGACACCGCATAGAGCTCGGTGAGATCGAGGCAGTAGTAGATCTTGAAGACGAAATTCGTTCATCCTGCTGTATTTTTGATGACGCGGCGAAGAAAATTGTGCTATACTATGTAGGCGACGTGGAAAAGGACGAGCTCTCGAAGAGACTGCGCGCCGGACTTCCGCGCTACATGCTGCCGCACGCCGTCATACAGCTCGATCAGATGCCGTTCACGCCGAACGGAAAGATCGACAGGAAGCTGCTTAAAGAAAGATGGATAAACGCTGACTGACATACACCGGCCGCTCAGAACTTTTGCACACGGATACGGGCCGGTCAATACAAAAGAAAAAGCATTAAGGAGAGAAAGATCTATGGAAGAATTACTCAAAATATTAAAAGAGATTCATTCCGACGTTGACTACGAAACGTGCACGACGCTGATCGACGACGGAATACTCGATTCATTCGATATTATTTCGATCATCACGGAAGTCAGTTCCGAATTTGACGTGCAGATACCGGCCAACGAGATCGTTCCAGAGAACTTCAACTCTGCCGAAGCGCTCTGGAAACTTATTGAGAGACTCGAAGACGAGTAAAGGCGAAAAGACCCGCGAAGGTCGCGC
>JAEEGL013030406.1_pt1 | contig 20351 bp, 19 predicted proteins | sample 9134231 | NCBI WGS metagenome assembly JAEEGL01 (sample SAMN16246548, study PRJNA631951) | gut metagenome | biome: gut microbiome; feature: rumen; material: fiber-attached | host: Bos | place: Iran: Karaj | collected 2018-10 | reverse complement strand
AGTTATAGGTTCTAATTTTCTCACTTCTATCTCCTGTTCCTATTTTACTTCTTCTTACAGCACCTTCTTCTGCTTCTTTTTCTCTTAGTTTTAAGTCATATAATCTTGTTTTTAATATTTTTATTGCTTTTTCTTTATTTTTAATTTGACTTCTTTCAGTTTGTGAATAAACAATTATACCTGTTGGTATATGTGTAAGTCTTACTGCAGAGTCAGTTGTATTTACACCTTGTCCACCACTACCACTACTTCTAGTTATATCTACTCTTACTTCATTCATATCTAATTCAAAATCAAATTCTTCTGCTTCTGGCATTACTACTACTGTTGCTGTAGATGTATGAACTCTTCCTTGAGTTTCTGTTACTGGTACCCTTTGTACTCTATGTGCGCCACTTTCATATTTTAATCTTGAATATGCACCTGCACCCTTAATCATAAATTCAACTTGTGCATATCCACCACTTGTACCTCTTACTTCATTTATAATTTCATGACTCCAGCCTTTTGATTCTGCATATTTTATATACATATCATAAAGATCTCCAGCAAATATATTTGCTTCATCTCCTCCAGCTGCACCACGAATTTCCATTATTACATTTTTATCATCATTTGGATCTTTTGGTATTAATAAGATTTCTAATTTCTGCTCATATTCTAATTTTGATTGTTCTAACTTTGCAAGTTCTTCTTTAGCAAATTCTCCTAAATCTTTGTCATTTAACATTTCTTTTGCATCTTTAATACCATTCAAAATATTATTATATTCTTTATATGTATTTACAATTTCCTCTAGTGAGCTCATTTCTTTAGAAAGTTCTGTAGTCTTTTTTATGTCACCTAATACTTCATCAGTAGATAATTTTTTCTTAATTTCTTCATATCTTGCTACAATTTGATCTAATCTTTCTATCATTTTTAACTCCTTTAAAGAATTTCTTCTTCATCCATTTCTTCTTCAGTAAGTATTGTTAAATCATCAATATCATCATCTAAATCATCATCTACATCTTCTAGAGCTTCTGCATCATCTAATACTGCTTCATCTTCTATTTCAGTTGCTTCTTCATCTGTTTCATCTATGTCTTCATATGAATCAATATCATCATCACCTTCATCATCAACTATCATTTTTACTGAGTGATTTTCTGTTAAATCCCATTTTCCATCTACAAGTAAAAATCTTTTATCTAAATTAAGTGATGTATAAAAATCTCCTATTAAATTTTCAAATGCATTTTCTTCATATTCTAATAGTTCACATACCTTTTTTAATAAATCAATTGTTCCATATTTTTTATTACTATTTTTAATAATATAATATGCAATATCCAAATGTGATAATTTTTCTATTTCATCACGTGTCATTTTTTTTAAGTTCATAATTTCCTCCTACATTTTTTCTAATGCTTCAACACCAATTAAATTTAAAGCATTCTTTATTGTTATTTTTACAGTTTTTATTAAATTTATTCTTTCACTAGTATAAATTGTATCATCTGAAACAATTTTCTCATGTGCATAATATGAGTGAAATAAAGTTGCTAATTCATAAACATAATTTGTTATTAAATGTGGCATTTGTTTAACTGCTGCTGTTTCTACAATATTTTTAAATTCATATACTTTATTTAATAATTCAAATGCATATGATGAATTTAATGTCTTATATTCTTCTATTTTTTCAATTTTAGAAACATTATTTAATATTGAACATATTCTTGCATGAGCATATTCTACATAATATACTGGATTCTCATTACTTTGCTTTGTTGCTAGCGTAATATCAAAATTCATTTGTGTATCTAAACTTTTATTTGCAAAAAAATATCTTGAAGCATTTACTCCCACTTCTTCTAACAACTCTGTTATAGTAATTGTTTTACCAGTTCTCTTACTCATTTTTATTTCTTCACCATCTTTGATGAGCTTTACCATTTGAAGAAGTTTTACATCTAATTTATTTTTATCATATCCAAGAGCTTCAATTGATGCTTTAAGTCTTGATACATAACCATGATGATCTGCACCAAATACATTTATTAATTTATCATATCCTCTATCTAATTTATCTAAATGATATGCGATATCAGGCGTAAAATAAGTATATGTTTTATCATTTTTTACAATTACTCTATCTTTATCATCACCATATTTTGAAGTTTTTAACCATAAAGCTCCTTCTGCTTCATATGTATTACCTTGTTCATTTAATATTCTTAGACATTCTTCTATTCTTCCTGATTCTCTTATTTTTTTCTCACTTGTCCATACATCAAATTCAACTCTAAAGTCTTTTAAGTCTTTTTTTATTCTATCTAATAAAATTTTTACACCTAAATCTGTAAAATATTCTATTTTTTCATTTATTTTACTATCTTCATTTTCTTTATATATATTTTTTGCAATTTCTATTATTTCCTCACCATGATAACCATCTTCTGGCATTTCAGTATTGATTCCACATACATTATCATATCTAGCTTTAATTGATTTACCTAAATTATTTATTTGATTTCCACCATCATTTATATAATATTCCCTTGTTACATCATATCCTGCAAATGACATTATTCTTGATATATTATCACCGTATGAAGCTCCTCTTGCTGTTCCTACATGAAGTATCCCTGTAGGATTTGCACTTACATATTCTATATTAATTCTTTTATGATTTCCAATTGTACTTTTGCCATAATTAGAATCTAATTTAATTATTTCATTTATTCCATTTAATAAATATGCTTTATTTAAATAAAAATTAATAAATCCTGGACCTGCTATATCTATCCTATCTATTATATTATTCTTATTTATATTTGCTACTAATTCCTCAGCAATAATTCTTGGATTTTTTTTCAATATTTTAGTTAATTCCATAGCAACATTTGTAGAAAAATCACCATTTTTTTTATCATTTGGCACTTCAATAATATACTCTATTTTTTCAATATTAGATAATTTTAATGCTTCATCAATTATACTTGCTAATTTTTCTTTTGTATTCATAATTTCACTCCATTAACAATAGTTTATATTCAAATATTCCTATTATTTTATTATCATTATACATTTCATAATTTATATATATTCGATTATCTTCTATTTCTAATTTTTTAGTATATACAACTATATCTAATGTTAATCCTATTGAATTTACTTGATATTTACACTTTATTTTTTCATTTAATTCAAATATAAGATTTAAATCATATTCATCATTTTTTCTATTCATTAATATTCTATTATTTTGAATCTGAATTTCTACTTTTAAATCTTCTTCAACATATTTTATTATTTTTTCCTTTTTATCATAGTCTGCAAGGGCTTCTACTGTGGTTGTTTCATTATCACTATTAGATAAAACTGAGTATATTTTTATTTTTTTCATAATATCACCTAAATAACTACGCTACATTATAGCATATTTTATATAAATTTACACAAAAAGTTTAAATTTTTACTTTTTTTCATTGAAAGTATAACACATTTTTTTAATATTGTTATATTTTTTTTCTTTTTTTTCATAATAAGATTGATGAGGTGACTTAAATGAAATTATTAAAAAATAGTTTAAATCTTTTATTTATGTTTTTTATTGCTGTAACAATATTCTTTATTTCTATGTATATATATGCAATTAGCTTACCAAAAATTGATTTAAATAATATTAATAATGTAACTATATATGACAATAAAAATGAAGTTGTTTTTAATGGTAATGGTAATAAAGAATGGGTATCATTAAGTAATATTTCTCCATATTTAATTAATGCAACTATAAGTACAGAAGATAAAAGATTTTATACACATCCTGGTTTTGATTTTTTAAGAATTATTAAGTCTATTTATGTAAATATTACAAATAAAAGTTTATCACAAGGTGCATCTACAATTACTCAACAATTAGCAAGAAATTTATTTTCTAATTTTGATAAAACTTGGAAAAGAAAAATTAAAGAAGCTTGGTATGCATTTAGATTAGAAATTAATTATTCAAAAGATGAAATATTAGAAGCTTATTTAAATACCATAAATTATGGTAATGGTGTTTATGGAATTGAAAATGCATCTTATTATTATTTTAATAAAAGTTCTAAAGATTTAAATCTTGCTGAAGCATCTATGCTTGCAGGTATACCAAAAGCTCCTAATGCATATTCACCTTTAAATAATTTAGAAAATGCTAAAGAAAGACAAAAAATTATTTTATATAATATGTTAAAAAATAAAATTATTAGTGAAGATGATATGAATAATTCTTTAAATACTGATTTAGTATATGTTGGAAAAAAACAAAAATTAAATTTATCAACTTTAATGTATTATAAAGATGCTGTAATAAATGAATTATATAGTATAACTAATATTCCTGAATCTTATATAGATAGTGGTTTAAAAATATATACATCTTTAGATATTAATGCACAAACAATACTAGAAAAGAATATGATTAATAATTTAAATGATGATAATTTACAAGTTGCTAGTGTAATGATGAATCCAAATAATGGGGATATTATTGCACTTATTGGTGGTACAAATTATATTAAATCTGAATATAATCGTGCTATAAGTTCTAAAAGACAAGTTGGATCTACTATGAAACCTTTTTTATATTATGCTGCATTAGAAAATGGTTTTACTGCATCTACAGCATTTTTATCAGAATCTACTACTTTTACTTTTAGTAATAATGATACTTATTCACCACAAAATTATGGTAATTTATATCCAAATAATAAAATTTCAATGGCTGCTGCTATTGCATATTCAGATAATATTTATGCTGTTAAAACACATTTGTTTTTAGGTGAAAATGTTCTTGTAGATATAGCTAAAAGAGTTGGAATTAAAGAAAAATTACAAGAAATTCCATCATTACCTCTTGGAACAATAGAGATAAATATAATTGATTATTTAGGAGGTTATGCTTCTTTTGCAAATGGTGGATATAAGATAGAACCTCATTTAATAGAAAAAATTGAAGATAATTATGGAAATATATTATATGAGACTAAACATACTAAAGAAAACGTTTTAAATAAAAGTTTAGTATATATTTTAAATGAATTGTTAACTGGTACATATGATTTAAATATGATTAGTTATAATTATCCAACTTGTTCTTCTTTAACAAATATGCTTACTAATAAATATGCTTTAAAAACTGGAACAACTGATACAGATTCATGGACTATTGGTTATAATAAAAATATATTAATAGGTGTATGGTGTGGATATGATGATTCTAAAGAAATTGATATGAATGCAGTTAAAACATCAAAAAATATATGGGCTAATTCGATTGAAGAATTCTTAAAAGATAAAAATGTAGAATGGTATAAAATGCCTGATAATGTTGTTGGTGTTGTAGTAAATCCAATTGATGGAACAATAGCTAATAAAAAAAGTAAAAATAAAAAAGTTCTGTACTTTATTAAAGGTACAGAACCTAATTAATAACATATATTTCTCTTATTACATTAGTTGCAGAAGTATAACTATATGTTTTTTCATATTTTCCTACAGTACTTGTATTTATACTATTTGAACTTATATAATTATTTTCCAATACTTTAACTTCTGTTCCTGGTATTGCAACATATGCACCATATTCTACATAAGTTTCTCCTTTTTTTAAAGAAATTTGAGAAGGTCCATTTAAAAAAATTACAGGTTTTGATGTTTTTATATATTTTGACTTTATTGTGCCATTAATTTCAGCTACTAATACTACATTTGTTAATGAATCTTTAATTATTTTTTGATCAATTAATCCTTTATTTATAAGTTGATTAATTCTTATGAGATCTACTTTTTTTGTACTAAAATTTGTTAATTCATTTTTATAATTTTCAACAAATAGTATTGCTGCATCTTCTAAAGTTTCTGCTAATCTTTCATTACTAAATTTAGTAGTATCTTTTATATTTTTATCAATTCTAACAATTACAATTGTAACTGTTATTGATAAAATAACAATTACTGCTAATAATTCTATTAATGTAAATCCCTTCTTCATAAGTTCTCCTTATCTATATATTATTACATTTCTTGTAATTGAATTTCCACCATGTGTATATGTAATTATATAATTTGTTTCTATATCAGTATTCACTGTTCCCGTTACTGTAGGAGTTACACTAGCACCAGTTTTTGAAGTTGCTACTACTCCTGGATCAGTAAATTGTGATCCAATTTTAACATACATATTATATGAACCATTTAATACTATTTTTGTCTTACTTTTTTGATCAATATCATAATATGCTGTTACTTTTCCATTATATGATCTTGTTACATAAACTGTATCTGATAGAGGTAATGGTTGTTTTGTTGTTGGATTTATTAATGAATTATTAAATTTTTCTGCTTGTACTAATGTTTCTAATGTTACATATACAAAATCATTTTGTTTAAAAGATTCAATGCTTTCACTATTTTCAACTACATAACTTTTTGCTGATAATTCAATTGATTTAATTAATGTTTCTAATCCTTTTTCTTTTGTTTCATTTATTTTTCTTACTGATATATTTATAGTTATTGTTGCTAATATTGCCAATAATGTTATTGCTGCTAATATTTCTATTAATGTAAATCCTTTTTTATTCATTATTTACACCTCTTATCATATAAAATATTATATAACAAAAAAAAAGAATAGACAACTATTTATCTATTCTAATAACTATCTCATAAGTATTACCTAAATCTTTTTCTTCTTTTATTATATGTGTTCCTTGTAATTTAATATCCTCTACTCGTCTATTTATTGAATCAATTGCACTTTGTACTTTAAAAGGCAATTGTTCTTTTTTTATCATCATATCATCAGGAATATCTAAATCTACAAAAAATTTATTTTCAGGTTTAGAACTATCTGTAGACATTAAATTTGGAACATTTATAGGTTTTTCTTCCTTTGGCATTATATCTTGTGCCATATTCTTTACTCTATTAACATCAACATTCATACCATTACTATATGATACTTCTTGAGTAGGAGTACTTAATACTGATGGATTTATTACACTTTGAATATCAGGTTTATTTATTTCATTATTATCAATATTATGACTTACAATAGTATTTGTTTTAAAAATATCATTTGTTTGTTGGATAATAGGTTGGTTACTATTATCATTTGACTTTTCAAGATTATTTAATATTTTCATTTGAGGATTCATATCTACGTTACTATTAGTTGGTAATATTACTTGAGGAGTACTTGCATATGGATCATTATTTATTATATTATTATCAACTTGTTTTTCTTCTACTACAGGTGATTTAAATATACTATTTTCTGAATTTACAGAATTATTCATATTAACATTCATATTTTCTCTTTCTACTCCTATACCAAATTTTTCTTTTATTAACTCATCTGTTTGTCTGACTGTAAGTCTTTTCTCAATAATTTCACTTAGTATATTTCTTTGTTCTTGTTTTGATTCAACTTTTAATAAACTTCTAGCATGTCTTTCTGATATTTTTCCATTTAATATTGCTTCTTGAACTACATCATCTAAATTTAATAATCTTAACTTATTAGCAATATTTGATTGACTCTTACCCATTTTTCTTGCAAGTTCTTCTTGAGTTAAATATCCTTTATCTAATATTTTTTTATAAGATTTTGCTTCTTCAAGAGGAGTCATTTCTTTTCTTTGAATATTTTCAATAACTGCTACTTCTGCACTTTCATTATCATTTAAATTCATAACAATACATGGAACTTTTATCATTCCATTAAGTACTGCTGCTTTATATCTTCTTTCACCAGCTATTATTTCATATTTATCTTGTAATTTTCTTACTACAAGTGGTTGAATTATTCCATGTTCCTTTATTGAATTAGCAAGTTCATTTAATGCTTCTACATCAAATGTTAATCTTGGTTGAAATCTATTAGGAATAATATCTTCAACTGAAATTTGTACAATTTCTTTATTTAAAGTTTCATTTACGTTCTCATTCATAAACTTTCCCACCTTTATTCTTCATATATATAATACTAAAAAAAAAGACAAATTGCAATGTCTTTTTCTATAATGGTCTTTTTATTATTTTATCATAATTTCTTGGATATATAGAATTTGTATCTTTTATTTTCTTAATTACTAATAAATTTCTAATACTATTTTCTACTGGTAAGTTAAATGATACTATTTTTTCTAATTTAGAATCTAATTTATTAAGAAATTCTAAATTTTGAATTTCTTCATCTATATTAGCTTTCATTGGTATAAAATAACCATTTACTTTGACTCCTGGTATACATAATTCACTAATTATATTTAATTTGGATACTGCTCTACATGTTATTAAATCATATTTATTTCTATTATTTCTTATAAAATTTTCTGCTCTATCATGTATTGCTTCTATATTTTTTAACTTTAATTCATTAATTACTAACTTTAAAAATTCTATTCTCTTATTTAGTGCATCTACTAAAGTAATATTTAAATTTGGAAATACTATTTTAAGTACTATACCTGGAAATCCTGCACCAGTTCCTACATCACATATAGTTAAATTATTATTTAAATCTATTGCTTTAATTAATGTAATACTATCATAAAAATGTTTTAAATATACTTCTTTTTCTTCAATAATTCTTGTTAAATTAATTTTACTATTCCACTCAAGTAAAAGATTATAATACTTATCTAATTGTTCTAATTGTATTTTAGTTAATTCTATGTTAATTTTTTTTAATTCTTCTAAAAATTCATCTTTATTCATTTTTAAAATACCTCTTCATATACACAGTTAATATTGATATATCACTAGGATTTACACCACTTATTCTCATTGCTTGACCAAGTGATGTAGGTCTTACTTCTTTTAATTTTTGTCTTGCTTCACTTGCTAAATTAATAATTTTATCATAGTCAATATCATCTGGTATTTTTTTATATTCTAATTTTAACATTCTTTCTGCTTCTTTAGTTATTTTTTTAATATATCCTTCATACTTTAATATAATTTCTACTTGTTCTAATTCTTCTTCACTATATTCTTTATCTAAATAATTAATTATATTTTTTATTTTATTTTCAGGTCTTTTCAAATAAGTAGTAGCATCTATTTTATCTATTTTTATAGTATTTAAGTATTCTAATAAATGATTTATATTTTCTTTTTTATTTTTAAATTTAGAATATCTTTCTTCATCAATCATACCAACCTTATATCCATAATCAGTAAGTCTTAAATCAGCATTATCATGTCTAAGTAATAATCTATATTCTGCTCTAGATGTAAGAAGTCTATATGGTTCTTTTGTTCCTTTTGTTACTAAATCATCAATAAGTACACCTATATATGCTTCATTCCTTTTTAAAATTAAAGGTTCCTTATTTTCTAATTTTAAACTAGCATTTATACCAGCCATTAATCCTTGGCATGCAGCCTCTTCATATCCACTAGTTCCATTTATTTGACCAGCTGTAAACAAATTTTCTATTATTTTTGTTTCAAGTGATGCATTTATTTGAGTTGGATATATTGCATCATATTCTATTGCATAAGCATATTTTTTTATAATTGCATTCTCTAATCCTGGCAAACTATGTACCATAGCTTCTTGTATATCTTTTGGCATACTTGTTGAAAAACCTTGAAGATATATATCATCATAATATTTACTTTCTGGTTCAAGAAATAATTGATGTTTATCTTTATCTTTAAATCTAACCATTTTATCTTCTATTGAAGGACAATATCTTGGACCTACACCAGTTATATCATCAAGTCCACCATACATACTTGATTTATTTAAATTATCTAATATTATTTTTTTAGTTTCATCTGTTGTATAAATTAAATGACATGGTTCTTGATTATTAACGTCATAAAATACTTCATTATCAAAACTAAAAGTATAAGGTTCAGAATCCCCTTCTTCTCTTTTAGTTTTACTAAAATCTATACTACTTCTTTCTATTCTTTGTGGGGTTCCTGTTTTAAGTCTTAATATATTAAATCCATATTTTTTTAAGTTATCACTTAAATGTTTAGAATTTTTTTCATTATTTGGACCACTACTAGTTCTTGTATTACCTACTAATATATCACTTTTTAAATATGTACCTGTAGTTAATATAACAATATTAGATGTTATTTTTGTATTATCTTCTAATATTATTCCTTTTACTATATTATTTTCTACTATTAAATCTTCTACCATACCTTCTAATATTTTTAAATTAGGTTGTTCTTCTAAATGTCTTTTCATTTCTTTAGGATATGTTATTTTATCAGCTTGTGCTCTTAGTGATTTTACAGCAGGACCTTTTGATTTATTTAACATCTTTTGTTGTAATAATGTTTTATCAGCACATTTACCCATATATCCACCAAGAGCATCTATTTCTCTTACTACTATTCCTTTAGCAGATCCTCCTATAGATGGATTACATGGCATTGTAGCTATATTATTTATATTACCTGTTACTAATAATGTCTTATGTCTTTTAGATGCTGCTAAAGCTGCTTCACAGCCAGCATGTCCACCACCTACTACAATTATTTCATAGTCCATAGAATCACCTCATTCGGTGGTATTATATCACAAAATAAAAAGAATAGTTAAACTATTCTAAAATGTTTTTATAGGTAATACTAGTTGAATTAAATTATCATCTTCTTTATTTTTAACAATAATAGGCTTTATTTCACTATTAAGTTTTATTTCAACATTTTCACATTTAAGTGTTCGAAGTGCATCTAACATATATTTTGATGAATATGCAATATTCATATCTATATTATTATCTTTCTTTATTTTTATTATTTCTTCCATTTTACCTATTTCTTGTGATGTTGAACTTAAAGTAATTTGATTATCTTTTAATTCCATTTTTATTAGATTTTTATCTTTTTCTGATGTTAATAATGAAACTCTATCAATAGTATTAAATAATTCTAATAGATTAACAGTTATAGTTACCTCAAAGTTATCTGGTATTAACTTAGATGTATCTGGATAACTATTATTTAATAATTTGGATAAATATAACATATCATCTGTCTTAATTAACATATTATTTGAAAATATATGTAATTCTATATTTTTTTCTTCTTCATCTAGTATTTTAGTTAATTCAATTAAATTTCTACCAGGTACTACTATATTAATTTTAGTTGATATTTTATCATCTAAATATACTATTTTCTTAGCCAATCTATATGAATCTGTTGCAACACATTCTAATTTATCCTCTTCTATTTTAAAATTTATACCTGTAAGTACTGGTCTTGATTCTTGAGTAGATACTGCAAATGATGTTTGATTTATAATATTTTTTAATACTTGTTGATTTAATATAATAGGTTTTTCACTTAAATCAAAGTTAATATTAGGAAATTCATTAACATTCATACCATTAAGAGTATATTCTCCTCTTTCAGTAGAGATAATAATTTTTAAACCATCTGTTTCTATAGATATAATATCATCATCTAACTTTCTAATAATTTCTAAAAAATATTTACCAGGGATAATTATAGATCCTGTTTCTACTATTTCTTTAATATCTTTCTTTTTAATAAATGTTTCAATAGCTATATCATCATTTGATGTTGTTAAAAATAATCCTTCTTTTGTTAAATCAAATTTTATACCACTTAATACAGGTACTATATTTTTAGTAGATATAGCCTTTGATACAATATTTAATTTTTCATTTAATTTTTGTTTTTTTATTATTAATTTCATAAAAACCTCCATTTTTTTTATTTATTTATTTTTTTTAATATTATTGATGTGATTATTGTGAATAAGTATTATAATCACAATTATTTCTAATAAAATTATATGTTAATAATTATTTTAGTTTTGTTTTAATATTGTTAATAACTTGCTCTAAATTAGAATCTTTTTTTATTTCTTTATCTATTTTATCAAATGCATGAATAATTGTTGCATGATCTTTACCACCAAATTCTAATCCAATTCTTGTTAAAGATTCATCAGTAAGTATTCTTGCTAAATACATTGCAATTTGCCTTGGAAATGCTATATTATTAGTTCTTTTCTTAGATTTCATATCTTCAACATTTATTTTATAGTAATCCGCAACTACACTTTGAATTTTTTGAATATCATTTTTAATATATCCATATGAATTTAAGTGGCCTTTTAAAGCTTCAGTAGCAACTTCTAAATTAATCTTTTCTTTATTAAACATAGTTGTATATGCAAACAATCGATTTAATGCTCCTTCTAATTTTCTAACATCCGATGTACAATTATTTGCAATATATTCTAAAACATCTTCATCAATTGGTTTAGCAAGTTCATGAACACTTAATTTTTTCTTAAGTATTTGCATTCTTAAATCATAATCTGGTGGATAAATATTAACAGTTAATCCCCAACTAAATCTTGTTCTAAGTCTTTCTTCTAATAATTTTAAATCTTCAGGAGATCTATCAGAAGAAATAATAATTTGCTTTCCTTCTTGATGTAATTCATTAAATGTATGAAAAAATTCTTGTTGACTTTGAGTTGCATTAGCTAAAAATTGTATATCATCTATTATTAATACATCAATATTTCTATATTTGTTTTTAAAATAATCAATATTATCATAGTTATTATTGTTTTTTCTATTAATTCCAATAAAATCTGAAATAAATTTATCACTAGTAACATATAAAACTTTTTTACTACTTTCTTTTACAATATAATTACCAATTGCTTGCATTAAATGTGTTTTACCAAGACCACTACTACCATATATAAATAATGGATTATATGCTTTACCTGGATTTTCTGCAACAGCAAGTGCTGCTGTAAAAGCAAATCTGTTTGAAGTTCCTACAACAAAATTATCAAATGTATAATTAGAATTTAAATTAGCTTGTTCTGGATTATTAAAAGGTACACCTTTCTCTTCTATAATAATTTTACTATTTTTGTTAATCTCATCTTCTAATAAAAATTCAAATTCAAAATTTGTACCTGTTATTTCATTAATTGTTTCCGCAATTATATCTTTATAATTTTCAGAAAGATTTTTTTTGTGTAATAACATTGGTACAACAACAATAATTTTATTTTCTTCAATTTTGTTTAAATAAGTATCTTTAAACCAAGTTTCATATGAAATAGGTGTAATTTTTTCTTTAATAGTTTCTAAAAATTTATCCCACAATTGTTTTTCATTCATACCATCACTTCCCACACTATTTCCTATCAATTTTATTTTAACTATTTTTTATAAAAAACACAATGATTAATTATTGATAAATATAGTTATTCACAAGTTATTCACATTAAAAAAGTGAAAATATTGTATGAATTTAATGAAAAATGGATATTTATCCACATTATTCACATTTTTTATATATGTATATAAGTTATTCATAATTGTATTTTTGTGAATAAGTGTGAATAATATCAAAAAAAGTATAAAAATTGGTATTTTTGTATGTGAATAACTTTGTTTATAAATTTAAATTGACTTTTTAAGACATAATCTATATAATGTATTTGTGAAAGACCGAGGTGAAAAATATGTTAAGAACTTATCAACCAAATACTAAAAAAGCTAAAAAAGATCATGGTTTCTTTGCAAGAAAAGAAGCAGGCACAGGTATTTTAAATAAAAGAAGACAAAAGGGTAGAAAAAAAATTATCTAAATAATAATCCACTAAATAGTGGTTTTTTGTTATTATAGAAGGTGAAACAATGAAAAAAGTAAACATTGTTAAAAAAAATACTGAATTTAGTTATATAATGAAGAATGGTAAAAAATATTACAGTGATATGTTAAATATATATATATTAAAGAATTCTTTTAGTTATAACAGATTTGGTATAAGCATATCTAAAAAAATAGGTAGTGCAGTAGTAAGAAATAAATTTAAAAGACAAATAAAAGATATTATTGATAAAATGAATATTAAATTTAAAGGTTATGATATATTACTTATTTCTAGAAATAAACTAAAAGATAGTAAATATTTAGACATAAAATTGAATATATTGAATTTATTTAATATGATTGGAGAAAAAAATGAAAAAGAATAAATCAAAATTTATAATACTTACTTTATGTGTATTTTTATTAACTGGATGTGCAAAGACATTAACAGATGAAAATAAAAAAGTAGTAAAATATAGTGCATCAATTATATGTGATTCTTGTACATCTAGTTGTGATAAAGAAGATAATGATTGTTTAAAAAAATGTGAAACTAAGTGTAATGAAGCTAAGAAAAATCAAACAGGACAAAATTTAACAAAGAATATATTATGCCAACCTACTAACAAGGATGTTATAGAAATATATGAAAAGTATGGTGTAAGTATGAAAAATATACCAACTTGTCCAAAATTGAGTATATTATCAGGTTATGAAGGATTATGGGTTAGTTTATTTGTTAAACCTTTAGCTTGGATTATTATTAAAACTGGATTACTTCTTAAGAATTATGGATTATCACTTGTTATAATTAGTATTTTAATAAGAGCAGTTTTAATGCCATTAACAAAGAAAACAGCAATGCAATCAGAAAATTTGAAAAAGGCACAACCTGAACTTGATAGATTAAATAAGAAATATGAAAATAAAAATGATAAAGATTCTCAATTACAAAAGAGTCAAGAAACTTTATTAATTTATCAAAAATATGGTATAAATCCTATGTCAAGTTGCTTATTTGCATTAATTCAAATACCACTTTTATTTGCATTTATTGAAGCAATAAATAGGACTCCAGCAATTTTTGAAGGTAAATTCTTGGGATTACACTTAGGAATTACACCATTAACAGCATTAAAAAATGGACAATGGTATTATTTACTTGTAATTATAATACTTGCTGTGATAACATATTTATCATTGAATTTAAACAAAGGAGTAGGGGCACCTGGAGAAGATACACAAAAGCAAATGAATATGATGAATAAATTTATGCTTGTATTTATAACATATGCATCATTAAATTTATCAACAGCTATATGCATGTATTGGATTTCATCAAGTGCATTTACTATATTTCAAAATTTATTAGTAAAGAGAGTGAAGTAGTATGAAGTTATATGAATATGAAGGTAAAAATTTAGAAGAATTAAAAGAAAAAGCATTAACTGAGTTAAATGCTAATGAAGATGAACTATATATTAGAGAAAGTGAAGAAGCAGGTGGATTATTTAAAGCAAAAAAATATAAATTAACTATTGCTACAAAAGATGATGTAGTTAAATATGTTAAAGATTATATTGTTGATATTGCTAAATATATGGGAATAAGTGTTAAAATTGAAGCTAAAAAAAGAGAAAAATATATTCAAATCAATTTATTTTCTGAAAGTAGTTCAATATTAATAGGTAAAAATGGTAGAACATTAGAAGCTATGCAATTATTAATAAAAAATTCATTATTAAATCAAACTGGATTTAAGATAAATGTAATATTAGATGTAGAAGATTATAAAGAAAAAAATAATAGACATTTAGAATTTAATGTAAAAAAGATTGCAAGAGAAGTAAGAAAAACAGGAGTGGATGCTAAATTAGATCCTATGAATTCTTATGAAAGAAGAATAGTTCATAATGCAGTAAGTCAAGTAAAAGGTGTAACAACTCATAGTGAAGGTGAAGAACCAAATAGATATGTAGTTATTAAGAAAGAAGAGGAATAATCTTCTTTTTTTGTTATAATAATAATGGTGATATTATGAAAAGTATTTTATTTGTATGTCATGGTAATATTTGTAGATCACCAATGGCAGAATATATATTTAAATATTTAACAAAAGAAAAATATAAAGTTGAATCAAGAGCAACAAGTACTGAAGAAATTGGTAATGATATGCATTATAAAACTAAAGAACAATTAATAAAGCATAATATACCTTTTAATAGGCATAAAGCAAAACAAATAACTTTAGATGATTATAATAATTACGATATTATTATTTGTTTTGATAATTATAATTTGAATAATTTAAAAAGAATGTTTAATGGTAATAAAGAAATTAAATTGTTAGATAAAGATATTGATGATCCATGGTATACAGGTGATTTTGATAAGACATATAATGAAATTTATTATGGATGTGTTGATTTGATTAGTAGAATAGAGGAATAATATGAAAAAAATAGAAAGAATTAAAATAAATGAAGAAAGATTAGATAATATATTAAAATCTGTAAAAGAATTAGAACTATCATTAAATAAATTTAAAAATCAAATAAAAGATATTAATAAACTTAATAAATATTATGGTAGTAAAATTTGGTTTAAAGATTATGATGATTATAATAATGGTAGATTAGGTAAAATAAAAGCAGGAGTATTAAGTGAAGATAGTATATGGAATATGAATGAAAATGTAAAAGAATTAATGATTGAAATGAAAAATATTTCAAGTAAGATATTAAAAACAGATATTTAAAAATCTGTTTTTGTTTGATATAATACGTTTGAAATGAGGGATTTCTATGAATGATACTATTGTTGCAATTTCTACATCATTAAGTGTTGGAGCAATATCTATTATTAGATTAAGTGGTGATAAATCTATAGAAATAGTAAATAAGTTTTTTACTAAAGATTTAAATAATGTAGATAGTCATACAATACATTATGGATATATTAAAGAAAATAATGAAGTATTAGATGAAGTACTAGTAAGTGTAATGAAATCACCCAAAACATTTACTACTGAGGATGTAGTAGAAGTTAATTGTCATGGTGGTATTGCTACTACTAAAAGAATACTTGAATTATTTATGAGAAATGGCGCTAGACTTGCGGAACCTGGTGAATTTACTAAAAGAGCATTTTTAAATGGAAGAATAGATTTAATAGAAGCAGAAAGTGTAATGGATTTAATAAATTCTAAAACTGAAGTAAGTAGAAAGATGGCTTTAAATGGTGTTAAAGGTAGCATTTCAAATAGAATTAATGAATTAAGAAATAAATTAATGGATATAATTGCAAATATAGAAGTAAATATAGATTATCCTGAATATGAAGATATATTGGTAGTAACTAATAATATGATTTCTACTAATATAAAAGAATTAAAAAAAGAATTTAAAAAAGTATTAAAAGATGCAGAAAATGGTAAGTTAATAAAAGATGGTATAAATACATTAATTGTAGGTAGACCTAATGTAGGTAAGAGTAGTATTTTAAATAGATTATTAGATGAAGAAAAAGCAATAGTTACTGATATTGCAGGTACTACTAGAGATATAGTAGAAGGAACTATAACAATAGATGGAATATTATTAAATATTATTGATACTGCTGGTATTAGAGATACAGACAATGTAGTAGAAAAGATAGGAGTAGAAAAATCATTGAATTTAATAGATACAGCAGATTTAGTTATAGTTGTATTGAATAATAATGAAGAATTAAGTGATGATGATAGAAAAATATTAGATGCTACTAAAGATAAAAAGAGAATAATATTTGTTAATAAGGTAGATTTGGAATCTAAATTAAAATTAGATTTAGATGTAGTAAAAGGTAATACTATTGAAGTAAATGGACTTGATGCATTAAAAGATAAAATTAGAGAATTATTTAATTTAGATCAAATAGAAAAATCTGATTTAAATTATTTATCTAATGCTAGAGAAATATCTACTATAAAAGAAGTATTAAGCGTGATAAATGATATAGAAGAATCTTTAAATAATAATATAGAAGTAGATATGATTGAAATAGATATAAAAAGAATATGGGAACTACTTGGTAATTTAATAGGTAAAAGTTATGATGATGAATTAATAGATAATATATTTAGTAGATTTTGTTTAGGTAAATAATATGAAGATAAATACATTAGAAATACATAATTTTAGAAATTATGAAAAATTAAAATTAGAGTTTAATAATAATATAAATATATTTATTGGAAATAATGGTGAAGGAAAAACTAATATATTAGAAAGTATATATGTACTTGCAATTACTAAATCTCATAGATCATATATTGATAAAAATCTTATAACTAATAATAAAAATGTTATGAAGATAAATGGTAAAATTGAAACAAGTAATGGTGTTAAAAATTTAGAATTAGTTATGAATCAAAAAGGTAAGAGGGTTTCCATTAATAAGATAGTATCTAAAAGAATAAGTGATTATATTTCAAATATGTCTGTTGTATTATTTTCTCCAGATGATTTAGAATTAGTAAAAGGTAGTCCTGGAATAAGAAGAAAGTTTTTAAATATAGAAATAGGTCAATTAGATAATAAGTATTTGTACTATCTTAATGATTATAATGAATTATTAAAAACAAGAAATGAATACTTAAAAACAATTAATATTGACAATGTAAATAAAGATTATTTAGATATATTAAATAATCAATTGTGTGACAAAGCGTCATATATATATAAATATAGGGTTGAATATATAAATAATTTAAATAAGTATATGTCAAAAATAAGTAAAGAAATATCAAATAAAAATGTAAATATTAAATATTTAAATAATATAGATACAGATAATTATGAAAATATAAAAGATATATTATTAAATAAATTAAATTCTAATTTAAAGAGAGAAATATTAGTTGGTACAACACTATATGGACCACATAAGGATGATTTTGTAATTTATATAGATAGGTTAGAAGCTAAGGAATATGGTTCACAAGGTCAACAAAGGATGTGTGTACTTTGTATAAAATTTTCTGAATTAGAACTATATAATGAAAAGAAAAATGAGTATCCAATATTATTATTAGATGATATATTTAGTGAATTAGATAATAATAAGAAAAATGCAATAGTTAAATATTTAAAAAACAATATTCAAGTATTTATAACATCGACTGATATTAATGATATAGATAGTAAAATATTAAAGGATTCAAAAATTTATACAATAAGTAATGGAAATATAATAATGAATTAGGTCTAAATGACTTAATTTTTTTATTAAAAAAAGATAAAAAAGGCACAAAAATCAAAAATTTATGGTATAATTTATATGTAGGTATAGGAATACATATATTTATAAAAAATTAAAATTCAGGCATTTAAATGCCAAATTTTTTAACTAAAGGGAGTGAAAGCATGGAAGAAGATAAAAAAAATGAACATTATGATGCGTCCGATATACAAGTATTAGAAGGTTTAGAAGCAGTAAGAAAAAGACCAGGTATGTATATTGGTACAACTGATGTGAAAGGACTTCATCATTTAGTTTGGGAAATAGTTGATAATGCAATCGATGAGGCACTTGCTGGATATTGTAATAATATTGAAGTTATTATAAATAAGGGAAATTCTATTACAGTTAAAGATGATGGTAGAGGAATACCGGTAGAAATACATCCAAAAACAAAAAAATCAACTGTAGAAACAGTATATACCGTGTTACATGCAGGTGGTAAATTTGGTGGTGGAGGATATAAAGTATCTGGTGGACTTCATGGTGTAGGTGCATCTGTTGTTAATGCACTTAGTAAATGGCTAGAAGTAACTGTATATAAAAATGGTAAAATACACTATATGAAATTTGAAAATGGTGGACATACTGTTGAGCCATTAAAAGTAATAGGTGATTGTGAAGAAAATAGAACAGGTACAACTGTAACATTTAAGCCAGATTCTACTATTTTTGATAGTGAAATATATGATTATGAAACATTGAAAGTAAGAATTCGTGAACTTGCATTTTTAAATAAAGGTTTATCAATAAGCTTAAGAGATGATAGAGATGAAGAAGATACTACTGGAGAACATTTCTTATATGAAGGTGGTATTAGTGAATATGTTAGATTTATAAATCAAGGAAAAACACCTATTCATGAAGATATAATTCATTTAAGTGGTGAAGAAGATGGAGTATTTTTGGAAGTAGCAATGCAATATAATACTAGTTACAATGATAATATATATTCATTTGTTAACAACATTAATACTCATGATGGTGGAACACACGAAGAGGGAGTTAGAAGAGCTTTAACAAGAATTAGTAATAATTATGCCAAAAAAACTAATATGCTTAAAAGTAATGACGATTCTTTAACAGGAGATGATGTTAAAGAAGGATTAACCATGATTATTTCTTGTAAGCATCCAAATCCGCAATTTGAAGGTCAAACAAAAGGACGTTTAGGTAATTCTGAAGTAAGAAAACTTGCTGATAGTGTATTCTCAGAAGGTTTTGAAAGATTCTTACTTGAAAATCCAGATCAAGCTAGGATTATTCTTGATAAGTCTATGACGGCTAGTAGGGCAAGGGTAGCTGCTAAGAAGGCTCGTGAACTTACTCGTCGTAAAGGTGATTTAGATGTTACTAATTTTTATGGAAAATTGTCAGATTGCAAGAGCAAAGATGCTACT
>JAEEGL015627169.1_pt1 | contig 20352 bp, 22 predicted proteins | sample 9134231 | NCBI WGS metagenome assembly JAEEGL01 (sample SAMN16246548, study PRJNA631951) | gut metagenome | biome: gut microbiome; feature: rumen; material: fiber-attached | host: Bos | place: Iran: Karaj | collected 2018-10 | reverse complement strand
CAGCCTGACGATCCTGTAAGTTCTGCCGGATACTGTTAATTCCTCACATATTTTGATTTGGTTCTTATCCATTCTTTTTTTATCCGTACACTACTATTATCTAACCGCTAAACGAAGGAATCAACGTTTCTTTCGGCCACGATGATTTTATGACCCATGGTATCAACTGGACAACGGAAATTTAAGAGATGCCGTGTTCATGGGACTTCACGTATGGCAGACGATGGGCTACGAAGAAATACGGAACTCTTACCGGAACGGGAATAAGATCATTGAAAACACCGGTTCAGAAAACTTAGACTGTTTTTTTATTCAATCAGTAGGAACCACTGTCATTCATTGAATAAGCCGATTGAAGTGAATTTTCGATCTTTTTGTTTCAAAAAAAAGCCGGGCAATTCTTATGCCCGGCATTCATTCATGCAATACGAATGAGTTTTTAATAAAACAATAATCAATGACTTTCTGAGTTCGTCAAAATGAATAAACTCATTCCTGAACAGTCGAAGTTCATATTCTGCCTGCACCAGCATTCTTGATGCTCGTCTTTTTTTGTTAAGACAGACTTTACTGGCCGGTGAGAGTGTTTTCTATCATCTGTTCTTTCTATTGTTCTTCCTCTGCTCCTTCAATCGCAAATTCATCTGTTACAGGAACTTCATCATCTACGTTTGTTTCATCCACAATAGCCATAGAGACAAATTCAGACATGTACACTGATTCATCGGCGCCATCCAGATAAGCCGGGAGGTTGATCACAATTCCATCCATATTGTATGGAACTTTAAATGTGACTGTCTTTTCTTCTACTGATGAACTTTTTGATTTCTTTATGCCAAGAGTAATAGTAACGCTTTGCCCGGTGAAAGAAATGGAACTGCGTTCTCTTGCGGCAAGTGTAGTAACCTTCTCGCCTTTGTACACAAGATCAATTGCGTTATATGAACTATAGCTTGTGTTTTCAATTGATTTATTGTCTAAATAAAGAGTATGGCCTCTGCCGATTATGAAGCATAGTACACATATTGCAACTACAGCCAGTAACGTACCGGCAATAAAAAACAGACGACGTTTATTCATACTACTGTTCCTCCTTGTTTTGAGCTTCAGCCAGAAGCTTGCCGGCATTGGATTTCTGTTGGCGCTTTTTGATTTCGTACATAATCAAAGCGATTGTGATAACCGCATATGATATGAATACACGGAAGTACTCACCAACCATAGAATCGCCTGTAATCTTAGTGCCAACAGTCGGCGCTACGATAAATAGTGTATGGAATAGTATAACGCCTAAGAATACATTTCCAATCGATGCCTTGTCAACTGAAGCGCCGCCTACCAGCAATGCAGCAATCGCAAACATACCCACATTAGAGTGTGATGAATATGTTGAGAAACTACTTAGATTCTGTACATATAAAACCATGCCAAAACCGGCCATGACAGTTGAGATAACCATTGCGATAATTCTGGTCTTTTCAACATCAATACCTGCAGATCTTGCAACTTCCATGTCCTGTCCTACGGCCCTCATATCCTGACCAAGCTTGGTTTTTCTAAACCAGATGATAAACAGACACATGGCGGTAATAATGAGCAATGTCAGGACTGGGATCTTAACGCCCCCGACACTAAACGCCAGGGCGTTATCAATGCATTGTCTGTTGTTCAGCATCGAAACAGTATTACGAATGCCGTATCCTCTTGGCAGTTTGATTGATGTATGTTTGATAGGAATAATCGGTCCCATCGCATACAGCATCAACAGCATATAGATGCCGTTCATAAAGAATGAAATAATGTAGCTTGTTACCATTTCTCTGCTTTTAGCCATATTAAGCATCTTTCCGCAGAATAAACCCAGCAGTATAGAAATAGGTATTGAGAATATACAGGCCAGCACAATAGCCGGGATGCCCCAGATTTGCCAGTCCGATACAAGTACTATTGCGATTTCTCCGGCCATAGCGCCAAGAGTCATGCCGAAGTTAAGACCCATACCTGCCATGATCGGAATCAATAACGACAGTATCAAGAAAGCATTTCTGGTAAGTCTGGTCATAACCTCGTTGATCATATAGGTTACAGAGAAACCGGAAATAGGAACACAGATAGAGCAAATAATAATGAACATGATTGGAACAATGTTCTTTTTCAGAAATTCAATTATGTTTTTCATTTCTTAGGTTCCTCTATCTTTCTTGTTAATGCGAATAGGATGACACCGTTAGAAACAATAATTCTTATAACATCGGAAATATCCAAATTGATTAAAGAATTAATGACATTCGGTGTAGTAGTAACGATAGCCTGATACAGAATAGTACCAATAATAACGTTAGATATAGATGCTTTGTTTACGCTGGCTCCGCCAAGCAAGATTGCCGCAACAGCAGGCATAGCCATTGAGTATGGCGCAGTATATAACTGCACATAACCGAAGCCTTGCTGGTAATTGATAATGCCGATAGCAGCAATCCAGGTAGATAGAATAACAGACAGCATCCTGATTCTATCAATATTGATACCGGCGGCTTTAGCAAATGTTGGGTTTGATCCGACAGCCGTCATAGCTGTACCGGTCTTTGTGTGCAAAAACGCCCATATGCCAAACGCTATTAAAGCAAAGAACAGAATTGCGCCGGTAGGAATCGTTACGCCAAACAGTTTAAATCTTAAGAATCCTGATAAAACCTCATAATAATAGTTTTCAATTGAAATCATGGTTCTAAGACCTTTGCCCGTATAACCCCAAACGATAACCGGATTCTTAAATGGAAGCATAACCCAGCCAATGCACATCAAAGATACAGCAGAGAAACCAACATAAGTTGCGATCATCATTTCTCCACCTTTAATCTTATTAAGTAAGAAGCCATATAAAGTCCCAAACAGGATTGCAAATGGTGTCGCAATAGTAAGAGCGGCAAAAAACGCTTCATTACCGGTAAAGCCCATTTCTATGGCAATAGTTACTCCAAGTAAACCGGCTTCAATTCCAAGAGGAAGACCGAAGTTAAGACCGCAGCCCGAATGAATCATCGGCACCATCGAAAGCACTAATAAACCGTTCCAGGCAAATCTGTTTGCTACATTTGACAGCAAGGTAGAAATCTTATTGCCTGAAACCGGCGCCAAAGCAAACATGAACAAGATAAAACCAACGATAATCAGTCTAGAGATACCAAATTCAGCAATAATGTTTTTTATTCTTTCTTTCATCTGATACTCCTTTCTAGATTACCTTCGAGACCATCAACTGGCCAAATTCTTCTGACGACTTGCTTGCGGGCAATATTCCTGCAACTTCACCGCCGGATACGATAGCAATACGGTCACACACGCCTCTTAATTCTTCCAGTTCCGAAGATATAACAACAACCGTAACGCCTTTTTCCTTATTCAGTTTTCTTAATGCTTCTAAGACAAGTGATTTTGCGCCTACGTCAATTCCTCTTGTAGGCTCAGACGCAAACAAGAATTCAGGCTCTAACGCGAATGATTTAGCTAGACAGATTTTCTGTTGATTGCCGCCGGATAATTCCTTAGCTTTCTGTTTCGAACTGGTACACTTGATCTGTAATTCATCAATATACTTATCAGTAACCTCTTTAATAGCTTTTTCATCACGCCATTTAATTAATCCGCCAAATAGCTTCTTTAAGAATTTATTCTGTATCTGCATGGCAGGGAAAGCGATGTTCCATTCAAGTGTTTCATCAAGCAACAGTCCAACGCCTCTTCTATCTTCTGAAACAAAGGCTATATTTGAATCAAGGCATTTTCTTGGCGAATTCAAAGGGATTTCGTTTCCTTTAAACACAACCGTTCCTCCGGCTTCATATAGACCCATGATGCCGTTAGGAACGCCAAGTTTGCCTTGACCCGCCAGACCGCCAATTCCCAGTATTTCCCCTTTTTTAACATCCAGCGAAACATTTCTGACTGTCTCGCCTGGCATATCGACCCAAAGGTTTTTAATGGACATGATTGTTTCAGCTGTTTCATCAGTTCCTGCTGATTTATTATCCATAGACTCGACATCACGGCCAACCATTGCTTTCGTTATCTTTTTAACATCAGTATCTTTGGCACGAGTATCCATTACAACCAGACCGTCTCTCATGACAACCACCTTATTACAGACAGTCATGATTTCTTCCAGTCTATGAGTAACAAATATTACAGCTACTCCTCTTTCAGACATTGATTTGATGGATTGCAATAAAGCGTCTGCTTCTGATTCTGTCAAAACGGCAGTAGGCTCATCCAGAATCAGAAGACGGAGGTTTTCTTTGGATAATTCTCTAGCAATTTCAGTAAACTGTTTATGGCCAACAGGCATATCAGCGATAACCATCTTAGGATCAATTTTAAATCCCATCTTCTCGATGGCGTTTTCTGCTCTGCCGGTCATTTCGTTATAGTTTAATGTATTTAATCTATCACCAAAAACCTCAGAAATTACATTTCTTTTCAAAGGTTCGCGGTTAAGAAGAATATTCTCAGTTGCAGTAAATCCCGGAATAAGAGAAAACTCCTGGTGAACCATACCTATTCCGGCATTGAGGGCATCAAAAGGAGACTTGAAATCAACTTTCTCGCCATTAAAACAGATCTCGCCGCCATAGCCCCCGGTCTCAGCGATCTCTTCCATACCAAAAAGAATTTTCATCAGGGTAGTCTTTCCGGCACCGTTTTCACCGCAAAGACCTAAAACATCACCTTCATTTAAAGTAATGTTTATATCATTCAATACCTGATTTCCATAGAAACTTTTCTGAATATTTTTCATCTCCAGTAACGGAGCGTTATTATTAGCCATAAGTTCACCTCATAAATCAAGAATAAGGGGAGGATTAACCTCCCCCTGCATACTAATTGAAATGAATCAGTAATTATTCTCCGGCAATGTTGAAGTACTTTTCGGGAACTTCTACATCGGTTACACCCATGTAGCCTTTACCGAAGATATATGTATCTTGATACAGCAACACTATACTATCAGATTTAACACCTGTAGTTGCATCTACGTAGTTAGAACCATTCCAATCAACGCCTGAGAACTCTTTAAGAGCTGCAGACAAATCGGCTGCGTCTTGTAATTTTGCGGTACCGCTTAATACGTTATAAGCATACTGGCCAAGGCCTGCAGACAATGAGTAACCCCATGAACAGGTCCAAGTACCAAATCTGCCTGCACCGCCGGCAGCAACAACAGCATCTTCTACCTTCTTAGTGATCTTAGCGAAGTCACCAGCTTCAGCAGTAGTGTCTAGTCCGCCTAACGCTTCCGGATAACCCATTAATGGAGATGGAAGGTCAGCTTCAATGAAGTAACCGCCATTTTCTAATAATGCAGCTAACATTGGAGCGGTTTCACCATCGTTTGTACAGAAGAATGCAGCATTCTGTCCATACTTTTCAATCCATTTAGGAGTGTTTTCTTTCATGAATGCAACAGCGCCATCCATACCGCCTGCTGAAGTATCAGTCGGGTCTGGTGCGGTTTCCATTACAAATGTCAAACCTAATTCTTCACAGGCAGCTCTCATGATAGCAACACGTCTTGACATTGTTTCATAAGACAAGTGTCTTGGGAACGAAACGTGTACGAATGTGTCACAGCCCAAATCATGAGCAGTCTTAATCATTAAGTAGCCACGTGCTACGAAGTCATTGTTTACAACAACATCAGCGACAGATCCGATTACCGGTAAATCTTCATGAGCTTCACCAACCAAGCAGATCATATCAGGTCTCATTTCTTTCACTTTCTGGAATGCTTCAGTAGTTCCAGGAACGCCCTGGTTAACAACGATGGCTTTTACTTCTGGATCATCAGCGAAGTTAACGATTGTCTGTACAGTTGTTTCATATTCTTCTGTAAAGTTGTCAGGATATGTAGCAAGTACAACAACATCTTCGCCGTATTTTGCCTGGATAGCTTCAGCGCCACGTCTATCATCTTCTGATTGAGATACGGTACCAGTTACGATAGCAATCTTGAATTTATCTGAACCGCTATCTCCGGATCCGCTAGGCTCTGCAGGAGTATTGCCGCCGCAAGCAGCTAAAGATAATACCATAAGCAAAGCAAGCAATAAACTAAAAACTTTTTTCACACTTAATCCTCCTTTAAGTAGAATCCCAATAATATGAGATATAGTAATTTTAAATGCATAATGAAAAAGTGTCAATAATTATTTTCTGTAAATATTTTCATATTTTAAACATAGCTTTTCAATTACTGATTAGTATTTTCTTCGTTTTTTCTGGGAAATGGAGGCAAAAAGGTGGAGGCAAATTCATCTAGACATTAAAAAAACGCCTGTTTTAAGGCGTTTTCTTGATACGCTGGTGCCAACTACAGGAATTGAACCCGTAACCTACTGATTACAAATCAGTTGCTCTACCTATTGCGCTAAGTTGGCAGATGGTGGAGACTACAGGGCTCGAACCTGTGACCCCCTGCTTGTAAGGCAGGTGCTCTCCCAACTGAGCTAAGTCTCCATTTTGACGCTTAATTATCTTAACATACGTTCTTTTTTTAGTCAATTGGGTTAAAATAGAAATATGTATAGAAGCACTTATGTGGAAGTTGATCTGGATAAGCTGAAATACAACGCCAGAAGATTTCAGGAGAGATCGAAGAAAGAGATCATCGGTGTCGTGAAGGCAAACGGCTACTGCACCGTCGACTATATGGAAGCAAAGGCTCTTGAAGAGTGCGGAATCAGCTTCTTTGCGGTGTCCAGCCTGGACGAGGCTTTAAGATTAAGGAAACACGGAATACAGGGTCATATCCTGATTCTGGGTCACGTACCGGAAGATGCGATGGATCTGATCAGAAAGAATGATATCAGCATCGTTACCGTAAGCAGAGAGTTTGTTCAAAAGGCCGATCTGGAAGGCGTCAGGATCCATCTGAAGCTGAATACGGGAATGAACCGGATCGGCGTGAATGTTTCTGAAGCAAAAAAAACTCTGGAACTGCTGAAAGAGAAGAACGCCGTCATAGAAGGCGTCATGTCTCATTTTTCCAGTTCCGATACGGATGAAGAGTATTCGAAGAAACAGTATGCCATGTTTAAAGATTGCGTTCTATCGCTTGATTACGGCTTCAGATACATCCACATGTCCGCAACGGACGGTGCGATTATTGTCGACGACGACATCTGCAACGCCCAGCGTATCGGTATCGGACTGCTGGGTTACAGTTCATATGACATCGGCTTAAGGCCGTGTGTTTCTCTATACAGTGAAACCGTCATGTGTAAACAGCTCTCAGCCGGTGAAACGGTATCTTATGGCAGGCACTATACCAGTGATGGAAAGGGCTACATACTGACTATTCCTTTGGGCTATGCGGACGGTTTCTACCGTTCCAATACCGGGAAGGAAGTATTCGTGGAGAATGAACGCGGAATCATCGTCGGTAGCGTATGCATGGATCAGCTGATGATCCTTACCGAAAATCCTCACCCCGTCGGAACCAGAGTAGAACTGTTCGGCGAACACATCGATATCGCCAAACGTGCGGAAGACCTGCATACGATCACCTATGAACTGCTGACATCTCTGTCCGATCGTATCGCCAGAGTCTATGTCAGCGGTGGAAAAGTCACTGAAATAATCGATCCTCGTTTCTAGTCGCGGCATTCACGGACAATACAGCAAAAAGTCATAGAAATATGACTTTTTTATTATGTTTCCCATTTTATTTAGGAATTCTAGTTTTTTCCGGGAATAACGATATAGAGGAGATACACATTGAAGAAGACGAAAACTGCAGTGCCTGGCACAATAAGACGATCTATTATGGTGAACCGCACTGTCAGGCTTATCAGACGGACTACATACATCACGATGCTCAATATCAGACGATCTACCACGACCCCGAGTACAGGATCGTTCATCACGAAGGAAGAACATACGAAAAACGGGTCTGGGTAGAAGAATAAAAAAGGATATCGTTACCGATATCCTTTGTTTTGATTCTATTTCGAGGCAATGTATTCGTCTACCGCACTCTGCAGGATGTTGAATGGAAGCGGTCCGTTTTTCATCAGCGTTTCATGGTAACCGATATAGTCGAACCTGTCTCCCAAAACTGCCTGCGTGTTCTGGCACATGGTCATGAAGTTGGATTGTCCGATACCGTAGGAACAGTATACGCCCGGCATTTCGATCATGAAGCTGCGGATGTTTTCGGCAGTGCTTTCATCGAACTGGAACAGTCTGGACTCTTCTCCGAAATAATCGACGATGTCTTTTGCGGTCCAGCCGAAACAGTTGACTCCTAGATCGACGATCGAATAAAGCAGGAAATAGTAGGCATCCTCAAAGAACAGTGCCGATGCGGCATAGTCGTTGTTCATGCCGCTGAAACGGTATGCATAGTATTGCGCATTGACCGCCCATCCTTCCGTATAGCCGATAAAGCTGATGACGCTGCGGAAGTTATGCGGATGGTTCTTGTAATAGAAAACATGCTGGTAGAGATGTCCAGGAAAGCCTTCATGAGACAGCGTACCGTATGTTTCAAATCCTTCATCCATGTTGTTTGGATTGGTACGGATGATATTCTGATTGTAGTTGTCAACCGGTGACGGCCAGTAGTAGGCAATGACTGTATCAGGAGCAGTATCCGGGTCCAGTTCTTCTACCGTATACTCGATGTCGCCCAGATCAGGATAATAAGCCGTCAGATTCGTTCTCAAGTATTCCAGACAGTCCTTGCCTACCAGTGAAAGACTACCGGTATTGTTCGTATACGCATCAGAGAATATCTCATAGGCTTTCTCGTCGTAATAGCAGCTTACATATTCAGCTTCCAGATAAGACAGGTTGTCCTTCAGTTCCTGCCACACTGTTTCCAGATTCTTATTGTTGCTTCCTTTCAGGATGTATGTCAGTTCAGCATAGTCTTTATCGATGTTGCTTAATACATAAGCGTCCATCTTCTTCTTCGTCTGATACTTTCCAATCTCATCCTCGATTTTCTGATAAGCAGGGAGAACTTCGTTCAGAACGATTTCTTTGTTTTCGTTCTTGTACTCAGTCTTCTGTTCTTCAGAAAGGAAATTCACCAGATCTATTCTCTTGTCGAAAGAAACGATAAACTCGTTGTCTTCCATCTTGTTCAAAACGCCTTCGCAGACGCTTATCGTATAGTTTACCCAAGGTTCAATCAGACCGTAGCCGTCTTTGCTCTGCTCGCTTGTATAAGTCAAGGCATCAGTCATGAAACGGTCAAAATCCTTCAGACATGTCAGATAGTCATCAACCGATTCCTGGTCATAGAAAGTATAGTCCGTAAAGTTGCTGATGATATTCTCTGCCAGGTTTCCACCCTCGTTGAACAGAAAATCATAGCGATAGTACTTCATACTGGCAAGTGTCTCGTAGAGCGAATACTCAAGAGCCTCGTAGTCATACTGCTGACGGTACGACAGCTTATCATAGTCAAAACCTTGCAGTTCTTTCAGCTGATCTTCCATGTACTGGTAGTTCTCTTCATCGAAAGCGTATTTCAGTTCTCCCAGATCTACCGGCGGTTTTTCGATGCCGTATTTGCTGTAATCGATGACATTGAAATGCATTGTCATGAAGTCGGCTTCCATGCCTTCCGCAAACACCTTATCCAGGAAAGCGTCGAATTCCGGATCATCCGTTGTCTGATCGGGATTCTTCTTTCTGCTTTCATAAGTGCGGATCAGTTCCAGGTAATCCGTACCGGTATCGGCAGGAGTGGTCTTCTTACCCCCTTTGCAGGCCGTACAGGTCGCCAGCAACATTGCCGTTAATAATACAATCAAGAATCTTTTCATAAAACTCACCTCATTGGATATTATAATATAAATATATGCTGGTTCCTAATATGAAGCTTAGAAAGATGATCGATTTCAAACCCGGCGATCTAGATATGGCGATGCTGGATCTTGATGTTGTCGTCTACTGCAAAGCTGTTCTTGTCTCGCTTTCTCAGGAAGACAACTACGGATTTATCCGTCATCTTTTCTCCGATGAAGATATTCCGTACTACTTCAGGAATTATGCCGATACGGTATTCTACGATTTCGATGGAAGACATACGGATCAGGAAAAGTTCATTACGATCTTTGAACTGTATTCCCTGTACAACTACGACAATACATCCGAGTATCTGAAAGAAATTCTGAATTCATATACCCATGAAGCGGATGTACTGATTGATCTGTTTACCCATGACAGCAAGGCCTACCGTCTATCCAATCTGGACGGTATCGTCAAGCTGGAAGAAATAGAATTCAAAAAAGCAGCCTAGCTGCTTTTTTAACTGTAATCGTTCTTGTCTTTCTTGCGGATCGATGGATGCGATGCCAGAATCTTTTTTACGCCATGCGGATGGGCAAATGCGATCTGCAGCACACCGGAATCGATGCCTACGACGATTCCTTCCCCATAGATCTTGTGAATCACGATATCTCCGTTGCGGTAGATCGTCTCTTCCGGTCTATCTTTTCTTCTGTCCTGAATGATGTCTTCATCGAAGATCAGGGAATGTCCAGGTTTCGGTTTTTCATCGACATGATCGATATACTCTCCATCTATTTCATTAATGAATCTGGAAGGAAGCTTGGCCGACTGAATGACGTAGGAGAAACTGTTGGTCTCGGTCAGATACAGCAGCTTCTTGGCTCTGGTATAGGCGACATAGGCCAGTCGTCTTTCTTCTTCGATTCCCTTCTGCCCTTCCAGCATCGTCTTTTCCGACGGGAAGATTCCTTCTGACAGGCCGATCACAAAAACCACTTCGAATTCCAGACCTTTTGCGGAATGCACCGTACACAGGCTCAAGGCGTCGCTGACATCTTCCGATGCTCTATCGGTATACAAGGCGATCATCTGCAGATAATCATCCAGACTGGAATCTGGATAATCGATGGAATACTGCTTGATGTCGTCCAGAAGAGACTTGATGTTTTCCAGGCGTTCCGTCTCGCCGTCTTTTTCCAGCATGGCTCTGTAGCCTGAATCGTCCAGGACTTCCTGCAGAAGCAGTTCCAGATCCATTGTTTTCATGTCTTCACGCCATTTTTCTACCATTCGGACAAACTGGTCAAAAGTATCCCTGTTCTTAGGATACAGACCCTGTCTGATAACCTCGTACATGCTGATACCCTTCTCGATCGCCATTGCCTGAATGGCATCCAGCGTCTTCTGTCCTATTCCTCTTCTTGGCGTATTGATGATACGGATAAAGGCCAGATCATCCGCTCTTGTTATCATTCTTAAGTAAGAAAGAATATCCTTGACTTCCATGCGTTCATAGAAACGCAGACCGCCGTAGATCACATAACTGATCCGGTTCTCGATCAGCACTTTTTCTATTTCTCTGGACAGATAGTTGGCTCTGTAGAGTACGGCCATGTCCTTGTAGTTGTATCCGTCGTGGTGGAGCTTGATAATCTGGCTTACCACATAGTTGGCCTCCGCAAGTTCAGACATGCAGGTCTTGTGAATGATCCTGCTCCCTTCTCCGTTCTTGGAGAAGAGTTCCTTCTCCACTCTGGCCTTGTTGTGTCTGATGACGCTGTTGGCACCGGAAAGGATATTGTTGGTGGAACGATAATTCTGATTCAGAATAATCGTTCTGGTATCGGGATAATCTTTGTCCATGTTGACGATGATGTTGATGTCTGCGCCTCTCCAGGTAAAGATCGTCTGATCCGGATCGCCTACGACATACAGATGATTGTGCACCTTTGCCAGCATCCTGATCAGTTTGTACTGTTCCTTATCGACATCCTGGAACTCATCCACATGAATGTAGTGGAATTTCTTCGACCACTTCTCCTGCAGCTGCGGATACAGTTCAAACATTCTGGTCGTAAACAGGATCAGATCGTCAAAGTCCAATGCATAAAGCTGGTGTAGCCTCTGATCGTAATAGGCATAGACTTTTGCCTTGTTGATAAGCCTGGTCTCGCCATAGGTGTATTCCATGGCTTTTTCCGGGGTAATGGACTGATACTTGTTGTCGGCAATGTAATCCAGAATACCGCCATATGGATATTCCTTTTTATCGATGCCTATTTCCCTGTAGGCTTCCTTCAGGATCTGCCTCTGGTCATCCGCATCGATGACGGTAAAGTTCTTTGGATAGTTCAACGCTTCGATGTCTTCCGAAAGAATACGCATGCACAAAGAATGGATCGTCGAGATCCAGCATCCTGTTCCCTGATCCTGAAGCATCTCGTTGATCCTGTTTTTCATTTCTCTGGCAGCCTTGTTGGTAAAGGTAATAGCCAGAATATGATAAGGCTTGATTCCCTTCTGTTCAATCAGATAGGCAATGCGCATGGTTAAAACACGGGTCTTTCCCGATCCTGCTCCGGCAATGATCCGGATATGATCGGATTCGTCCGTTACGGCTGTTTTCTGATTTTCATTCAGCTGTGAGTATTTAACCATTCTTAATATTTCTGCGATTTTGCCAGATAGTAGTTTTTGTAGTTGACGTCGCCGGTCACGTCTTTAATCACATGGATGTATTCCGGCATCTTTACTTCGTTCTCGTCAGCGGGACTGTCGATGGAAAGAATCCCCTTGCTGCGGTCAAAATCGAAGATATCCAGTTTATAGAAGACGTCGTTGTAGATGAATGAATGACGTTCCTTGTCCAGGATGTTCAGCTTTGGATCGATCTCAGGGAAGTAATCCCTGTACTGTCTCTCTGTCAGAACCTGATCAGTCTTGATCCGTTCATTCGTAGAAAGATAGTGCGCCTGAGAATAGCTGTACAGGACATCTCCGTCTTTCTCTCTTCTTCTGATCCTTCTTTCATAGTCGTCGTTGCTGAGAAGATAATGCTGTACGATGTGCGAGGTGGAGTAGTTGTCTTCCGCCATCATCTTCCGAATCACATCGTCATCCACATCGATCAGATACTTATTGAAGCGTTCTACCGGCTTCCCTTCGCCAAGATACTGCAGGACAGACTGTACCGCATTGATCATCTTGACTTCGAAATCCGTTTCATTGCCGATGATGACCCTGTTGGGATGATCCTTCCATGCATCCAGAGCCAGATCATCCATGACTCTTGCCTGTTCCACCGTCTCGTATCTGGCTGAATTGGTGGAGTAGTTGTATGCTTCTTCCTTGCCTTTGGCGCTGGTAACCAGATGAACAACCATGTCGTAACGGTCATTGATCTCTTCCGGAACCATGTCGAATTCTTCCAGAATATTTCTGAAGTCATCCATGCCGACATAGGCCATGTCATCCAATATGCCTCTGTCAATGAATATCAGAACCCTGTCTCCGGACATCTCTTGTGCCGCCCGATAACAGATTTCTTCTTTCTTCAGCTGAAGAGAGATGCAGTACTTCTGAAATTCGTACATGCCCAGTGTCGCAGGAGAGATTCCTCCGGAAATCAGATCGGTCGCCGATTCATGGTCGATGATGACCCGATAGCCTCTTTCCGCAAAGACCTGCTGAGCCCGGGATGTAAATGTCGTTTTTCCTGAACATGGTCCTCCGGTAAATACGATGCGTTTAATCGATTTCATATAGCCTCCTCAGTTTATCATTCAGTTTGGCATAGATGTTTTCTCTGAACCATTTCTCGTTGGACATCTGCAGCGCTTCATCCAGTTTGAACCAGGCAACACCGCTGTTCTCATCTTCCTTTATTGAAAGGACGTCGTTTTCATCCGCTTCCAGCAGATAAGTCACATTAAGATGCAGATGGGTCGGAACATACTCTCCCCTGCGGATATGGGAATCCACAGTCAGAATCTCCAAAGAAAAGATTTCATCCGAAACCGGTCTGACATTCTTTACTCCTGTCTCTTCCCTTACTTCTCTTAATGCGACATTCAGACAGTCCCTGTCTCCGTCGCAGTGTCCGCCCAGCCAGGCCCAGGAATCGTAGATTCTGTGATAAGCCATCAGAACCTTATCTTTTGTGCCGTTTACGACCCATGCGGAAGCCGTCATGTGAGCCAGTTCGTTGCTGCGGTCGAAGGCATTCTCATACCTGTTTAAATAGTCCAGGATGTTTTTTCTGTCCTTTTCTTCCTGCAGATTATAGGGCCGGTAATTCTCTATCGCCTCAATGATATTCACATAATTATTTTACTACAAAGCATGCTAAAATTTAGGTATGATTACAAGCGATCAATTCAAAGATTACATCCTGCTGGATGCGGGCGATAAAGAGAAACTGGAAAGCTGGAAAGGCATCATTTTGAGAAGACCTGACCCGATGGCGATCTGGCCTAAGACAAGACCCGAACTATGGGAAAAGGCTGACGCGGAGTATCATCGTTCCAGCAGCGGCGGAGGACGCTGGGAGTATCATCATACCCTGCCGGAATCATGGAACGTCAGCTACAGAGATCTGCTGTTTAAGGTTTCTCCTACCGGCTTTAAACATACCGGTCTGTTCCCGGAACAGTGCGCCAACTGGGATCTGATCCATCAGATGGTATTAAAAAGAAAAGATGTCAAGGTGCTGAACCTTTTCGCCTATACAGGAGCAGCTACAATGGTCGCTTCAAAAGCCGGAGCGGTAGAAGTCGTTCATGTCGATGCTTCAAAAGGCATCAACGAATGGGCAAAGGAAAACATGCGGCTGTCTCACCTTGAAGATCATACGATCCGCTATATCGTCGATGATTCCTTGAAGTTTACGGCCAGAGAGATAAGAAGAGGCCATAAATACGACGGCATTATCATGGACCCGCCATCCTATGGCAGAGGTCCGGACAATGAGCTTTTCCGTTTCGAAGACAAGATCAATCCTTTGATCGAGAACTGTCTGGAGCTGCTAAGCGATGACCCGCTGTTCTTCATCATCAACACCTATACGACCGGTTATTCGCCAACGGTCATGTACAATACCTTAAAATCCCATGTTGCATTAAAAGGTCTTAAAGGAACCGTAGAATCGGATGAGATCGGCATTCCTGTTTCTGACAGCGAATACATTCTTCCTTGCGGGCAGACGACCAGGTGGTATCGGTGAAAGTCCTGTATGAAGACAACCACCTTCTGGTAGTTGAAAAACCGGTGAATATACCGATGCAGAAAGACGCTTCCGAGGATGAAGATTTTTTAAGTATGGCAAAGGCATATATTAAAGAGAAGTATCATAAACCCGGAGATGTCTACCTCGGTCTTGTGCATCGTCTTGACAGACCGGTTGGAGGCGTCTGCGTCTTTGCCAGAACATCCAAGGCAGCTTCCCGCTTAAGCGATCAGATCCGTACACATGTCTTTAAAAAGGAATATCTGGCGGTTGTAGAAAACGACGGTCTTCCTGACAGCGGGCATCTGGAAGATCTGCTTTACAAGGACAGCAAGACCAACATGGTCCGTGTCGATCCGAAAGGAAAACCGGCTGTTCTTGACTATGCGGTAATAAAAAGAAAAGGCGGACTCGCCTTATTGAAGATACAGCTGCAGACGGGAAGATCTCATCAGATCAGGGTGCAGTTTTCATCCAGAAAGCATCCTTTATGGGGAGACCAGCGTTACAATCCCAACGCTTCCCCGGGGCAGCAGATCGCCCTGTGGTCTCATGCGATTGAATTCAACCATCCAACAACCGGTGAAACGTTAAGATTCACCTCAAAGACCGACAGATATCCGTTCGATATTTAGTTGTTTTTCTTATATACCAGAGAATCGTCGCCAAGAAACATTTCAATCGCCTGATTGAATTTTTCTTTACTCTCGATGTCAGAGTATGCACCGGCAAAAACGCCTTTCTCGACAAATACAGCGGAAGGATAGGCGATCAGACCGAAACGGAAGAAGTCGTCCGGCATGAATCCGAGTATGGAAACGACAGGACAGTGAAAACCGGTTTTCATGTTCTTTAAGGCTGCCGAAGAAGATTCCGCGCCTTCAATCAAAACCACGATATACTTCACGGAATTATTGGAGTCGATCAGTTCATTGATAAAGCCGACTTTCTCCGTCTCGCTGTTGTCTCTTAAAAAAGTGTATATCAGAACCAGTTCTTCCTGTCTGTACGGCGTAAAGTCGGCAATATCGCTGATGTAGATCTCGCCGGCAGATCCGCCTGTCTTACTGAAATCCAGAGGATTGCCTATCAGCTGATAAGTCAGTTCTTCCGTATATCCGTCATGATCCAGTTCCGTGATCTTCTCCCGGTTTTCAACGCTTAAAGAATTCTTGACTTCCTCCAGAGAACGGTTAAGACTAAGCAGCTCTCTTCCTTGCACATCTACAAGTTCTTCTTTTTTGATCGGATCAATAAAACCGATCCGATTGATCCTGGCAAACGTATCGGGATCCGTTTCCCCTTCGGCGCAGAAGCTGACCTTCCCGTTCTTAAAACAGACCAAAGTCGGATACTTCTCGACTTTCAGATAATCCTTGATGTAATCCTTGATCCCCTCATCTCTTTCAACGATGCAGATGTCTTCCGGTATCTTCTGATACAGTTCGTGATAAAGGCTCTTGATTTCCGAAGCTGTACCGACATTGAAATACTGGACAAACAGGGCATCCGTCTCATCCAGTAAATCATCGATCATCTCAATCTGACGGTGACAGTGCTCGCACTCCACGGAAACGATCTGCAGAATGACGTTTTCGTGCTGATTCAAGTCGTACGCGTTTCCTTCAATATCCGTGATCTGCCTGTCGTAAATATCTTTAAACAGCATTTCAAACTGATAGTTCCTGTAGTCGAAACCGTTGTTTGCTTCCTTAAGCCTTTCCTGAAGAGAAACGTCTGCCTGCGCAAAAATAAAAACATCTCTCACAGGATCGATGTATTCATCTTTTACCGGTTCTGTATTTTCCTTCGCACAGGCAGTCAGCAGGACAATCAGTAAAACGGTCAGGAGTTTCTTCATCATTTCTTTTTCAGTAAAGCAAAAATCTCTTCTTTTCTGGCTTCCATGTCGGATTTTCCCAGTTCAAAAAGCTCATCCAGTTCTTCTTTGCTGCCGCCAAGTCTTGTCACCTTGGAGCTTCTGCTAGGGAAAACGTAGACAGCTTCTTTTTTATCTACCAGATCCTTGATCAAAGAGATCTGTTTCTGATAGTTCAGATGTCTGATCCGATAGTCTTCCGAAATATTCAGACACTGCGGATAGGTCATCTTCATCAGCTGGACAATAGCCGCCTTCGCCGGTTTGCGCTTGAAATCTCCCGGTTTCGTGGTAATGATCAGGTTTCTGTTGCATCCGTCTTCTACCGACTGAACGATCGGGATCATGTCCGTGATGCCTCCGTCCAGCAGTTCTTTTCCGTTTTCCTTGATGATCTTGCCAATGATCGGCAGCGAAGTGGAAGCCTCCAGCTGCTTTAAACTCATTTCCTGTATCGGATGATACTCCGTCTTCCCGATACCGAGATCATACAGACCGACATAAGCTTTGGTCCTGCATTTTTTTAAAGGGGCAATATCAAAGCCTCTTTCTTCTACCATGATACGGTCAAAAAGGAAGTCGTAGTCTACGATCCTGCCGCAGCGAAGAAGAGGCCTCAGACCTATAATACGCTTATCGGTGATTCCTTCTACCGAATAATCATATAAATTCTGTTTTGACTTCATCAGATAATTGGCAAGCCATACTGCACCCGTAGAAATGCCATACGCATGATCGAATTCGATTCCCCGATCGATCAGCCAGGTCAGTGCGCCGGCCGTATAGGCACCGCGTAATCCGCCGCCTTCCAGTACCAGTGAAGTCTTAATCTTATTCATAACCTCATTTTATTCTTTATGTTTTTTTTGTGCAATAATAGAGACATGAGAAAAAACAGCTTCCGTATTTACATGAATGCACCGATTACCATCGGTTTTGCGGCAATATGTATCCTGGCTTTATGCCTGTCCTATCTGACTGACGATAAGTCGACAGCTCTGATCTTCTCGACTTATCATTCGTCCCTTCTGGATCCTTTGACCTATATCAGACTGATCTGTCACGTCTTCGGACACGTCAGTATCAATCATCTTGTTTCCAACATGCTTTACATCCTGCTGCTGGGGCCGATGCTGGAAGAAAAATATCACGACAGACTGATTACCGTCATCCTGTTTACGGCTCTGGTTACAGGCATCATCCATAACATCGTACAGCCTAACGTCATGCTTCTGGGAGCCAGCGGAGTCGTCTTTGCCTTTATCCTTCTGGCGTCCATTACAGGAAGAGAAAACGGCATTCCGGTCACGCTGATCCTGGTTGCCATCCTCTGGCTTGGCCAGGAATTCTACGGTATGACTGCCAGAGACAACGTTTCTCAGATTACCCACATCATCGGCGGACTCTCCGGAGCCATTCTGGGCATGATATTCAAAAAGAGATAAAAAAGCCTATTACTTGCGGTAATACCGGTAATAGGCTTCGTCTTTATCTTCATCGATCTGAACAGTTTCTTCGTATAGATAGAAACTGTTTTTCTGATAGAGCTCCCTGAATTCATCTGGATCCAAAGAAAACCTCGTTCCGTTCTCATAACAGCTGATCCTCTCTTCACGCAGCACAAAACGGTTCGTTCCGTTTTCCGTAAGGATCTCCCCTTCTTTCAGATAAGCCATGGCTTCATTGATGTCTCTTAGCTTCTGCATACAGTGCTATTATAAACATCTTTTATGAAAAAAACGATAAGTATTATAATAGTGGCATGAAAAACAGGAAGAACGGAAAAAAGATCGCGCTGGGCATTGCGGCAGGGCTGACCTCCCTGAGCGTTCTGGTTGGAAGCGTTTTTGATTCCTCTGCGGATCTTCTGGAAGAAACGCCTCGGAATCCTAAGACTGTAACGGAGACCGCAAAAGATCTTTCAAGTGATGTTCTGCATAAAAAGGGACTGAAGCAGAAAGCCAGGGCGTATTTCAGAAACGTGATCTACAGGATTCCCGTTAAGGCAAGAGCCGTTCTTTTTGCTCCTTTGTGGTTGCTTGGCAACATCGTCCTTATGGCGGCTGAAACGTTATACAAAACTCTGCTGGCACCGATCGGCAGCCTGATTCTGGGATTTGTCCTGCAGACACTGCTGCTGCTTGGAATCGTCGGCATCTGCATCAAGATCCTGTTCCCGGATCTGCCTTGGTCAAAGATCTTCAGCAGGAAACTGATCGTGCTGATCATTGCCGGAAGCCTGTTCATGTGCGCCTGTGACTTGTTGATGCCTATGATCTGGGAAAAATATACCCTTTACCGCAGACTTTCCAGACTGATCATCGGCCTGATCGTCATCCTGATCATCCTCAGACCCTTCATCAAGAAGAAACTGAAAAACCACATCAGCTATGAAGCACGCTGCGATGACGAGACATTCGAACTGAATTGAAAAATGCCGCTAATCGGCATTTTCTTATAGATTGATCCTATAACGGAAGATGTATTTCGTTTTTTCTCCCTGCAGATACAGATAATGGTTTTTCGGGACCTCTACCAGTTCGATCAATTCTCCGTTCAGTTTCTTCAGTGTCTTGTAGGAAGCTTTGTTCTCCGGAGAACAGGTGATGATCAGCTCGTTCATGTCAAATTCCTTCTTGGCGATCAGAAACAGAAGCCGGCAAGCATAATAGGCATAATGATTTCCCCTGTAGGACGGAAGAATGCTATAGCCGATATTGCCGTAGTAGTACATGTCTCCTTCGATAGACAGACGCAGATCCGTTGTTCCTACTTTCTCCTTGTCGGAATGTCTTAAAATGTCGTAGTAAACCGCAGGTACGCCGTCATAAGCCGTCCTCTCGCTTACCCGATATCTTTCCTTCAGATCGACCACAGGTCCTTCATAGACCTTTCTGTTCCGAAATAGACCAAACAGATTCATCATTCAAATTATAGCACCAGAAAAGCCTTCTGTTAGGAAGGCTTCTATCATTATTCGGCGCGGAGGAATTCAACGATTTCCTTGTCCGCTTTCGCCTTAACGTCAATCGTATCGCCAATCTCAATGAAGGATGCGTACAGATCGCCATTGGAGAGATCGTACCAGTAGATCTCGCTTTTGTCATTCATATACAGGATCACGGTATTTCCGTCTTTTACGTAAGACTGCAAGCCCATGACTTCAAAGCTGACGGTTTCTGTTTCTGTATCTTTTCGGGTCTCGCCGATCAGTTTCAGATAATTGTCGTAGGCTTCCTGAACCGTAGCGCCGGTTGCGGCTGTCTGATAGTTTTCATAGCTGACAAACGCGTAATTCTTGATCAGATTCGCGCCGTCGACCAGACCCATGAAATAGGTAGGTCTTCCTTTGACGGAAACCATGCTAGGGAAGATTGCCGTATAGTGATACTGCTGTACAGCGCCCTCCGCACTGCTGCGTGCCGAATACTCTTCCGCACCCGCTCTT
>JAEEGL013326484.1_pt1 | contig 20352 bp, 16 predicted proteins | sample 9134231 | NCBI WGS metagenome assembly JAEEGL01 (sample SAMN16246548, study PRJNA631951) | gut metagenome | biome: gut microbiome; feature: rumen; material: fiber-attached | host: Bos | place: Iran: Karaj | collected 2018-10 | reverse complement strand
CGCTGTCCGGAAACCGAATCACAGACGTTGTATTCGTAAACAACCTTGAAGCGGCAAGCTCCCCCGCCTGGCCGACGCTTTATCTCAAAGCGGTAGGAGTGAATTAAAAAACAGGATGAGGTTTTAACATGGGAAAAGACCGCGAACGTTCACTTCATTCCGAGCACAGAAAAAGAGTCCGCAGACGCTTTGAAAAAGACGGGGCGCTTGGACTTGAGGAGCACGTGCTTCTCGAACTTTTTCTGTTTGACGTTATCCCACGCGCTGACACTAACCCGATCGCTCACAGACTTCTTGACCGTTTCGGCTCACTCAGCGGCGTATTTTCCGCCGATTACGGTGAACTGATCAAAATCAAAGGGGTCGGTCCGGTCACGGCACGCCGTATCACGGAGACGTTCGCCGAGTCACGGGAGAAGATCACGAAGGAACTGCTCGCAAAACCCGTTCTGACGTTTGAGAGAGCGTCGACCGCTCTGATCTGGATGATGCAGGGCAGGGGAGCGCCGGACGGCGTGTTTATCCTGCTTGACGTTCTTTTTTCCGTCACGGATGTTATAACGTCTACGTCAGAGAATGGCATACTGTCTGTTCCTGTTAATGAAATCCTTGAATCCGCCGACCGGGACGACGCGATAAATCTTATAGTGGGTTTGCGCCCCGAACTGGACTTTTCCGGAATATCCGGACTTTCGGGAGAACTCAGGATCTGCGACGTGATCGAGATCGACGGATACGACGCTCATTCCGTTTTGTAAATACTGTATCGGGACGCCCCGCGTGAGGGAAGCGTCCCGATTTCCTCAAAAAACGGGCGATCGGGGAACATTTTTGACAATTCTATTTATTTCCTGCGACGAATGTGATAAAATAATAAAGATAGAAATTCATTTTTCACCGAGTTTTATTCGAGGAGTATTGATATATGTGCGGATTTGTTGGCTTTACCGGACACGTTGAAAGCAGAGAAACGGTTCTCCGCAGGATGGCGGATCGGATCATCCACAGAGGACCCGACTCCGACGGCTATCATATCGAGGGAGAAAGCGACGAAGACTCCGTGGCTCTCGGCTTCAGACGGCTCAGCATCATTGACCTTTCCGACGGCTCCCAGCCCATGTATAACGAGGACGGCTCGGTTGTCATCGTCTATAACGGTGAGATATACAACTTCATGGAGCTTCGGGACGAGCTGATTTCAAAAGGTCACGTCTTCAGAACCCGCTGCGACACCGAGGTCATCGTCCACGGCTATGAGGAATTCGGCGACAGGATCGTGGACAAGCTCAGGGGAATGTTCGCGTTCGTCATCTGGGACAGAAAGAGCAGAAGGCTGTTCGGCGCCCGGGACCCCTTCGGTATTAAACCGTTCTACTACACGATTACACCGTCCGGCCACTTCATTTTCGGCTCGGAGATCAAGTCGTTCCTCGATCATCCGGAGTTCCGTCCCGAGGTGAATCCCGAAGCGCTGAGACCCTATCTCAGTTTTCAGTATTCCTCCATGGAAGAGACGTTCTTCAAGAACACCTATAAGCTTCTTCCCGCTACATGCTTCGAGTACTCGAATGGCGCGATGAAGAGGAGACAGTACTGGAACGTGGACTTCACAAAGAAATCAGCTCTCACTTACAACGAGTGGGCCGAGAAGATCGACTTCAGAGTTAGAGAGTCCGTTCAGTCCCATAAGATCTCCGACGTGAAGGTCGGATCATTCCTTTCAGGCGGAGTGGATTCCTCCTACATCACCGCGGCGCTCATGCCGGACGATACTTTTTCGGTGGGCTTTGAAAACAAGAAATTCGACGAGACAGGCGAGGCGAAAGAACTCTCGAAGATCCTCGGAGTCAATCATTTTCTTGAACATCTCACCCCCGAGGAGTGTTTTGACGTCTTTTCCGATATTCAGTATCATATGGACGAGCCCCAGTCGAATCCGTCCTCCGTCCCCCTGTATTTTTTGGCGAGACTTGCTTCACAGCACGTCACGGTCGTTCTTTCCGGCGAGGGCGCGGATGAAATCTATGCGGGGTATGAGTGGTACGACGACGCTCCCATGATGAGAAAATATAAAAAGATCCCCGGATTTCTTCGCCGCGGAGTGGCGTCGGCCGTCTCTCGCCTTCCTCAGTTCAAGGGCCACGATTTTCTCATTAAAGGCAGCGGACAGCCGGAAAGGTATTTTATCGGCGAGGCGTTCGTTTACCCCGAAAAAGAGGCGTATGGCGTCCTGAGGCCTAAATACCGGTGCGGACCGTCGGCGCACGATATAACCGCCCCCGTATACGAGGAGGCAAAAGGCCTTTCCGAGGTTGAAAAGAAACAGTATCTCGATATAAAACTCTGGCTCCCGGGCGACATTCTCCTCAAGGCGGACAAAATGAGCATGGCTCACTCCCTTGAGCTTCGCGTGCCCTATCTTGATCGCGTCGTCATGGAGGAGGCGCAGACCATCCCGCCCGAATATAAGATCAACGGCGTCGACACCAAGGCGGTGCTCAGGACCGCGGCGAACAAAACGCTCCCCGACGAGTGGGCGAACCGCCCGAAAAAGGGCTTCCCGGTCCCCATCAGAAAATGGCTCGCCGAGGACAGATACTACGACCGTGTCAAAAAAATGTTTTCCTCCGACGTGGCCGCAGAGTATTTCGAAGCGGAAAAGCTTCTCCGTATGCTTGACGATCACCGTGACGGAAAGGCCAACAACGGCAGAAAGATATGGACTACGTTCACCTTCCTGACCTGGCACGACAGATTCATAAACTGACAAAAAGGGGGATTCCCTATGAAAAAAAAGATAACTCCGGTCCTTCTCGGAGCCGACCTCAACTGCTATAACGTGGCGCGGGCTTTTCACGAACAGTACGGCGTCGTATCCTACGCCTTCGGCCGCTACGCCGTCTCCGCGACCAAGTATTCGAAGATCGTAAGATTTACCTCGATCCCCGATATCGACAACGAGGAGACCATGCTCCGGGTCCTCGGAGACTTTGCGGCGGAGCATAAGGGCGAAAAACTCGTCCTGTTCGGATGTACCGACGACTACGCAACAATGATCGCCCGCTGCCGCGACAGACTGTCGGACTATACCATCCCGTATCCTGACGACTCGCTTCAGCCGAAAATGGCGTCGAAGGCGGAATTCTACGAGCTTTGCGAGCGCCACGGCATCCCGTATCCGAAAACAAAGGTACTGAACAGCGTTGTATCCGAAGCTGATCTCGCTCCCGAAGCGCTGGGATTCGGCTATCCCATCATCATAAAGCCGTCGTCCAGCATTGAATACTGGAAAAATCCCTTTGACGGCATGAAGAAGGTCTACCGCGCCGACGACAGCGCCCGCGTCGCGGAGATCGTCGAAGCAATCTACGGCTCCGGATACTCGAATAAAGTCATCCTGCAGGAGTTCATCGAGGGCGGCGACTCTCACATGCGCGTTCTCACCTGCTTCTCCGACAAAAACGGCAGGGTACGCGCCATGTGCCTCGGTCACACCATGCTCGAGGAGCACACACCGAAAGGCCTCGGCAACCATGCCGCCATCGTCACGGAACCTGTCTCGGAGTTTCCCCTGACTGAGAAGATCAGGAATCTTCTTGAGGAACTGCACTACACGGGTTTTTCCAACTTCGACATCAAACTCAACGGCGACGGAGACGATTTCCGCGTGTTCGAGATCAATCTCAGGCAGGGAAGAAGTAATTTCTACGTCACGTCTGCGGGACTCAACGTGGCTCGTCTTGCTGCTGAAGTTTATGACGGCGAAGGCGATGACGTCATTTACTGTGACAAGCGTTTTTTCTGGCATCACGTTCCGAAATCCGTGGCGTTCAGGTATACCGAAGATCCGAAACTTATCGACTTGGCTAAAAAACTCGACAAAGAAGGAAACAGCAGCTCGTCTCTTTGGTACGCTCCGGATCTGAAATTCAATCCCATGAGATTCGTCTGCGTTGCGGAGCAGATGAGACGTCAGAAGAAGAAATACAAAAAGTTCAGCCCGCTGAACGGATAAACGGAGATAAGAATATGAAACTGCTTGGAGTTCTCGGCGGTCTTGGACCGCTTTCAAGCGCATATTTCTACGAGCTGGTCACCCGTCATACCAGGGTGGAGCGGGACCAGGACCATATCGACATGATCATATCGAGTCGCGCGTCCACGCCCGACAGAACTGCGTTCATTCTCGGCAGAAGCGACGAGGACCCCGTTCCCTATATGGTGGAGGACGCCGTCCGGCTTGAGAAATACGGCGCCGACGCCATTGTTATCCCCTGCAACACCGCCCATTATTTTATAGGCGAGGTGCGTAAATCCGTGGGCGTTCCAGTTCCGAGTATCATTACCGAAACCTGCGAATACGTCAGAGACGCCGGGTTTAAAAAGGCGGCTATCCTCGCTACCGAGGGGACTGTTAAAAGCGAGTCCTATCAGCGTGAGTTTGAGAGGATCGGCCTTGACTGGGCAGTTCCGGATGAAGCGGGACAGGCAGTCCTCATGGATATTATCTACGGCGACGTGAAACGCGGCGTTATCCCGCCGCGGGAAAAACTCGACCGCGTCGCAGAGACTCTTAAAAAAGAGGGATGCGACTGCGCGATCCTTGCATGTACAGAGCTTTCATTGCTCAAAAGGGAATTGGGAGACGATCCGTTCTATATTGACTCTCTCCACGTTCTCGCTGAATACGCCATAAAACTGTTCGGCAGGGAATATACTCCCTGACCGGGAAAGGAGACGCGACGGTGCTGCTTAAACGTCTATTGTCCGGAATCGAATATTCCGTCGCGGCGGGCAATACGGAAGGCGTCGATATATCGCGTATCGAGTACGACTCCCGCCGGTCAGGCAGGGAAGATCTTTTCGTATGCCTTGCGGGAGCGAGGACCGACGGCCACATTTTCGCGCCCCTGGCTTATGAAAACGGTTGCCGCGCCTTCCTCGTCGAGCGAAAACTCGACCTTCCGCGGGACGCCGTTCAGATTGTCACTGGCAACACGAGACGCGCATTGGCCGTGATCTCCGCTACGTTCTACGACAGGCCGGCGGACGAGCTTCATATTATCGGCATTACCGGTACTAAGGGGAAGACTACAACGGCGCTCCTCATCCATTCAATCCTAAACGCAGCGGGCATTTCATGCGCGTATATCGGCTCCAACGGAGTCATAATCAACGGCGAGCACATCGAGACCATGAACACCACCCCGGAGAGCATGGAACTCCACCACTTTTTCTCTTTGATGCGCTCCTCCGGCGTGACTCACGTTGCTCTTGAGGTCTCTTCTCAGGCGCTGGATCATTTCCGCGTCCACGGCATCGACTTTGACGTTACCGTTTTTACAAATCTGTTCCGCGATCATATAAGTCCTGTGGAACACGCAACGTTTGAAGAATATAAAGCTGCTAAATCAAAACTTTTTTCCGACTACCAGAAGCGGCTCATCGTCTATAATTCCGACGATCCGGCGTCACTCTCCGTTATTTCCGGAGACAAAACGTCTGAGAGGCGTTCCTTTTCCGTTATCGACCGGAACGCTGACTTTTTCGCGAAGAACGTCTCTCCTTACCGGGATACAGACTCTCTCGGGGTAACGTTCGATTGTGTTTGCGGGAATAAGACGACTCCGTTCCGTCTCATGACTCCGGGAAATTTCAGCGTTTACAACGGCCTTGCTGCAATCGCCGTTGCGTCGTACTACGGAGTTCCGGCGGAACTGTCCGCCGATATTCTCCGCGATACCGCCGTTAACGGTCGGTTCGAGGTGGTGCGCGGCCTTCCCGGAAGAACGTTCATCATCGACTACGCCCACAACGGGATAAGTCTCACAAGCGCCCTCAAAGTGCTGAGAGAGTATAATCCCGAAAGGATAATCTGCGTTTTCGGCTCCGTCGGCGGGAGGACGCAGGAGAGAAGGCGCGAGCTTGCCGAAGCGGCGGCGGAGTTTGCTGATTATGTTGTAATCACAAGCGATAACCCCGATTTCGAGCCTGCGGCGCAGATCGCCTCGGAAATCGAATCACATCTCGGATCAGATGTCCCCCACGAGATCATTGTGGACCGGGAGACCGCCGTCAGACGGACGGTCAGAATGTCCCGACCCGGCGACATCGTTCTTTTCGCCGGCAAGGGCCACGAAAGATACCAGCTCATCGAAGGGATCAAGGTTCCTTTTTCGGAAAGATCGATCATTCTTGACGAATGTCGCACGATCGTTGCTGAAGAAATCGAAAAGAAGGCCGCAGCGGATTGATCGTTCGGCATCAAAACGGAGAACATGACGTTGACAGATTACAGAAGAACAGAGAGAGCATGTTACCTGGGTTACATCAACCAGGCGATCACGGTAAACCTGCTCGCTTTGTTTTTTCTTATATTCAGGACCGACTACGGTATCTCGTATACCGGACTCGGTACGATCATTTTCATAATATTTTTCGTTCAGATCGCCGTCGACGCCATACTGGTCAAACTTGCCGCGCGTATCGGATATAAGGCCTGCGCGATTACAGCGCATACTCTCTCCGCCGCTGGACTCATTCTGCTTGGAGTTCTTCCCAAGATCATGGATCCATACGCGGGCATAATTATTTCCATGGTGACGTATTCCGTCGGCGGCGGGATCACAGAAGTCGTTGTCAGCCCGATAATCGACAGCCTTCCGAGCGATGCCAAGGCGTCGAAAATGAGTTTTTTACATTCATTTTATTCCATCGGCCAGTTCGCCGTGATCCTGATCTCGACACTGATTCTGAAACTGATCGGAAGTGCAAACTGGAACCTTATCCCCATCATGTGGTCGGCATTACCGCTTTTTGACGTGTATCTCTTCGCCCGCGCGCCGGTGCCGCCGGTCTCCCCTGAGGCGAAAACTGCGCCGTTGCTCAAATATTTCAGCTCTCCGCTTATATATTTCGCCCTGATACTCATGATCTGCAGCGGAGCGTCCGAGATGGCCATGTGTCAGTGGGCGTCTCTTTTCGCGGAGCAGGGACTCGGCGTGACCAAGGTCGTCGGCGACCTTCTCGGCCCTTGCCTTTTCGCCGTGTTTATGGGAGCCGGGAGGATCCTCTACGGCGTTCTCGGCAAAAAGATCTGCATCGAAACGGCGCTCCTGTTCTGCGGCTTCATAACCGTCCTTTGCTATCTCATAACCGTTTTCTCCGGCGCCCCTTTTGTCGCGCTTCTCGGATGTTCGGTCTGCGGATTCGGAGTCAGCGTTATGTGGCCCGGCACGCTGAGCCTGACTTCCGCCCATTTCGGCGCTTTGTCCGGCCCGGGTATGTTCGCGCTTCTTGCGCTTGCCGGAGACGTTGGCTGCTCCCTGGGCCCGTGGGTCACCGGTAAGGTCTCCGATCTTTATCTTGCGCGTCATCCCGGCGCCGAGCCGCTTCACGCGTTGCGCACCGGTCTGCTCACCGCGGCGATATTCCCGTTTGTTCTCACGGCGATTATCGGTTTTTACGTTATCTTTAAGCGGAGAAATCCGTCAAAATAACAAAAAATCTCACCGGAAATTTGTTGAGATTTTTTTGGGAATAAAACCGAACATCTGTTTACTTTTTTCGACTTTTGTGGTAAAATAACATTAGAGAAGGATTTGCGGATAGCTTCTCAGCTCAGCAGATTGGAGTGAACATATGTCAAGTCTTACCGAAAAAGAACAAAGAATGTTCGACTATATAAAAAGCAATATTGAAAACAACGGATATTCTCCATCCATAAGGGATATCAGGACCGCCCTCGGGATCGGCAGCACCTCAACTGTCCACACATATCTCGCGCGGCTGGAAAAGAAGGGATATATCCAGAAGGAAAACGGCAAGAGCCGGACGCTCCGTATCGACGGATCGGACGAAGCCGTCCCGACCGCGATACGCGTGCCGATTCTCGGTACCATTACCGCCGGTATGCCGATCCTGGCGGTCGAGAATCACGAAGGTTACGTTTCCTATTCCGGCAAACGTCCCGTCGGGAACAGGAACAATCTGTTTGCCCTCCGCGTCCGCGGCGAGAGTATGATCGACGCGGGGATACTTGACGGCGACATCGTCATCGTGGAAAAAACTCCCGTGGCGGAGAACGGCGAGATCATCGCAGCGCTGATCGACGACGAGGCGACTGTCAAGACTTTTTACAAGGAAAACGGACATTACCGTCTTCAGCCGGAGAACAAGACCATGGATCCGATCATCGTCGATGAACTTTCCATTCTCGGCAAAGTTATATCGAGCGTCAGATATTACGAATGATTCAAGACCGAATAACCCCGGACATTTTGTCCGGGGTTTTTTCTATCCACGTTTTTCCGAATAATCCGGTGCCTTTTGGACGATATTAATACCGATAAAAGGATCGAACCGGGGTGAGGAATGTGAGCGACGGATCGAAGGAATATCAGTCATGGCTGTTCCATCAGGGAACGAATTTTACTTCATACGTTTTCCTCGGCGCACATGAAACGAAAGACGGAAGCGGATACGTCTGCACCTTTCGCGTTTGGGCGCCTTTCGCTCTGTCTGTTTCGCTTATATCGGATCGGACCGGATGGGATAACGAGATCCCTTTCGCCAGAATATCAGGAACCGGGATATGGGAACTGTCTGTCAGCGACAACTCGACGTTCGAGGGTACTCTTTATAAATACGTTATCGTCTCAAATGACGGAAAAAAACGGGGAAAATCCGACCCGTTTGAATTCTCCGGAGAATACGGCGGCGGAAAAGCTTCGATCGTTTCAAAACTCCCCGGTGACGGTTGGCACGATTCGGGCTGGATGAGCTTCAGAAAAACCGTTTTCGCGAAATCGAGAGAGACGGGACGTTTCTATCCTGCGCCCATGAATATCTATGAGATTCATCTTGGCTCATGGATGACTAAAGAAGGCTGCGGGACGTCGGACGGGCGTCACTATCTGAATTACCGTGAGATCGCACACAGCCTTGCGCCGTACCTGCTCAGAATGGGTTACACTCACGTAGAATTGCTTCCCGTAATGGAGCACCCGTTCGACGGATCCTGGGGGTACCAGATCACTGGTTATTACGCCCCGACCTCACGTTTCGGATCGCCGCGTGATTTCGCTTATTTCGTCGATTTTTTGCATTGTTACGGGATCGGGGTGATCCTAGACTGGGTACCTGCCCACTTTCCGAAAGATGAAAACGGTTTGATCGAATTCGACGGTACAATGCTCTACGAATACCAGGGGGCGGACAGGATGGAACACAAGGGTTGGGGCACCAGATTTTTCGACGTCGGGCGCCCGGAGGTACAGTCTTTTCTCATCTCGAACGCGCTGTTCTGGTTTCGCGAATATCATATCGACGGTCTTCGTATCGATGCGGTGGCGTCGATGCTATATCTTGACTACGACAGAGGTCCCGGAGAGTGGTCCCCGAATCCCGACGGAGGTAACCGGAACTACGAGGCGATCGCGTTTTTCAGAAAGCTGAATACCGCTGTGTTCGCGGAATTCAGCGACGTGCTGATGATCGCTGAGGAATCTACCGCATGGCCAAAAGTGACGCACCTGGTGACGGACGGAGGTCTCGGTTTCAATTTCAAATGGAATATGGGTTTTGCAAACGATATGTTCGACTACGTGAGCCTCGACCCGGTCTTCCGATCGTCATCTCATGATAAACTGACGTTCCCAATGTTTTATGCTTTTTCGGAGAATTTCATCCTTCCGGTGTCGCACGACGAGGTGGTACACGGAAAGGGTTCGCTCATCGACAAAATGTTCGGCACCTACGACGACAAGTTTTCCACCATGAGAGTTTTTTTCACATATTTGATGACAATGCCAGGCAAGAAACTCACTTTCATGGGTTGCGAGTACGCCCAGTTCCGTGAATGGGACTATGAAAATCAGCTTGAGTGGTTTATGACGGATTTCCCCCGTCACCGTGAGATGCAGAGATTTGTAGCAGATCTGAATCGTATCTACCTCGGTGAACCTTCCCTGTGGGAAATAGATTCGTCCTGGGACGGCTTCAAATGGGTCGACGCCGACGACAGAAACGAAAATCTCGTCATTTATCGCAGGATCGCAATGGACGGGGAGTCGGTCACCGTCATCGAAAACTTCTCTCCTTTATTCATCCGCCGGAAGAAGATACTCATGGACAGCGCGGGGATTTACCTGACGTTGATCAACAGCGCTTCGTTTGAATACGGCGGCGGTGAAAGTGTCAGGGAAAAATATTATACAGACGGACAGAATGTGATAGAAGTCGATATTCCGCCTTTGTGCGGAATGATCCTTAAGCGGGAAAAAGAAAAAATGAAAATTACCGCATCGGACCAGCGAAAGGAGGAAGTGAAAAGTGTATTTTCGTGACGAATGTTTAGCGATGATCCTTGCGGGAGGAAGCGGAACGCGCCTCGGGTCTCTGACCGACAAGACGGCAAAACCGGCCGTTTCCTTCGGAGGGAAATATCGCATCATCGATTTCACATTGTCTAACTGTTCCAATTCGGGGATACGCACGGTTGGCGTGCTGACTCAGTACCGACCGACGGAACTTCATGAGTATATCAGGAACGGTCGTCCGTGGGATCTTGATAACTCGCGCGACGGAGTATTTATTCTCCCACCCTATCTTGGGCGCGAGGGCGGCGCGTTCTACAGCGGGACTGCCGATTCGGTATACCGAAATCTGGAATTCATCCGCAGATTCGGCGCGAAATACGTTCTTATTCTATCAGGGGATCACGTCTACAAAATGGATTACGGCAGGATGGTCTACGAACACAAACGACGCGGCGCTGATGTGACCGTTGCAACTGTGGAGGTCCCGCTCCGGGATGCGCCAAGATTCGGCATTCTTGAGACAAACGACGATCTTTTCGTCACCGGATTTGAGGAAAAACCGAGCAATCCCCGCTCAACTGTCGCTTCGATGGGAGTATACGTGTTCTCCTTCGAAATTCTTGACAAATATCTCGAAGAGGATGCCGAGGATGACGGCAGCAGCCACGATTTCGGAAAAAACGTGATCCCGGCTCTTATCAAAGACGGTGTCCCGGTCCTCTCATATCCTTTTTACGGTTACTGGAGGGACGTCGGTACGGTAGACTCTCTCTGGCGTGCAAATATGGATCTGATCAAGGAAGGATCAGGTCTCGACGTCCGTGAGGTGACGTGGCGCGTTATGACCGGCGGAGAGATCAGTCCGCCCGGGTGGTTCGGTCCGGACGCTGACGTGAGATCATCAATAATATCCGACGGTTCCTCCATTAACGGCCAAGTGAAAAATTCCGTTATCTCGCGCAGCGCGACAGTGGAACACGGCGCAAAAGTGAGGTATTCAGTCCTGATGGACGGCGTGCGTGTCGAAAAAGGCGCGCTTGTTGAGTATGCGGTTGTTTGCCCGGAAAAGGTCGTAAGAGAGGGAGTTCACGTTCTCGGAAAAGCGAGATCCGAGTGGGAGCCGACTGAGATCGCCCTGTACGGGTAATGGTAATGAAAAGGGAGGGTCCCTATTATGAAAATACTGTTCGTATCATCAGAAGCGTCGCCGTTTTTTTCCACCGGTGGACTCGGCGACGTGATCGGTTCGCTTCCGTGCTCTCTTAAGAGACTTTACCGCAGCTCGGACGTGCGCGTTGTGAACCCGCTTTACAGATCGATCAAAAAGGATCTGGACGCAGAGACGGTTTACGAAGGAAGAATCATGCTCGGATGGCGGAACCAGTATATCGGAGTCCGGAGTACCGTCTTAAACGGCGTGACCTTTTATTTTATCGACAACGAATATTACTTCGGAAGGGACAGCGCGTACGGGAACTACGACGACGGAGAGCGCTTTGCTTATTTTGGAAGAGCGGTATGCGAAATGATGGCTGCGTTGGATTTTTTTCCGGATGTGCTCCACGCAAACGACTGGCAGAGCGCGTTCTCGGTCATTTATCTGAAAAAGAGTTTCAGAGAAGACGGAAGATTTTCAGGGATCAAAACAGTTTTCACGATCCATAACGCAGAATATCAGGGAATTTATGATCCTCTCATTCTCGGAGACGTTTTCGGCTTACCGTCGGAATGTCTTCCGGCCGTTGAATACAACGGATCGATCAATCTGCTGAAAGGCGCTGTAACGCTGGCGGATCAGGTGACGACCGTGAGCGAGACCTACTCACGCGAGCTGCGGGATGAGCATTTTTCCGGCGGCCTTCATTACGTATTCCGTGATGCGGAACGAAAAATGAGAGGAATAACCAACGGGATTGACGTCAGAAAATATGATCCATCAACGGACAAGACGATCATCGCACGTTACTCTCCGAGCGATTTGTCGGGAAAAGGACTGTGCCGTCGGAGTCTGATACAAACGTTCGACCTTGATGCGGACGACAAAACTCCCGTTGTCGCTGTGATCTCCCGGCTCGTTCCTCACAAGGGTATCGACCTGATAGTCCGGGTCCTTGACGAGACGGTAGCTGCCGGCTCGGCAGTTTTCGTTATACTCGGCACAGGATATCCAGAGTATGAAGAATTTTTCAGGTCCGCCGCGGTTCGGCATCCGGGAAGAATTGCCGCGACGATTCGGTTCGATCCCGAACTTGCAAGACGGATATATGCAGGAGCGGATATTTTTCTTATGCCGTCGAGGTGCGAGCCGTGCGGTCTCTCGCAAATGATAGCATCCCGTTACGGAGCCGTGCCGCTTGTGAGGGAGACCGGAGGTCTGTCGGAAACTGTCATTCCGTATAACGAGTTCACCGGCGAAGGGACCGGTTTTTCATTCAGAAATTATAACGCCCATGAGATGAGAGCCGTCCTTGAATATGCCGCGTCCGTTTTCGCACAACCGGATAGGTGGGAAAGGATCGTGAAAGCGGCGATGGAACGGGATTTTTCCTGGGACAGATCGGCGGAAAAATATATGGAAATGTACCGGGAGGTGGCTGGGAAATAATGGATAAAACGGAAATCGGGGAAAATGAATTACGACTCAGAATCGAGGAATTTCTCATAAGGAACTGCGGTGTCTCCCTTTCAGAAGCTTCGGAAAATGATATCTACCGCGCACTGTCGACAGCAGTCAGGGAGGTTCTCACAAATAATAGAACCCGTTTCAGACGGGAGATCAGAGAAAAAAAGGCTCGGCGTGTCTGCTACCTCTGTATGGAATTCCTCGTGGGACGGAATCTAAAAAATGCACTCTCCTGCCTCGGGATACTCGGCGTAGCGGAGAATGTGATCCGGGATATGGGCAGGAAACCCGAAATGATTTACGGAGTAGAGTGTGACCCCGGTCTCGGGAACGGCGGTCTCGGCAGACTTGCAGCCTGTTATATGGATTCGCTCACCGCTCTCGGTTATCCGGCAACCGGGTATTCGATCTGTTATGAGGACGGTTTTTTCAGGCAAAAACTACTTGAGGGCGAGCAAGTTGAAAAGGCGGACGAATGGCTCGACACCGGGGACGTGTGGCTTTTTCCGCGGCCTGAGCGAGCCGTCACGGTCAAAATGGGCGGCACGGTCCGCGAAAGCTGGGAATCAGGCAGATATACGGTGACAGTCGACGGTGCCGACGAGATCACGGCGGTCCCCTGGGATCTTCCGGTGCCGGGGTATGGAGGTGATACCGTCAACGTCATTCGTCTTTGGCGTGCGAGGAGCGAAATGCCGCCTTCTGTTTTCGCAACACAGGGGGAGTATGCTCGATCAATCAGAAAAAAAATCGCTCCGGCGGCGCTTTCAGGTTCCCTCTATCCGTCCGACGAGACCGATGAGGGCAAGCTTCTCCGTCTGTCCCAACAGTATTTTCTTGTTTCCGCTTCCATCCAGAACATTATCAGCGACCACATATCGGACGGGGGGACGGTGGGCGATCTTTCTCAACGTGTCGCGATCCATATTAACGATACCCATCCTGCGCTTGTCATTCCGGAACTGATGCGGTTGCTGATGGACGTTTATTCTTACGGGTGGGACGATGCGTGGAGAGTTGTGACGTCGACTGTCACGTATACTAATCACACGGTCATGCCGGAAGCGCTTGAGACCTGGAACAGCGAGTTGTTCCGGATTCGTCTTCCGCGCATTTATTTGATTATAGAGGAGATCAACCGGCGTCTTTGCGGAGATCTGTGGATCAGATATCCCGGAGACTGGGATAAGATATCGCGAATGTCCGTCACTGCCTATTCGTCCGTCAGGATGGCGAATCTCTCCGTTGCGGCGGCGCAGAAGATCAACGGTGTTTCACTCCTTCATACGGAGATTTTAAAGAAAAAAGTCTTTAGCGACTATTTCAAGGATACTCCGTATAAGTTTGTCAACGTGACGAACGGCGTGTCCCATAGAAGGTGGCTCGTCGAAGCTAATCCGCTTTTTACGGAATTGCTGAAAGAAAGCATCGGAGACAGATTCGTCACCGATCCGATGGAACTGACGAATCTTATGAAATATGCGGACGACCCGGCGTTCCTCGAAAAACTCTCCGCGGTAAAACGGAAAAACAAGGAACGCCTTGCCGACCTTGCCGTGTCGTCTGGAGACAGCCCTGTAGACCCGGATTCGATCTTTGACGTTCATATCAAGCGGATGCATGAATACAAAAGACAGCTTCTCTGCGTCCTTAAGATCCTGTATCTCTACGGGAAAATACTCGACGAACCGAATTGCGACATCCCGCCGGTCACGTTCATTTTCGGGGGAAAAGCTGCTCCGGGGTATCGGATGGCGAAAACCGTGATACGCCTGATATGGAGCGTAGGAGAGGAGATAGCGCGGGACAGGAGGGCGAGAGACCGCCTTAAGGTGCTCTTTGCAGAGGACTATAACGTCACGTCCGCCGAGGCGATAATCCCGGCGGCTGATATAAGCGAGCAGATCTCCCTCGCGGGGAAAGAGGCCTCCGGTACGGGGTGCATGAAAATGATGATGAACGGAGCTGTTACCATCGGGACGCTGGACGGCGCCAACGTGGAGATTAAGGAAGCCGTGGGCGACGACAACTTCTACGTTTTCGGTATGAAAGAGCAGGAAGTGGAGGAGCTTTGGAACGGAGGGTACGAATCGGTGAAAAACTACCTCAAAAGCGACAAGATCCGCGCAGCGCTGTCGTTCCTCGAAGGTGAGATTGCGGGTCGGCGGTTTGACGGAGTACTGAATTACCTTCTTTATTCCCACGGCGTGTCTGATCCCTATATGTGCCTCGCCGATTTCGATTCTTATACCGCAGAATGGGAGCGTATGATCCTCGATACACAAAAAAAAGATGAATGGCGTCGCAAATCACTGGTCAATACCGCAAAGAGCGGGTATTTCTCCTCCGACCGGAGCATCAGGGAGTACGCGGAGAAAATATGGAAGATAAAACCTTTGACGTAAGAGAAGAAAAAAAGATGAAACGCGATGGGACGGAGAGGGACGTCACTCTTTTCGGCGCGTTTCCGAACGACAGTACGGTCGTGTTCGAACTGTCATTTCCGAGATATCTTGCGGCTACGGAAACGGTCATGGCACTCTCCGGCGACCCGCTTGAGGGGAACGACAAGAAAATTCGGATCACCGGTGAGTTCTGCCGGATAGTTCTTGACAGAAACGTTTTTTCATTTTCCCTTGATATGAAAGAGATTGCCGAGGAGTTGTCCGGCGAAGCAAAGGGTCTCTTTTATTATCACTATGAGCTTGAAACAGAAGAAGGGATCATACTGTTAGGCGGTGAGGGGAGAGAGCCGTCGCGGTTTGATTTTGTCGAAGGAGCAGCGAGGCAACTTTTCATCTATGACTCGTTGTTTGAAACTCCGGCGTTTTTCAAGGGCGGGATCATTTATCAGATCTTTCCCGACAGATTTCGCCGCAGCGGGAGGGTGACGCCCGGAGACAGAAAGATCGATCCCAACTGGGAGGGCGGCGTGCCCCAGTACGGCGAATATCCCGGCGCGCCGGTCGAAAACGACGTTTTCTTCGGCGGAGATCTTTATGGAATAGCGGAGAAGCTCCCGTATGTTAAATCTCTCGGCGTGACTGCAATCTATCTTAATCCCGTTTTTTTATCACCGTCCAGCCACAGATACGACACGGCGGACTATATGAAGGTCGACGATCTTCTCGGAGGCGACGGTGCGCTTGAGGAGCTAATCGAAGAGGCGAAGAAGCAGGGAATCGCGGTGATACTCGACGGCGTTTTCGCACACACCGGCGCAGACAGCATCTATTTCAATAAGTTTCATAACTACCCGCCCGTCGGAGCCTGCGACTCGTTCTCGTCGCCGTATTTCGACTGGTACACCTTTGAAAAGTACCCCGGCAAATACGCGTGCTGGTGGGGAGTTGACGTCCTTCCTAAGGTCAATACCGACGCGCCGTCGTTCAGGGGGTTTATCCTCGGTCCTTTCCTCAACAAATGGATGAACGTGGGCGTTTCAGGTTGGCGGATCGACGTGGCGGACGAGCTGTCAGATTCGTTTCTCACCGCTTTTCGTTCGGAATTAAAAAAATACGGCGGCGACAAACTGCTCATCGGAGAGGTGTGGGAGGACGCCTCCTGCAAGGTGAGCTACCGAAAGAGAAGGGAATACCTGAGAGGTAAATCTCTCGACTCCGTCATGAACTATCCCTTGCGGAAAGGTCTCATCGACTATATGCTGCGCGGCGATGCTACTTCGCTCCGGTACGCAACGGAAACTCTTTACAGACACTACCCGAAGCAGGCGTCAGACGTTATGATGAACGTACTCTCCACCCATGATACGGTACGGATCCTGACGGAACTGGGCGACACGGGATACGACGGCCTCCCGAACAGTACCCTTGCAGCGCGGAGGCTCGGAAAACGCGAGAGGGAAATCGCCTCCCGCCGTCTCGTCGCCTTGTACGGCGTCCTCGCCGCACTTCCGGGGATACCGTCGGTCTTTTACGGCGACGAGGTGGGACTGGAGGGATACCGAGACCCGTTCTGCCGCATGCCTTTTCCGTGGGGCAGAGAGGATCCCGTGATCCTACGCGAATTCCGTCGGATCGGGGAATTCAGAAAAAACGAGCCCCTCCTGAAAGAGGGACTCTTTGAAATACTGTATCTTGATCCCGACGTTTTTATCTTCGTTCGCCGGCCGTGGAACGGAGAAACGGACTATTCGCTTATCGTTGCTCTCAACAGATCGGACGAAGAGAGGGAAGCGTCGTTCCCGTTCGACGTTACGCCTTACGAAGGAGGAGACCCGACCCGTCGGGTCGTGCTACAGAAGGTGAGCTGCGCGTACTTTAAATTTTTCACAACACCTTTATCCTGATTCCCACCACGCCGTATTTTGCCTGGTCTTCCTCGGAATAATACCTCAGCATATCGTCAGGCGACGCCCGCGGGACCTCCTCTACGGAGTATCCTATCTCACGCGGCGAAAGGGAAGAATACAGTCCTCTGAAAGTTGGAAAAACAAGTTTTTCCACCACCTCCGCGAATAAGACCTCGCCCTCGTCGCACCTGTCCTCGAACCTTATCACGTCGCCGACGGCGATCCGCCGCCGTTTTTCGTCGTTCAGGCGCATTTCGACCGTTTTCGATCCATTCTCTGCCTTGACGAAGGCGTCGTGATCCAGTTTCATCCTGTGGAGCGGCCTGCCGAACCACAACCGGGGCTCGCCGTCTGTTATTTCTTCGATCTTTTGTATCTGCGACTTGTAAAACAGAAAGCCGTCGATCTCCAGCGCGTCTTCCTCCCGTCCGTACTCGTGAAGGCAGTATTCCGCGGAGGAAAAGCCGCATTCCCCGTCGAATATCTCACCGTCCCGGGTCGTCAGCCGTACGGTTTTTCCGTCGTATTTTTTAAGATTCATTTCCCGAACTCCGTCAGAACGTCGTAGATCCCGTCCTCCGACAGAACGCCCCGGGGCAGATCGCGGGGGAGCAGCCCCGCCTCGTCCGCGGCGAAGTCGTCCTTCCACACGTCGCTCGCGTAGTAAGCGCCGAGAGCGGCGAACCTGTCACCAAAACCGTTTTCTTCGCAGTCGGATTCCGATCTCAGCACCTTCTCCGCCTCGTTCAGTATCCCCTCGAAATACGCGATCCTTTTTATCCGGATCTCTTTCGGGTCCTTTGCCCTTACCCTCAGCGTTTTCAGGTATTCCTTCGTCCCGTCGCTGATCCTCCGGCTCTCGACGCACTTCTGTATTGCCTTGTTGTGAACCCACGCGTCCAGCAGATACCCCTCGATGTAAGGGACGGCCGCCTCGTATTGCTTTGCCAGCGCAGTGGCGAAATACCAGGCGATCATCATGTTCACGTAGTATTCATCCGATCGCACGGATGACACCGCGGCGGGATACGCCGGATCGAATTTGTCGTCGAGGTAATGCTGCATCAGCATCCCGATCCCGAACCGGGCTGTATATACCTTGTCCGATGTGACCCACCGCAGCACGTGATGTATAAGCTCGTCGTTGTTCTTGCGGAACGCCTTCGGAGAAAGCTGGTCGCAGGTCGCCCAGTTGTTCACGTACGGGAGGAATTCGTCAGTCAGTCGCAGGCATTCTTCATAATCCTTTATTTCCGATATGACGAACGCGTGAAGCTGATCCTCGTCGAAATAACCGTGAGGCAGTGAAGCGAGGAACTCTGTCGTCTCCGGATCGTCTTTGATCTCCTTCGCAAGAGCCCGGAGATCCGGCGTCCGCACGCCTATCATGCGTCCCGGATCGACTTCCGGTATCAGCTTCGCCTGAAAATCCCGGTATTTTTCGTCATGCAGCTCAAAAAGCCGCTCGCGAATTCTTGCAGTTTCCATTTTTATCCCGCCTTGTTATCGTCAAATTTGCGGACCTTTACTTCGTCCCACCGGCGGTCCTCACACCAGTATACGGTACGTTCCGTTACGTCGTATACCATAGATACAACGGTCGGACAGACCTCTTGCGAGACCGCCCGAAGGACCTCAAAGCATTCGCTGACGTCAAATCCGCACGAGGCGTCAGCCAGCATGGACTCCGCCTTCCGGTACCGGTCCCACCCCATCCACGGATGGGTCTCCGAATCCATCTTGAACGGCGAAAAATTCGTCAGCACCGCGTGATCCGGCTTTTCATAATACTTATACCCCTGCCCGGGAACGACGTGGAGCACGTTGCCGTCCGCGTCTGAAAGGGAAGCCATGAACGTGGTCCCCGGAACGCTCGAAACCGGGCGCGTCTCCGCGATCTCCCGGATCTCCGACAGCGTCTTTTTGCCCGTCAGCAGATCGATATCAAGCCGGATGACGTTCTCGCTCCCCTCCGCGGGGTCGCTGCGCGGATCGTGGGGCCAGCAGGTGGGCATTCCCACGAAATCGCCCCGGGAATTGGCGCCGAAAAGGGGCATCCATCCCTCCGCCTTGTCGTTTATCTCGATAAAGACTCCGTTTTCCGCGACTCGGACCCGGTGCTCCATATCAGAAAGATCGAGATTCCACCCGACGATCGTCTTTCTTCTGTTTACCACGATACTCGTACACATGACGTTTTCCTTTTTTATCCGATTATAACGGGACCGGCGTCGGCGACTCCCGTCTTTGTGACGTCGTATCTTCCCGACCAGCTGTGTATCTCGAAATCGAACTGTGACAAACCGTCGACCGGGTACCCGACGACGTCAGCCAGCACCTCCGGCGAGAGAACGTCGAGTTTTTCCCGCTCTATATCGCATCCGAAGCGGTTCTTTCCATCGAGGTAAAACTCCAGCGGAAGGACTTCGTCGGTCAGTAACTGACGGATATAGTCCGCGGCGTCCTCCGCGTCGTCGTAGTGCCGGTGCTGGGTTGCGAAGCAGACGGTGTACTCGGTATAAGTCTCCGTCCGCGACTCGCCGGCGTAATATCTGTCCTCGATCACTTCGATATATTTGCCGTTGTCCCTGTTCGTTATAACTGCCCGGTCGCCGTCTTCCGTCAGATCGAATTCAAATTCCTCCCGAAGATCGAGCAGAAAACTCCGTTTTTCCATTTTTATCTTTCTTCGTTCTTTCTGCAGATATAAAGCAGATGATTGGAGCTTGCGAGCAGCTCCCGCTTCTCGCAGAAGTGGAGATACCACCTCTTGAATTTCTCAAAATCCGGGTCGGGGAGGGAAAAGTCCGGTATCTGTTCCGCCTCCTCCAGGATGCAGTCTACTCCGGCGGTGGTGATATGGGTCACGGGCTTTTTCCCGAACATAGCCTCGAACTCCGCAACGTCGTACCCGGTGAAGAGTTGCTCTTTGAAGTGCCTGACCTTGAAATCCTCCGTGAAATTCTCCTCTTCGCCTGCCGACCACCGGCCGTACAGGTAATTCGCAAACATGATCCCGTAGACGGAGAGGAACGCGAAGAAGAACATGCGGCCGTCCTTCGTGACCCGTATGGCCTCGTCCACGGCGCGTTCTGCCT
>JAEEGL016945908.1_pt1 | contig 20353 bp, 21 predicted proteins | sample 9134231 | NCBI WGS metagenome assembly JAEEGL01 (sample SAMN16246548, study PRJNA631951) | gut metagenome | biome: gut microbiome; feature: rumen; material: fiber-attached | host: Bos | place: Iran: Karaj | collected 2018-10 | reverse complement strand
GGATGGGAACATGTGGCGGACTGGCTGGATGAGGTTCCGGACCTGAGTGACTGCAAGGAACGTTATTTCCGGTTCCGTGTCCGGAAGGACAGCCCTGTGACTGACAGCGGGTTCTCTTCGATGATGCTGGCGGTGATGGCTGCCAAGAAGCAGGCGCTGACAAAGGGCGGCGGCATTACCTGCCAGGTCGACCTGAGCGACGACGGGAAGAACCATGTGACCCTGATGGAAAAATAACGGAAGAACTGACAGACGGAAGTGCGGGGGATACAGAAAATGGAGGATAGGCTGACGGCTTGCGGCGTGGAGTACAGGCTGGTCCGCCTGCTCGGACATGGCAAGGGCGGGTATTCCTACCTTGCGGAAGCGGACGGCAAACAGGTTGTACTGAAGCAGATTCACCATGAACCGTGCGACTACTATCATTTCGGGAACAAAATCGAAGCCGAGTGCAGGGATTACAAAAGGCTGCTGGACGCAGGGATCCGGATCCCCAAAATGATCGCGGTGGACACGGAGGCTGAGCGGATCGTAAAGGAATACCTCGCCGGCGATACGATTTTTGATTATGTCCGGGACGGCAGATCCGTCCAGCCCTATCTGGCACAGGTCCGGGAGATGGCAGCGTTCGCAAAGGCAGCCGGCCTGAATATCGACTATTTTCCGACGAATTTCGTTGTACAGGACGGTGTGATCTGGTATGTGGATTATGAGTGCAACGAATACATGGAAGAATGGAATTTTGAAAACTGGGGGATCAAATACTGGTCACGGACCGAGGCATTCGAGGACTACCTGAAGGCACATGCGGACGGACCGAAAAGGAACGATCCCCTTCTGTACCGGGCAGCCCGGAAAGGGATCTTCGGCAAACGGATGGAATTCGGGAAGGGCAGCATTACAGACGCGCTGTTTGTCTATCTGGACGAGGATCCTGAACCGGATGCGATCCATGAGGTGGATGCGCATTACAGGAACAGGCCGGTCGTATGCCTGACAGAGGCCTGGAAAGAACAGATTGAAGTACAGTATCCCGACGCGACAGTCTACCACCGGTTCATGATGAAACCCGCGAACCGTTTCACCCTGCCGAAGCTTCCGGCTCTTCCGGAAGGATACCGGTTGGCCGGGATGAATGAAGCCGCATTTGAAACGCATCCCTTTTCCCACGGGGCGAATTATGCTTCCTGGGACGCATTCCGGGCGGAGGGTTCCGGAGCTGTAGCGTACTGTGACGGCAGGATTGTGGCTTCCGCTTCATCCTTTCTGAGCCTGGAGGGGGAAGTGGAGATGGACCTGTCCACGGAGGAAGCCCATCGGGGGAAAGGACTGGCTGCTGCCTGCGCTGCCCGGATGCTGCGGGACTGCATGGAGCGGGGAATCACGGTTCACTGGGATGCGCAGAACGATATTTCCCGGCATATGGCGGAGAAATTCGGCTTTGAGATCGAAACAGAGTATCCGGTATACTGGCTGCCGGATTCCAAATGACAGAACGCCGCCGGTATTCTGCTGATGAATACCGGCGGTGAAATTTTTTCTGCCGAAAATCCGGAAGATATGATATGATTCGGGGGAGGAAGCCGGTCAGGCTTATGGAGGCTGAAAATGGAAGATATCATCCGGAAATACTTTGAAGCATGGGTAAAAGCTGACGGAACGCTGATCAAAGAAATCTTCTCGGATCAGACGGTCTACAGTGAATGCTATGGCCCGGAATACCACGGAGCTGATCAGATTGCCAGATGGTTCAGGGACTGGAACCGGAAGGGCCGGGTACTGGAATGGAATATCAAACGGATCCACACGGTCAGCAGGACGGTGTTTGCGGAATGGTATTTCAAATGCGAATATGAAGGCACCGCAGACGGCTTTGACGGGGTGACAATCGCCGATTTTGACGATGATTGCAGGATTGTGAAACTGTGTGAGTTCCAGTCCAAGGCGGAGCATTATCTGCCCTACGGTGAAGCATAAAGAAATTTATAAAGGGAGGGGAGTACATGTTCAAATTCTGGGGTGACGGATCGCAGGAAGCGATGGACCTGGTGAAGGCAATCCAGGTGCGGTCCACGGAGAACTTCAACTGGACCTTCATTTTCATTCTCGCGGTGGTTTTCTATGTATACTGGTCGGAGATCCATAAGAAGCATTACGAAGCGGTATACGCGGGTCTGGCGCTGTACGGGGTGCACTGGCTGTATGAGATCTGCAACGCGGTGATCGGGAAAATCTTCGGATACCCGTTGTGGTCCGTTAGCAATCAGTCCACCACCTTTATCCTGCTGATCGGCGTCTGCTGGGAGCTGTCGATGATGTTCTCCCTGGCGGGCATCATTTCATTCAAGATGATGCCGCAGGACCGGACAAAGCGCTACCTGGTCGGGAAGCTCGGGAAGAAGGGAATCAGCTGCAAACTGGTCACAGCGCTGGAAATGGCACTGCTGTTCGCGCTGGTTGAATCCTTCCTGGCCGGGACGAGCAATCATTCCTTCATCTGGGTATATCCCTGGTGGGGCGTGCTCCCGGTATTCATCACGACATATATTCCGTTCTTCCTGGCGAGCAACTATGTGCCGGATATGAAACCGGCAAAGAGGAAGAAGTTCCTGATCTGTGAATGGGTACTGGTGGCGGTGCTGCTGGCGGTGCTGATCCCGGCCGGCGTGATCTGACCGGCGGTAAATTTTCGAAAGAGTTGCAGCATAAAACTGTATATCGGCCTGATGACGGAGTATCCCTACCCGGCACATGTGCATGCCGTGGCGGAAGTGATCATCCAGATCCAGGGATATGCTCTGGTCACCATCGACGAAGTGCAGTACCGGCTGACCCCCGGGGATGCCGCGGTGATTTTTCCCTGGTTCCCCATAGCTTTGACGGCCTGAGCGAGGACTCCAAAGGGATTACTGCGATCTTTCCGCCGGACATTATCCCGGAATATACCGGAACCTTCCACGGCCTGCAGCCGGAATGCCCCCTGCTGCCCGCGAACCGGCGCAGCCTGGACCTCCGCTTTGCCGTGGAACGCCTCAGCAGCCTGAATATGGACGACAACCTGGCCATGTGCATCGCCTATCTGCATGTGATCCTGGCCAGCCTGCTGCACAGCTTCACCTACCGCCCGGTGTATGACTACAGCGAGGGCGGCCTCGGCTACCGGATCATCAGCTATATTACGGGCCACGCCCTGGAGAAAATCACCCTGGAAAGCGCTGCCCGGGCGCTGGGTATCAGCATCTCCCACCTGTCCCACTTCTTTTCGGAACAGCTGCATACGAACTTCCGCGGGTTTATCAACGCTATCCGGATCGAGAAGGCCCGCCTGATGATGCGGGACCCGAACCTGACCCTGACGGAAATCTGCGGCGCCTGCGGCTATAACAACATGCGGACCTTCCGCCGTGCTTTCCTGCAGGAGATCGGATGCCTGCCGTCCGACCATCTTGCCAACCTGAGGAACCGGATCACAGGGGAAGGCGGCGGGCAGAGAAATGCGGTCTTGTGAAAAAAGAAAGATTACGATATAATGGTCACATCTGAGGAATAACAGCATATAAAAATCATAACCGACGATTCATTTTTTCCTGCCGGAACCTGAAAGGAGCCGCCCCGTATTATGAAGAAACTGATTGCCCTGATGCTCTGCCTGTGCCTGATGACCGGCATCATCCCGGCGGTGGCGGAGAGTGAGAATACCGTTATATATCATGCAGCGGGAAGACGCCACCATGGAGGAGTTTTACGCCTTCGCCAGGGAGCAGGTGCTGGACTGGACGGAAGAGGATTCATACGGTTCCCCTGTAAATGCTGATCTGCGGCTCTGCTGCATCAGATAGAAAAAATTTAGGTCCAGGAGGGAAATACCATGAAAATCACATCGTTTAACCCACTGATCGTTACCAAGGACGCTGAAAGCGCCATCAAGCTTTTTGAAGCGCTGGGCTTTGAGCGGCGGCACACAAAAGACAGCATTGGCATCGAAAGTGTCACTGACGTCCGGATGAAGGATGCCAACGGCTTCCATGTGGATGTTTCACAGGGCAGCGGTGAATGGACGATGATCCGTATGAACGTGGACAACCTGGAAGAGGCGATTGAATTCCTCGAGGCGCGTGGATTCCACAAGGCAAGGCACGAAGCCGCGAATAAAACCGTGGATACCGGATCTTCCCGGTTCAACATCATGGTTTCCGCTACCGGAACGATCTTCGCTGTTTCCCAGCACATCAAGGACAACGACTGATCCTCCCGCGAGGATGCACAGCACCCCGGTGAAATGCTTCACCGGGGTGCTCTTCTTTCATTCTTTTTTTACCTGGAGGCGATGACTTCGATCTCCACCAGTCCGCCTTTGGGAAGCGCGGAAACCTCCACGCAGGAGCGGGCCGGCTTATGATCGCCGAAGAAGGCGGCATAAATCGTGTTCACTTTTCCGAAATCGCCCATGTTCCGGATGAACACAGTGGTCTTTACCACATCTTCTTTGGTGTAGCCGGCTTCCGACAGGATCGCGCCGATATTCTTCAGCGCCTGCTCCGCCTGGGCCTCCACGCCTTCCGGCAGGGAACCGGTTACCGGATCCAGCCCCAGCTGGCCGGAGGTCAGCAGCAGGTTTCCGGTCTGAATCGCCTGGGAATACGGGCCGATGGCGGCCGGCGCGGCCGCGGTCCGGATGATCTGAAGTGCCATGGTTTTTTCCTCCTGATGATTGTTTTCACATGCTCATGCCATACCTGAATAAATTATACACCCATGCAGCGTGTTCCTTCCGCTTCCGGTATGGAAGGCAGGAACAATCTATGGTAATATATCCTGTGAGATACAGTCCGGCCGTGTGCCGGTAATAAAAGAGGAAAATGTAAAATGAAATCACCTGAAAAAATGATGTGATGGCGATCAACCCGTATTTCGCCGTGTTCCTGGCGCAGACGGATACCCACGCGCCGGATTATCTCCGGGTGAACGTCAATGTACAGATGCTGCAGCAGTTTATCGACACCTACGGCGTGAAGGAAGGCGACGGCATGTATATCAAACCGGAGGACCGGCTGAATATCTGGGGTAAGTAAGATTCAGGAGGAATCAAAGCATGCGGAAACAGGCTTTCGGAGACTGCCAGGTTTCAGTGATCGGCCTGGGTACCGGGGATTACGGCGGAAAGATCGCCGAAAGCCTGGCCCGGGAATTCATGGATGCCTATGCAGTCATGGGAGGGAACCTGATCGATACAGCCCGTGTATACGGTGACTTTGTCACACCCCGGAACGGGGAGAGCGAGAAAATCATCGGCCGCTGGCTCACGGACCATCACTGCCGGGAGCAGATCTTCCTCAGCTCCAAAGGCGGCCATCCGCCGTTTTCCGATATGCAGCACAGCCGCCTGAGCAGGGAGGAAATCCGCAGCGACATGGCGGAAAGCCTGGAGGACCTGCAGACGGATTATGCGAATATTTACTGGCTGCACCGGGATGACGAAAAACGTCCGGTGGGCGATATCATGGAAACGCTGCAAAGCCTGATCGAAGACGGGAGCACACGGATGATTGGCGTTTCCAACTGGCGGCCGGAGAGAATCATGGAAGCCAATCAGTACGCCGCCTCCCACGGCCTGACGACGCTGAAAGCCAACCAGGTCCAGTTCAGCCTGGCCCGCATGGTACACTGCTACGATCCCACGCTGGTTACCATGGACCAAAAGACCTGGGAGATGCACAGGCAGACCGGTATGGCATGCTGGTGCTTTACCTCCCAGGCAAGCGGATTCTTTACCAAGCTGGATGAAATGGGATGGGACAGGCTGCCGGAGAACCTGAAAAACGACTACGGCTGCGAAGAGAATATGCAGATCATGGAGAAGCTCAGGAAGCTCCGTGGGGAGACCGGATGGTCCGTAGGCGCGCTTGCACTGGCATACCTGACGCACCAGCCGTTCCCTTCCTTCGCCCTGGCCTCGGGCAGCCGGATTGAGCAGATCCTGGCTTTGCGGGAAGCCGGTGAAGCGGTGATCACCCCGCAGCAGCGGGACGGACTCCGATCCTTTGAACGGGAAGGAGCCGGGATACAGTAAAACAGCAGGCCGGGACATCCCGGCCTGCACGCTTACAGCTTCATGATCAGGGTATTGACGCCGGCGTTGTTGTACCAGTCAATCTGCCTGGCAATACCGGCCGTCAGGCGAATGCCGATATTCTGTCCGGGATCCTCCGGATGAAACTGTTCCAGGCGCTTTCTCGGGTCAAAAGCAATACAGTTGTCACGAATACGGATTGTCAGTTCGTTCTGAACGACCATACGGACGTCCACATGGACGTCCTTTTCCTGATGGCCTCCATGCTGGAAAATGTTGCGGGCCATTTCTTCAATACACAGGCCGGCAAAGGAAGCGGTGCGCCGGCTGATTCCTTTTTCCAGACAGAAGGAGACAGCGGATTCGGAAGTCTCGCAGATCCTGTCCCGGCTGCGCAGGGCACATTCCCACAGTTCATCCGGAGCAGCTCCGAAGTGATCAGGAAGCTTGAGTAAGTCTTCCGTACGGAGGCTGAAACCGCCTTTCCGGATCCAGACCGAAGCAAGGACAATGCCAAGGCAGATCAGGTCGACCACCGTATTGACAAGCCAGGCGGCGTCCAGGCCGAAAACCGGGACAAAGAGAAAAGCAAACAAACCGACCATGGTTGTCTCGGCAACGGAGAGGATGTTTACAAGCTTCATTTTCCCCTGCGCCTGATAGGAGCTCAGCAGCAGGTTCATCAAAATATTCATCGGGAGGAAGGTGAAGCCCAGCAGGAACATATTCCGGGCCGCCCCCATTGCCGAAAAACCCGGTTTGAAGAAAAGGCCGGTCAGGAGGGAAGAGGCGGACATGATCACAATCATCATGAGAACGCATATGGTGAAACCGATCTTCGCGGCTGTCCGGAAGAGAGCGCAGAAGCTTTGCCGGTCCTGTTCACCGTAGAAAATCCCGACCAGCGTGGAATAGGCGGAGGAACAGCCGCCTGTAAAGATGCCAACGATATCACAGACGGAAACCAGCACTTTCACCACAGCAATGCCGGGATCCCCGCTGGCGCCGGAAATGGCACTGTTCATCAGCGTGTTTTTCATCACCAGGCCGATGGTCAGCATCAGAACGGGGAAACCCCGCAGCACTGCTTTTCCCACAAGGCGCAGATCCGGAACGGTCCGTTCAAAGTGGACGGTTTTTTCTTTTTTCAGATATCCCGGCAGCAGGATCAGGAAACCGATTGCAAAGGAGAGGGTTGTTGCCAGACCGATACCGAACGTGCCGGAACCGGCCAGGAGCAGGTCACCGACCAGATTTCCGACGGACATCACTCCGGCGGAAAGGTAGGACCTTCGCATATCATTGTTGAAAGAAACAAACGCCATCAGCAGGGCCGTCAGCGCCTGCAGCGGGATGCCGGGGAGATAACCCAGGATGTAATCACTGAGCATGGTGTGGACTTCTCCCCCGGCGCCCAGAAGCGCAGCAAGACCGTCCCGGAAAAAGATGCCGGTGATTGCGAACAGGGTATAGAAACAGGCTAAAACAAGGAATGAACTGAAAAACAGGGTTCCGATCCGGTCTTTCTTTCCGGCTCCGATAAAGTTCCCGATCAGGATCTGGGAACCGATCACAACCATGTTGAACATCCCGACAGCTGTGGACACCGGCGAGAAAAAGCCTACCGCTGCAAGGGCTTCCGTCCCCAGGCGGTTGCTGATCACCAGGCTGTCCACAAAGCCGCAGATACTCATGGTCAACATGACAAACATATTCACAAAGAGCATCCTGACAAAGGAGCCGCGGATCAACTGGCTATCCGGCTGTTCTGTTCTCATTCGGCCTCCTGTGCTTTGAAGCGTTTTTCATATGCCTGTACCGTATCATCCCAGTATTCCCCGTAAGGAACTCCCCGGGCGGACCAGGGCTTTTTCTGACCGATAAAATGGATGACGGCGGGATCTGTCAGCGCCCGATCCGGAAAAAGATCTTCCCGGCCGGGGAGCAGCCTGCGCAAAAAAGCAAGGTCTTCCTTCCGGTCGTCCGGGAATACGTTGTATGACTTCGGAAGCAGCCGGACCTTACCGTGGTATACCTGGTTCAGGACATCCTGGTCCAGGTAGCGGAACGGCCTGGTATACGCCAGTTCCAGGGATTCCGCAGCTCCGCCGGATGCGCGCATTTCCTCCAGGTTCATAAGGATCACCCCGGCATTGACATAATATCCCGGCTCAATGCCCCATGCATCCTTTTGATGCCGAAGATGCGGTTCCTCCAGGCAGAGCCGGTCGGTAACCCCGGCAATGCACATCCCGTCCATTTCCGTATCATACAGGTCGGCCAGGGACCGGGTAATCACCAGGTCGCCGTCCAGATACAGGCAGCGCGATTCGCTGCCGAAAAACTCCGGAAGGAAAAGACGGAAGTAGGCCACCTGAACCGCATCCGGACTGAGGCAGCACGTCTCATCCGAGGTAAAACGCCGTGCGGTCATGGAGAGCGGCCATCTGGCTTCAAGCGTGCAGCCCGGAAAGGCGGAAACCATCCGGAAAAGCGGGGACAAATCCTCCCTGCTCAGGTCCTTATCCACGGACAGCAGAATCCGCAGGTTCCGGTCTCCTTTTCCCGCGGTCAGAAGAGAATACATACTGATCAGGGTATACGGCAAATAATACCGGTTTAAGGAATACCCGATATTCATCGTACGGACTGTATTCATCGAACGATACTCCTTAGAACGCATTCAAGAGTCCTGAAACCGTTCTTCCGTTTTTACCTTCTTCTCCGCCGGTCTGTATGGGTGTCTGAATAATACTTTGCTTTCGCGGCATACATATTCTTATCGGATTCCCGGAGCATTTCATTGACGGACTTATTCCCGTTCTCTGCATAACTGTATCCGATGGAACTGCTGTACTTTGTTTTGGAAAGCTTTTCCCGGATCTGTTGGATCAGATCCTCCACTTCGCTTTGCGATGTTTTCCGGCAGATGATCACAAATTCATCCCCGCCGATGCGGTAAATGGTCTGATGGCTGTTCAGCTCACCCATGAAGCATTCCGCCACCGCAACCAGCGCCTGGTCACCGGCAGCATGGCCCAGGGTATCGTTGATTTCCTTCAGGCCGTTCATATCCATGGAAATCAGCGCCGTGATATCCTCCGGAATGACCGTACTGTCGGCATAGAAAGCCTGGAGATTCAGCACGCCGGTCAGCGGATCAATTTTGCTCAGCTGATGGATAGAGAATACATAATAGACGAACAGGGCGATCATGATGGTTGGGCAGAAGATCTGCGCAAATTTCGTTCCAAAGATGAATGGCAGGAATACGCCGGAAGCAAAAGCCAGCGCAAGGAAGGCAATCGGAATGATTTCCGTATACAGCTTGTTGCTCCGCTTATAAAGAACATAGATCAGGTAAGCGCCGTAAAGCCCGGCAACGATATACGGAATATAGCCAAGCAGGCCGCGCTGCAGCGTTCCGCTCTCCGACAGGCTGAAAACAATGCCGGTAAAGATAGAGATAACATTGATCACCGCAAGCACAAGCGCGGGTATAAAGACATACCACCTTGTCTTTTTCTGAAGGGTATAGAGAACCATCGCGACAATTACGGGCGTCGCGCTGTACCGGACAGCCATCAGGACGGTCCGGGTCATCAGATGCCCGCCGAGATCGGCCAGGTAAAACTCTTCAAACACGACAATGGAAAGAAGAAATACCCCGGCAATCAGGATATACATCCGTTTTACAGAAGCCTTGTCCTGAAAACCTGTTATTTTCAAAGAAATCGCAAAGGCAATCCCGACCAGGATCAGTGCCCAGTTCTGAATAATGTAATCAAGAAACACGATGCTGTCCCCCGAATTATAGATTCTGGCAGAATACCGGAAATAATGATTTCCGCTTCAACCTGTATTTTACCATCAATACGTATCAGATTCAATCTGCAAAAGATCTTTCGCCATGATGAATGCACCCCCGGCGCGTCCGGCAGGCGGGGAATTCCGTTTCGTTTGACAGGTGATGGTATAATCTGATGGAAAGAACCTGGATCATGATATGCGACAGGAGGAAGTGTCATGAAAAAACAGGTATTTAACCCCTATCTTCCCAGCTATGAGTATATTCCGGACGGCGAACCCCGGGTGTTTGACGGAAGGCTTTATATCTACGGCAGCCACGACAGATTCAACGGGGAGGTATACTGCGCCAACGACTATGTCTGCTGGTCGGCACCGGAAGAGGATCTTTCGGACTGGCGGTATGAGGGCGTGATTTTCAGGAAGACCCAGGATCCCAGGAATCCGGACGGGGCCCACGCGCTGTGGGCACCGGACGTATGCCGGGGAAACGACGGCAAATACTATCTCTATTACTGCCTGGATTTCCTGAAGGAAATCGGCGTGGCCGTGGCGGATAAACCCACGGGGCCGTTTGAATTCCTGGATTTTGTGCGCCGGCCGAACGGAGAGATTCTCGGCTCCCGGCCGGATGAGATCCGCCAGTTCGATCCGGGCATTTTTATCGATGATGACAAACGGGTTTACCTTTTTTCAGGCAACAGCCCCCGGTATAAACAGACTCCGGTGGACAAGGACAGCCTGAAAATGGAACTGGAGCAGGACATGATCACGGTCAAGGACGGACCGTATCATAACCTGCCCACCATCAATGCTGCGGACGGAACGGAATATGAGGCGCATCCGTTTTTTGAGGCCAGCTCCGTTCGAAAAATCAACGGGAAATACTATTTCATCTATTCCTCCTGCCTGATGCATGAGCTCTGCTGGGCCGTGGCGGACACCCCGCTGGGGGATTACCGTTTCGGCGGCGTGCTGGTTTCCAACGCGGATATCGGCGCGAACGGCAATACGGAGGCCCTCAACTATCGGGGAAACACCCACGGAAGCGTGGCTTTCGTGAACGGGAAATGGTATGTATTCTACCATCGCCAGACCAACCGCCACTTCTTTTCCCGCCAGGCCTGCGCGGAGGAAATCTGCTTTGACGGAGAAAGATTCCACCAGGCGGAAATCACCTCCTGCGGCCTGAACGGCGGACCGCTGAAGGACGAGGGGTGCTATGAAGCCCGGATCGCCTGCCACCTGTACAGCCGGAACGGCACCACGGAAAGCCTGCCTGAACAGCAGGATGCGAATCATCCTGCCTTTACCCAGGAAGGCGAGGACCGGGAAGACAATCCCAATCAGTACATCAGCAATATGACGGACGGCGCCACCGCCGGCTACCGGTATTTTGAGATCCGGACTGCGAAACAGATCACCGTGGAAACCCGGGGCACGGCGAACGGCGAATTCACGGTGCGGGACGGGCGGAACGGCCCGGTGGCGGCCCGCATTCCGGTGAGTCCCTCGGAAAACTGGACGCCCCACACCGCGCCGCTTGCGATCGGTAACGGAAAGCATGCGCTGTATTTCACGTATGAAGGCGCCGGGGCCGCGGATTTCAGGACCTTCCGGTTTGACTGACGAAATGATGAAAAACAGTGAATGAAAGGTGAAGGGGCGGAACATGGACTACAGCAGAAAGATCTCTGAACGCCAGTGGAATCTCCCGGACAAGGGCGAGCTGGAGAGCCGGCGGGAAGAAACCTATATGGACGACATCATCCAGAAAGACCATATCCAGCGGAAACTGCTGGAACATCTGGACGGAATTGAGACAGTATTCGACGGCGGCGCGGGCAGCGGACGTTTTTCGATCCTCCTGGCCAAGCACGGCTGTCGGGTGACCCATTTTGATATTTCGCAGCCGATGATCGACAAGGCGAAGGAGCTGGCCGCGGCGGAAGGGGTATCCGACCGCATCACGTTTGTGAAGGGCGCGCTGGAGGAGCTGAAGGATTATGCCGACCGCTCCTTTGACCTGGTTATATCCTTCGATGCGCCGATTTCCTATACGTATCCGAATCAATACAAGGTAATCGGCGACCTGGTGCGGATGGCGAAGAAACGGATCATGTTCAGCGTCTCCGGCAGGCTGGGCTCGCTGCCGTACCTGTGCAACCCGGTGCAGAAGAATCAGTTCTTTCTCCGCGAAGATGATGACGATCCCTTCGTCCACTGGTGCGTGGAAAACCGGGAAAACATGATCCGGTCCTTCCGGTTCGACAAAAAGAATGCGGAAAAGGTGATGGAGGACGGCCTGTTCGGCGGGCAGCAGGAGATCGATGCATATGAGGCCGGGGAGACGCCCTGGTGCATCACTTATACCTTTATGCCGGACGAACTGGAACGTGTCCTGCAAGGCTGCGGCGTGAAGAACATCCGGCTTTCCGGCCCCGGAGCGTACGGCAGGACCATTCCCCGGGAGATCCTCGTCAGGCTGATGTCCGATCCGGAACAGAAAAAGGATTTCCTGGACTTCTGCTATCAGTATGATTCCAACCCCTATGTATGCGGCATGGGAAAAGACAACCTGCTGGCCATCGGGGATATCTGAAATTACGGAGAAATGATGAAGGAAGAACGGGGGATGCGGCGAATATAGAGGATAGAGGCTGTATCCGGAAGGATGCGGCAAAAGGTAACCCGACAACCTAATAACAGAAGTGCCCGGAAAACGGTTTCCCTAAAATATCCGGACGGAGGAGGAACAATTCACGTGAAAAAGTTTATTTCTGTCACCCTTGCGCTCCTGATGGTTTTGACGTGCTCCGCGATGGCGGAGAGCAAGCCCGCAACGGAATTCACCGTTGAAGCGAATCAAAGCTGGTACGACAAACTGGATTTTTCCGATGTGTCTGAGCAGGAATGCGCCCTGCGCGGACTGATTGAGGCACCGGAGTCGCTGGTGATCTACGATGATGAAGGGAATGAAGTCTGGAACGTTGCCAATTACAGCTTTGTCAACGAACTGGAAACCATACCCGACACCGTGAATCCCAGCCTGTGGCGCAATACGCTGTACAATCAGTATGCGGGCCTGTTTGAAGTATGCGACGGGATTTACCAGGTGCGCGGCTATGACATGGCGAATGCCACCTTTATCCGTACCGACAACGGATGGATTGTGTTTGATGTGCTGATGTGCACCCAGGATATGGCGGCGGCAAAAGCACTGATGGAAAAGCATTTCGGAAAGCTGGACATCAAGGCTGTGCTGTACAGCCATTCCCATGTGGACCATTACGGCGGCATCCTGGGCCTGATGGACCGGGAGGACGCCGCTGACGCGAGCCTGCCCCTGGAGGAACAGCTGAAATCCGGCAAAGTGGTAATCCTGGCGCCGGAAGGTTTCCTGGAGCATGCCGTGTCCGAAAATATCTACTGCAATGCGGCCATGAGCCGCCGCGCCATGTATCAGTACGGCGTGCTGCTCAAACCCGGTGCGACCGGGAAAATGGCGATGGGTATCGGACTGGGCCAGGCGGTGGGGAACATCGGGCTCATCGCGCCGACATATGAAGTGTGCAGCGATGAAACCATCACCATTGACGGCCTTGAGATACAGTTCCAGCTGACTCCCGGCACGGAAGCGCCTGCCGAGATGAACGCCTACTTCCCCAGGTACCGCGGCCTGTGGCTCGCGGAAAACTGCACCGGCACCATGCATAACCTGTACACCCTGCGCGGGGCGCAGGTGCGGGATGCCCTCGCATGGGCCAAGTACATCCTGGCAGCGGAGCAGCGCTTCGGGGAAGAAACGGATGTCGTGTTCCAGAGCCATAACTGGCCGCACTGGGACACCGACAAAATCAAGGTATACCTGGAGAATACCGCGGCCGTATACAAATATATCAATGACCAGACACTGCATTATATCAACATGGGACTTACCAGTACTGAAATCAGCAACACGCTGAAGCTGCCGGACAAACTGAACCGGGTCTGGTATACCCGCCAGTATTACGGTACGCTGTCCCATAATATCAAGGCGGTTTACCAGCGGTATATGGGATGGTACGACGCGAACCCTGTGAACCTGAATCTCCTGACCCCGGAGGACACCGCAAAGAAATGGGTGGAGTACCTGGGAGATGTGGACCGCGTACTGGAGATGGCCAGGGCCGACTATGAAAAGGGTGAATACCAGTGGGTGGCACAGGTCACGAAGGAACTGGTGTTTGCCGATCCGTCCAACCAGGCGGCCCGCGATCTTTGCGCAGACGCACTGGAACAGCTCGGTTACCAGGCGGAGAGCGGCACATGGCGCAACGCGTACCTGACCGGTGCGCTGGAACTGCGGACGGGAAACCAGACCGAAAACGGAATGGTGGCCAACGGCGGAACGGATGTACGCCAGTCGATGACGGGAGATATGATCCTGGACTTCATCGATATCGCCACGGACGCAATCGCGGCCCAGGATGACGACCTGACATTGAACCTGGTTCTCTCTGATACGGGCGATACCTACTTTATCCGGCGCCTCAGCGGTGTGCTGCTTGTATATCCCGGAAAGACCGACCCGAACGCTGACTGTACGCTGACCTGCACAAAGCTCCAGCTGATGGGCATGATGATGGGTTATCCGGAAGTGTTTGAAAAGCTGCAGGCCGAAGGAGACGCCACCGTACCCGCCCGGCTGGTGAAATACATGACTTCCTATAACTTCAGCTTCAATATCATTGAGCCGTAAGGGAATACCGTAACGGGAAAAAGACAGATTCTATGCGTCCGGGAGGAAAGAATACCCGTGAAGAAACTGATGATCATCCTGCTGGCAGTGATGCTTTGCATTGGCGCTGCCGGCGCAGAAAACGGTCTGCCCCCTGAAGGTTCAACGAAAGAAATCAGAACACTGCTGGAAGACGACGGATTCTATGTCCAGGAAGGCACCCTCTATGAGTTTGATACGCTCCGGCTCGCTTCGGAAGGCAAGCTCCTGACCTGTTTCGGCAACAATGCGGGATCAGCCTACCTGATTCTGAACCTGCCTCCCGCCCCGGAACAGGACGCGGCAAAGGGAAATGAGGAACGGGGCTGGGACGGAGAAAAGGCATCCGCTTATGATGACCCGGAAGTGGAAAACGCCCCGGCGAATCCGTTTTTCAACCCGGCCGGCATCCACTTCAAATTGCGCCAGGATGAGGCTGTCATCGTGGTCACAAAACTGCCCGGGGCCTGCAAATACTGGTCGTTTATCGCGTACCAGATGTTCACGGCGCAGCAGGAAGGGAAAGATTACTCGAACCAGAAGGGTTTCTTTGGAATCGGGAATGAGGAATCCGGCCTGTACCATACCATTTTCGGTTCCATCGGAGAGCCGGTGAATATGCTCAATGCCAGGCACGACGGGGACAGCCCCTTTGGAACAACGGCGGTGATCGTGCTGTGCGCCAATCGCTGGACAGGAGACCGTGTGACGGCAGCCCTGAAGGGGGCCGGCTATCCGGAAAGCATGGTCAACATCATGGAGATTCCCGCCGGGATTTACCGAATGGGCCTGGAGAAGGGCAAGGATACCTTCAGCCTGTTTGGACGCATTTCGCAGCCGGATGACCGGGAAGCCTACGATGCTTACATGGCTGCGCTGCCGGAAACGGCATCCGTATTCCGTGTGACACCGAAGACGGAGATTCCGTCAGAAGCATTTGAGGCGAAACCGCTCACGCCGAGGGGAAGCGGAGTCCATGAAGCCGCGCAGGTGGAGGCCTGTACGGAAAACCTTGATCAGATCCGAAAGGCGATCATCGACAGATACGCGGATGAATACGATTATGAGGAACTGACCACAGAGATTTCGATTATTGACGGCCTGACTGCCTATTCCAATGATGTTAACGCCAACGGGGATGTTCATGACGCGGCCTACCTGATTACGCCCGACTTCACCCTCAAAGGCGATGAGGACTTTGTTGTGGTATACGGGGTGAACCACGCAAAGACCGGGAAGGCGCACTATTTCAATGCGGTTCTGCATGCCAGGCCCCTGTTTAACGGCGTGTGCACGGTATTTGACTCAATGGTTAACGGAACCGCGGCAGCGTTCCTTCCGGGGAACACCGAAGCCGCAGAAGGATTCTATGTATACAAAATGGCCCGTACGAAAATGGATGAGAACACGACTGTTATTCCATATTCCACCGGGAACGAACAGGGGAAGTTCTATGGCGTTGACAATGAAAAACCGGTATTTGTCCTGTTCCGGCTATATCTGGACGAGACAGGTGTCGGCGCGTCCTATTACGAACTGGTCAACGACCGGGTGATCGTTTTCCACAAAAAATAAAAAGGAGAGGGTTCCATGAAAAAGCTGATTTCACTCCTGCTGGCAATAATGCTTCTGGGAGGCATGAGCGCACATGCCGAAACGATTCTTTCCCAGGATGAAACCTGGGCGCTTGTGCGGCAGGCATACATTTTTTCTTTTCCGCTGGTGCTGATGAACGAAACGCTGGCAGTGGGCACAAATACAGAAGAAGCGGTAAACGGGAAAGCACCCGTAAACCAGGTCAGCCACGCGCGCGGACTGGCCAATGCCGCTTTCCGGCAGGTGGTCACGCCCAATGTGGATACCCTTTATTCCCAAATTTTCTATGACCTGAGCGAAGACGCGGTGGTGATACAAAAGCCTGCGGTGGAGCGATACCTGACCTTCCAGGTCATGAATGCCTGGTCGGACACGGTGGCTGTGCTGGGTACCGGCGTCGATACACAGGATGCCAGGACCTACCTGCTGACCGGTCCGCAGTTTACCGGGGAAGTGCCGGAAGGGATGACGCAGATTCCCGTTTCAACCAATATCGGATGGATCATCGGGCGCACCCTGTGCTACGGTCCGGAGGACCTGGAAAACATCTATGCAATTCAGGGGCAAATGGATGTACGCACGCTGGCCCTGTGGCAGTCCGGGGAAGGACAGCCCAAAGGAACGTACCGGCCGGAAAACGACGGTGTACCCTTTCAGCGGGCAATCACCATGGGGCCGAAAGCATTTTTTGACAAGGTGAATGAGCTGCTGATCAAGAATCCCGCTTACCCAGAAGACGCGGGAGTGATGGAAGCAATATCCGCGATCGGCGTCGGCCCCGGACTGACTTTCGATCCTGCCATCCTGGGCGGGGACGCAGCAGAACGCTGGACAGCCATGCTGAAAAACCTGACAGCGGAACTGACACAGAGCGCGGGAAAGTTCCTGGTGGATAACGGCGCATTCCGGTTTATGGGCGAACCGATCAGCCGTTTCGGACAGGAATATGATTACCGCGCGCTGGTAGCCATCGGCGGCTTTGGGGCAAATCCCGCGGATGTCGCGGTATACATGAAAGCCGGCCTGGACGATGCGGGGAATGTGCTGAATGGTGAAAATGCTTATATTCTCCATTTTGAACCGGATGCACTGCCGCCTGTGGAGGAAAACGGATTCTGGTCGATCACCGCATATGGCGATGATGATTTCCTGATCGACAATCCGCTGAACCGGTACGCAATTAACGATCGCTCGGAATTTGAACTGAATGGGGACGGCTCCCTTGATATTCTCCTGCAGGCCAATCAGCCGGATGAACATGCCAGCAACTGGCTTCCTACGGGCACAGCCGGGTTCCACCTGTTTATGCGGATTTACCTGCCCCGGGAAGCAGTCATCAACGGAACCTGGAAGGCCCCCACGCTGACAAAAAAGTGACAGAAAAAAAGGGAAGGAATATACAGTATGATTATCAGGAACGTATTGATTCATGACGCGATTCACCGGGAGCCTTACCAGGGGGATATCGTGATCCGCGACGGGAAGCTGGTTTCCGTCGGCGGGAAAGCCGCGGAAGCGGATGAGGAGATCCTGGATGCTTCCGGGCTGAATGCCTATCCGGGATTCGTCGACGCCCACAGCCATATCGGACTGGACAATTACGGCGGACCCACCGGAACAACTTTCGATTACAACGAGCAGAACGATATCTGCTGTCCCCAGCTGAGGGGCTATGACAGCTATTATGCCCAGGACGCGGCGATTCCCATGGGGCTGGCGGGCGGAGTGACCACCGTGGCGGCGGGCCCCGGATCCGCCAATGTGCTCGGTGGGACGTTCTTCGCTACAAAACTCTACGGCAACACGGTGGAAGAAAACATGCTCCGGGACGCCATCGGCATGAAATGCGCCTTTGGCGAAAACCCGAAGCGGTTCTATAAGGACAGGAGCGCTTCCGCGCGGATGACCACGGCCGCGAAGCTGCGGGAGATGCTGTTCGATGCCCGGGACTATATGATGCGCAAGGAAGCCGCCGGGGATGACATTTCCAAATGTCCCAAATTCGATATGAAGCTGGAAGCGCTGATCCCCGTGCTGAAGCGGGAGATTCCCCTGAAAGCCCATGCCCACCGGAGTGACGATATCATGACGGCGATCCGGATTGCAAAGGAGTTCAACGTCCGGATTACCATTGAGCACTGCACGGAAGGCCACCTGATCGTCAATGAACTGAAGGAAGCCGGCGTGCCGGTGGCAGTCGGCCCCACGCTGACCAATGCCTCCAAGCTTGAGCTGCTGAACAAATCCTGGGAGACACCGGGAAAACTGGCTGCCGCCGGACTGCAGGTGTCGATTATCACAGACGCGCCGGTGATTCCCCAGCAGTACCTGCCGCTGTGCGCGGGCCTGGCCGTCAAGGCGGGGATGGATCCCTTCCAGGCGCTGCAGGCGATCACCATCAATGCGGCCCGGCATATCGGCGTGGAAGACCGGGTGGGCAGTCTGGAAGCAGGGAAGGACGCGGATATTGTCCTGGTGAACGGGGATCCGATGGTCAGCGACGCGGACATCCGGTATGTGATTGTGGACGGAAAAAAACTGGTCTGTTCAGACTGAACAAACCAGTTGCCCCTGCTCCGCACACGTGGACTTCTGCCGCTGTACGGAACCATTTATATAACGATGAATAAGATGTGATTCTTCTATATTTTTTAGTCCAAGTCAATAAATAACGCTTTCAGAGTATCCTGCTTTTGATGAAGGATACGAATAATAAAGACTTCGTTTTCGCTTGCAAGATAGAAAATGCAGTAGTTTTCACAGGGAAGATAACGATATTCTGTGTGAATCGAAATCATTGAATCCAGTGGTCTTCCGCGGTTAGGAAAACTCCGGAGATCCTGTACTGCTGTGCGCAGTTCGCGGATAATCCTTCCAGCGGCATCCGGATTACATAGTTCATCCCGGATATAGTTCCGAATATTAACCAGGTCTCTTTGTGCTGCCTTAGAAACGATCACTCGGAACATTTCTTATTCCTCCAGACCTTCAAAGGCCTCTTCAATCGTCAGACCGCCTTCTGTCCGCAGAGATTCAATACCTTTGGAAAGATCTGCAAGAAGCTGAACAGTTGCTTTCATCTTTTCATATTCAAGCATGGACTGAACCACATATTTTCCACGTCCGTTTCTTGTCAGGTAAACAACGGACCCATCATCACAACAACTGAGAACTTCAGTATAATTCTTCAAATCTGAAATCGGAACAATGTTTGTCATAAAACACACTCCTTTCAGCAACAGTATACCCGAATTTACCATCAAATTCAACGGTAAATTCAACCGATTTGAATCATTGCTTTTATCTCAAGCTCATTATATTGTGTAGAGAAATGACGAACGGATGAGGTTAGCTTTTCATTTCTTCTGCACATAGATCATTACAAAGTTCAGGAGCTTATCCAGACCCCGGGACAGGAACTCCCTGTCCCGGATTCCGTATTCATGGCCGGTATTGAACCAGTCCTCCCAGGCTTCATCATAGCACTCAGCCTCCAGGACAGAGATATTGCACTGGTTTCCGCATTCCTTTTCCAGCAGGTCTTTCCACCAGCCGGTGGTTTTGAAGCACAGGGAATCGTCGCCTTCCGCCCAGGTTTCAAAGAGGGTGCGCAGTTCTCCCTGCGGTTCCTCCCGGAGGCCGGGAACGGCGATCATGACAGAACCGCCCCGGCGGACAAACGGCAGGATCCGTTCGGCAAAAATCCCTTCCTTACAGCCGAAATAATGATAGGAATCCACGCTGACAATGGCGTCAAACCAGTCCTGTGCAAAGGGCATATCCAGCGCGTCGCCGTGGATCGGGACAATCCGGTCTTCCAGGGAAAGATCCCGGATCCGCTTCAGGTTATCCGTTGCGCTGACCCAAAGGTCAAAGGCGTAAACGGATTTCGCGGGGGTTTCCTTCGCCAGGAAAACGGAGGTCAGGGCCATGCCGCATCCCAGATCCAGCGTACGGTCATATCGCGCTTCATAAGGGTTCCTGCGGATCAGTTCGTCCAGCAGCCGGAATGAATTTGGGCCCATCAGGTAATCTCTGATGAAATACTTTCTGTAACGGTCTGCTCTGTTCATTTGGGATCAGTCCTCCTTCCTGCCTTCCTTTACAACAATCACCGCATC
>JAEEGL014496550.1_pt1 | contig 20353 bp, 21 predicted proteins | sample 9134231 | NCBI WGS metagenome assembly JAEEGL01 (sample SAMN16246548, study PRJNA631951) | gut metagenome | biome: gut microbiome; feature: rumen; material: fiber-attached | host: Bos | place: Iran: Karaj | collected 2018-10 | reverse complement strand
TCACACATTGCATCAACGAATTGTTTTATATAATTACCACCTGGTCCATAATAATCTATGCAAAATTCATCCATAGCTTGATCTATATTGCAATATGGATCTCGTAGTAGTCTTGATATCATATATGCTCTAAGTTCACCAAATTCAGTATCACACTCATCAATATAATAATTTCCTTCAACAAATACTCCTTTAACACCATTCTCATAATATGTTTTAATATTATTTTGTAATACCTTAAAATTTGGGAAAAATGTCATTGTATAAGCGTAATTAGTTGCATAATCCCATATATATAATCTATTGCAAATCCTATTCCATTCTTTAAGATCATTCATAAATTCAACATTTACTTCGCATGAGTCATCTTCTAAAGGATGTGAAAAACAACATTCAATAGGACATAATCTTACAATTACATTATCTTGTGGAACTACTTGAGATGGAGCTTTTCTTGTATATTGATAAGCAAATGTGTCTATTCCAACATTATTATACCCTCTATTTTTTACTTCCCTAGCTATTTTATTTACAAAAGTAATCATAGTTCCAGAAGGTGAACCATTTGCATTATTTATTGCAGTACAATTTTCACATTGACAATAGTCTGTATTATCTAATTGTGTAAGAGATATAATTTGAAGTGAAGCATCTGGATCATGGTAGTTTTCAAGTAAATCTAATACTTCATCAAGTACAATGTTATAAACATCTTCATTAGTCAAACATAATTGTGATGGTTGTCTTGTTCCATTATATAATGCATAATATTCTGGATGACTGTTAAAATATCTTTCACCTTCACAAAAATAACTACCTAATGTATGACATGATGAACCTATATATTCTATATCACCACCCATTTCATCAGGTATTGTACGATGTGTATCTGCGTTTAATCCATTTGCAATTGAATATTCTGTATCTCTAGGACTATCCCAATCTGTATCTGTATATTCAAAATATGTATTATATGTAATTATTTCTGTAGGTACAGTTATTTCATTTGTGATTGATTTCATACCTTCTTTTGTGAAACATCTATAACCGCAAAAATCTTCTAAAAATCCATATACACCATAAATAGTTCCCCTATTTCCTGCTCCATATATTGCTAATCCATTCTCTAAAGGAACAATTTTATATGATCCATCAGCTTTATTAGTAATATCAGATGTATTATATCTTGAAGTGTTTCCGATGTAAAAACCATATCCTGAAAAGTTATTATTATCCGTTAAAATAGTATAAGTTTTTCCATTAATTTGCTTTAAATATTTTGCTAATTGTCGAGCTGCAAAATTTTCAGTTTCACTAACATTAGAAGAAACTATTATTGCATAATTACCATTATTTGGTAATGTTTCAGAACCTGAAGCAATTACATTAGATGATACAATTAATCCTAAAAATAGACTTATAGAAAGAACAGCAAATACTATTAGAATATAAAAATTTACTTTTCTTTTTTTATTTTCTTTGTTATTTGAATTTATTGATTTCAATATTTTTTCCTTTTCTTTCATTAAAGATTTCTTTTTTCATAATTATTTTATCATATAGAAAATGATTTGTACTAATTAATTTTATTTTTTATCTACGATTATTATAGAATACTACTTATTAATATCGTGTTCATTGAAATACTGTTTAATTTTTTCAACTACATTTAAAACATTTTTAATATTATCTTCATTAGAATTTTTTTGAGCATATTCTGAAATTTCTCTTAAATATGTTATACCTTTTCCGAATTTTTCTGTCATCCATTCATAATTTGGAAATATCCAAATATGAAGATGCTTTGAGCGTTCTTCTTGTACTAATGTAACTTCTTGAACAATTTTTAATTCTTTTAGAGCTTTTTCAGCGTAAGCAATAACATTTCCTATTTCAATACGTGCTTCTTTATCTAATTCTGAAAATGAATTAATATGCTTTTTTACATTTACAATTAAAAAACCTGGTATTGGAATTTCTGGATCGGCACCTAATATAGTATATGTACCTTCATATATTATTCCTCCAGGTATTTTTATATCTCCTCTTGAAATTGCACATCCCATACAATTATATTCCCATTTATTTCCTAAAAAATCTATTGCACTTTTTGAATTACCAACAAAGTTATTATCATTCATTTAGTATTCCTCCATAATTTATTCTTTGTTTAAAAAACACATAATAATGATACATTAATAATATAATAAGAACCTTATAATTACAATATTTATTATTAGTCATTTTCGATATAGATTAATTCGATAAGTTCGTAAAAGTTGATTTTTTATGTAAATAATGCTATAATATGTATATATGATACTTTATTATTATATACGAGTTGATGGAGCTAATTCCATCAGGAAGGAAAAGATGGAGAACAACAGAATTAACCGGTATGAGATTTACATTGTGTGGACAACTACCATGAACTTTACCAGAGTTGGTGATTCCGACCTCTTTGAGGTTGTTGGCGAAGTCTCACACGTCCTTGTTAAGGAAGAGGATCTCAAGAAGCTGCAGGTTGGCGAGCCTTTCGAAATCCCGATTTTTTATGGGGTTAGATGGAATCGCAAGGGTCAGAGAAGAATGACGGAGAAGACTTATATCTGCAGACTTCCCGATGATATTATCGGGTCTATCACTACCTATACCGAATGATTTCTGATGCGCTGACATTTAATACTTAATACTATAAACCCTGCCATGTGTGTGCTAAGCCATGGCAGGGCTTTTCCATTTTATTTAGTTTTTACTTGATATTGTTTAATGTAGTTAAAGTGTTTTTTACTAATTCTAAATTAAATGTATCAATTTTATACTCTTCTTCTCTTCTTTGGCAAAATGCATTAAATTCTTCTATACAAGCAACAACGTTTTGATTATTTACTCTTTCATTTATGACTTTTATAATTGTTTTACTGTATCCTTTTATGGCACATGCTGCTAATGCTCTAAAATATGATTCTTCTGGCAATTTGGAATTTTCATATAATATCATAGCCAAATCATCATTAAGCTTTTTTGGATTAGTTAAAATGATTCTATCTGCTATATATATGCCATTTTTACTACTTGTTTTATATATTATAGAACCTTCTGGGATTTTGACTTCACACAGAGTATCCCCTCGAATTAACCATCTAAATATATGATCATAATCTGAAATGAAAAAACCGCCCATTTCTTCAGAAGTCTCTGCGTTTAAATTTACTTTTCTATCAGCGATTACAACTTCATCAATTGGAAAATTACGATTATCTCTATATTTTGTTGCTGTTTGGATTATTTTATAGTATATATTTTTATTATTTGCTTCTTCAAATTCAATCATTATAAACTCCTCTACTCTTTTTTTATTATATAATCAAAAAATAATTATTACAACTAATTATAATAAAAATAGACTCGCCTCCTATTCTTGAGACGAGTCTACTTTTTCTTACTTTAACAAATCGTAATAATGATATCAAGTGATACTAAGATCACTGCCATAACAAAGGTGCAGACTATGAAAACTTTTTTCGCTTTCAGCCATTTTCCTTGGGTGACGATTGAATGTCTTCCTGACGCAATAAGGATAACTGCTGCGCCGATGAAAGAAATCAAAACATAGAGTATCTTCCCTACGACTAATAATGTTTCCATGCTTGCTCCTTCTGCAATCTTAGAAGATTGCGTCTATCAATGCAATTAAAATCCACCCAAAGAATACTATGAAGACTATATTCGTTATAACAGGGTGTCTTTCCTCTGCTTCATGAAGTCTGGGGATGAATTCCTCCCAGTACCGTTTGCAAGGAAAAAGATTAACTATAACTCCTAAGAGAAATAGTATAATAAATAAAAGTTTTCCTACGATCATTAAAAGTTCCATTAAGTTTACCCCCGTGCACATAGTGTGCGATGTGATGCTGTTAGTGCCTTTTTGAGCACTAAAGTTTATTGAAAACTATACTTATATTATACAATATTTTATGTTAACAGTCAAACTGGTAGGCATTCTCCACAATGTTTATTTTATTATTTCATATTCTATATAACTCTCACCATTTTCTATTCTTATATAGTCTATTCCATCTCTAGAATCTTTTTTAAATATTGATGCAGTTAAGAAAGCGTAATCTTCTGTTTCTTTATTTAGTGCGATTTCTAATGTATTACCATTTCTTAATTTATAAGTTCCTTCATAGATTCTATCAGATAGATTATTTGATAGATAAATAAGATTTCCTTCAAGTACTAAATATGGAAAATTATATAATTCATCTTCCTCATTACTTAAATTAGACTTATTAATTAATCCATATATTTCTTTACCTTCAGAAATTTTATTTGATCTTGTATTTCTATATGTTTTTTCAATATAATTTGCAAATTCTGTATCTACTTTATATAAAGTTTTGTCGCTTCCTGATTCAGAATCATAATAGATGCATATAAGATTTACTATATCACCGTCATCATTATAGCCATCAACAGCCATTAAATGCAAAGGTCTTTCATCTGTAAAGAATAATGTAAGTAATGGTGGTGTATCTCCAAAATCAGCTATAAATGTATTTTGATGGTACATTTCAGCATTACTTATTTCTTTAACAAAGTTATCTAATTCTTTTTTATCATCTAAGAATTTATATTCATATGTAATTTCATCTGCTGAATCTACTCCTACAGAAATAATACCATATAATACCTCATTATCAGTTATTTCGTTAGTAGCATTCTTATCTGTTACAACAGGTTTTTCTACATTTTTTACTTTATTATCATCAATTAATGTATTTATGCTGTTATTTAAATCTTTAATTTGATTTTGCATTTCATTTATTTGATCTTTCTGATTTGCAACTTCATAATTCTTTTTTATACTATTTGAAATAGCTAAACAGCACGCTATAACAAGTAATACAAATACAACTATTATAATAATAATTGTAGATAAAGTGATTCTTACTTCTTTTTTATTATCCATATTAATCCCCCACCTTTATTAAACTACAATTATTATATCATATTAGTAATTTTTTAAATACAAGTTTTTTATTACAAAAAATAAGCGACACCTCCTTTCGGATGTGTCGCCGTGTGTGGTGTTGCTTCGAGTAATATGTCCTTATGCAGGACGGTTAGCTCTCAGTTTCTGCCACGTGGCTTCATGCCCCCTGGGGCCTCTTACGCCGTGATCGTCGCTGGCGATAACCATGAAGGTGTAGTCTTTAAAACCGGCATCTACGAGAGCCTTGAAGACTTCATAGCCACCAGGCGAAAGGAAGTAGTCGCCATTAACGACATACGCCACAACGCCGTTGTTCATGCAGACTTTGCCTTCATATTCTGCCATACCCTGTCCGAGCACGTTTTTTACGTTCTGGGCCCGATCGATCAAAATGCTTCTTCTCAAAACTGCTTTAGGTACATTAATAGCCATAGTTAGACCTCCTATATAATTATCTGGAGGTTACACAGCCCCTCCAGATTGTTTCAAGAAACATTCTAGATTAGCTGTGTAATACTTAGAACTATATATATTATACCATACTATTATGTAAACTTCAAGATATATAAAATAAAAGACCACTATTTGTGGCCTTAATTTCTAATTTATTGATTATTATTTTCATCATCTGAGTATTCTGCTTTTGCATCTTCAACTACGTTGTTTAATTCTTCTTCAGAAACTTCTGAAGTAACTGTAGTAGTTGCTCCCCCGTTTTCTATCTGATCTTTAAAATAATCTGATTCTTTGTAAATAAATATACCAGCAACAATGAAGATAACTCCTAGTGGTATTCCTATAATTGATAAACATGCTAGTATTCCATCAATTATTAATAATACACTATAAATTTTCTCTAATGTTGGTCCTAATGGATTTCTTTCTGCAGTGTATTTATAAATAAAGTATAACATTGCTAGTAAAATTATTGATATAATTAGAGAACCTAAATTTCCTGCTCCTTTTGAAAAAGAATTTAAAGCGCTAGCAACAGAAAATGCTTGTAATACTCCTAAAATAATGCATCCTACTTTAAGAGATGCTAATCTTTCTTCATAAGTTTTTTCCTCAGTTTTCTTTCCCATAACATAATCCCCTTCTATAAATTATTTATTTAACTTAAAATACTTTCTTTTTTCAAGTTATTAAAATAATATCAAATAATAAAATAGAAATCAATAGTTTAGTTCGGTATGGTAACAAAAAAAGACCACAGTCAGTGATCTTTCTTTGCTTTGGTTTTCTTCCGTCGGAAGATTAGCTTGAATATAGATATTATGGCGTACATGATTAAGTACATCACAATATATCCAGCTATACCAAAAATAGCATCTGCAACTTCCATGTTGCCGGTTTTGGTTCGACCCTGACATATTTCGATTGCAATAGCAAAGAGAATAATCATGGATAACGTGAAATAGTTTGTCATACGAAATGCTTGTTCGTGTTTGTCTAAGTACCTGTATACCTGGTATGATATTGGAAATATAGCCAGAGTAAATACAAGAGGTAAAAAGACAAGTGATGGGGTTACTTCTAGCACGAATGCCATTGATATTGTCATTATCACAGTGGTTGCAAAAGTGTACACTATTGCCATAGCAATTGAATTATTCTCTTTATCAAGTCGCTTAAACATTGGGTACGTTAAAGCGAAAATGATTATACCTGTAAATCCAAGAACTAAGAAGTGTAAAGTTTTGTCATCCATGTGGTTACTGTTCCGTGCTATGAAATCGTGCAGTTTTTTGAGAATTCTTGCTAAATTATACAGGAACTCACTCATGGATCTCACCTCCACTTTATTTGGTTAGCCAATATTTTAGCATAAAAATACCCAGAAATCAAATTCTGGGCACTTTTAATTAATATATAGTAATGCAACTATAGTAATTCCATCAATTGTAAATTCTTCTTTTTTCATAATCCCTTCTATTTATTTACTATATATTCAGCAAGTCTTATTGCTATATCAAAATGTCTTATATCATGTTGGGTTCCGTCATATTCATCTGGAAGATGTCTCTCATCCCATTCAGGGGCATCTAATAGATCTCCACTTGTTAGAAAGTAATATAATTCTAAACCTCTAAAGTCGCATACTGCTTGCATAGCTGAGCATTCCATTTCAACAGAAATACAGCCATCCTCTTTTCTTTTTGCAATATTATTTTCAGTTTCTCTAAAGAAAGCATCTGTAGTCCAAGTCTTACCTAATACATATGGTAGATGAGCTGATTGCATAAATTCAGCTACAATATTCGAATTGTTCATTTTTATATAATCAGATGGCGCTAAGTAATGATAACTTGTTCCTTCGTCTCTATATGCTTCTGTAGGAATCATAATTTTTCCATGAGCAATTTCTTTATCTAAACATCCAGAACCACCAAACATGACAAATTTCTTAGTATCAATTACTTCTGATACATCTTCTATTGCTCCTACTGAAGCTGGAGCACCAAGAATGGTTTTGTATAAGGCAAATACTTTTCCATTATAATTTATTCTATATATTGGAGATATACCATTTACAGTTTTATAACTTGATATTTCTTCTGCGTCAAAATTTTTAAGAATGTAGTCCATTATAATATAAGAAAAAGTAATAATACATGCATCACACTTAAATCTATTCTCTTTTGGTTTTGGGTTTATTTTAGATGGTGATTTATCATCAAAACTATCTACTATCATAAGCGCCTCCTTTATTATTATTTGCATTAATTATAATTGTATAAATAAAAAAATGCAATCATTAATTGATTGCACTTTTTAAAATCTATTTTATTTCTTGATCTTCTTTTTCTTCAGCTACTTTCTTTGCCTCTTCAATTTTATGTTTTGTTACTTCTATAAATTTATCAAGAGGAAGTTCTTTTTTAGAATAGTTTCCATTTCTAAATTTATCTACTTCATCTTTATGTTCATGATAATATATATCAAATCTTTCTTGCATTGATGGAATCATTTGTTCATAATCTTTAAGTGATATATGTGCCATAAGATAGTGTATGTAATCAAACATAGAATATGATACATGTCCTGTTGTATCGTCTCTTACAAGACCTACTCTTAGTTTTTCTGGAGGTATTGTTTGTTTAGTAGATGCATCATATATTCCACCATTTCCATGATTACCACCAGTGTTATCAATGCCTGTTCCGTCAAATAATAAATAAACACTATCACCTAAATATTCTTCAATAGATGAAGTTTTCTTAACAGCATTATATGCAGCAACTTGTTTAGGAGAATCTAAATCTGGAGTTCTTTTTCCTGATTTAATTTCATCATAAACTTGTTTAAAATTAGCATACATTCCAATTGCACCAATTATTGTATCTGAGTATGATACTTTTGGATTTTCATCTTGAACTGCATCAGAATTTCCTTCTAAGCTTGGAACGAGTCCATGCTTTTTTATACTAGGAAGATTTTTTAAATTAGTAAAATGAAAACATTCTTTAGAAGCCATGGCGTGCTCCTTTCTATTAAGTATTCCTACCCTTTATTATACCATATTTTGACATAAAAATAAAGCCTGGAGCGTATCTCAGGCTTTTATTTACATTTTGATTATATAATTTATCTCACCAGGTTCCTCTTCTACCCTATGATCCTTTGATGTTATATGATTAATCTTACAGTACTCATCTTTAAAAGCTTTTTCATCTTTTAAAAGCTCTCTCATATCATGAAGAAAGTTTTTGTAATCATCATCTTCTAAAAACATATTTTCTGGGTTTTCTAAAGAATATCTTTTAGATAATCTTTTATGAGTAAAATCTAAATATTCTTCTATGTTCATTTCTGGCATTCTTTCGTGTGCAACAAAGAAGCTTCTAATAAATACAATTTCTATTCTAGTATTTCTATCAGCTGATGATATTAGCTCTCCATATTTTGAACGAGGATGATCTTCTTTTGATGATCTATGATCTTCTATTGCTTCTTTAATAGTAAGCCTTTGTTCATCAGTAAAGAATTTTTTCATATTTTCATCTTCATAGAAACTTTCTGCAGCAATTTTTTCATGAATATCACTATTAATGTATTTACCAACATCATGACATGCTGCTATAGCATATATCATATTCTTATCTAAATTTAAATTTAAGTTCTTATTTAACGCAAATGATCTTCTTATTACTTCTAATATATGAAGAGGCCCATGACCTTTGTCATTCTTTTCATATTTTGGAAATACATTTTCTTTTATATACTTTTTAAGCTCTGGATTTACATCTTTAGTAGCTTCTTCTATTTCTTTAATTATATTATCTATCTCCATTATTTAACCACCTTATTTTTGATATATTCACCTGTAAATTCATTTTCTAATATGTCCATATGAAGTTTATCATAGTATCTACCATTTAAGAATATTTGCTCTCTTGATCTTCCTGTATCTTTAAAACCACATTTTAAATAACATTTATGAGCTCTTTCATTAACTTCTAATAAATCTAATCTAATGCTATGTAAATTCATATATTTAAAACCATATTCAAGAATAAGATTTATTGCTTCTACCCCATATCCATTTGATCTATAATCTGGGTCACCAATAAATATTCCAAGAACGGCACTTCTTTCTATATGATTAAAATGCTCTAAAGCAACTGTTCCCACTAATATGTTTTTATTAATATCAACAATATCAAAAGATCTATTATGATTTTCTAAAGATGCGTTATTTAAATATTCTTTTTCTCCTGGAAGGGTTGTTATTTGTGCTGTTCTTCCAATGTAGTCTGTTACTTCCATGTCATTCATCCATTCAGTAAATTTTTCTGCATCTTCATCACTACCATTTTTTGGTGATAAATATATTCTTTCTCCTACTAATTTTTTAAAATAACTCATAAAAACCTCCTTTATACTAGATACTTTTTAAATTCTCCATATACATGAACGCCATCATTTCCAACCATAAATGCATTTGGATCAAAATCATTCATATGACGTTCTAATCTCATTCTTTCATATTTGGAAAGTGCTGAATATACAATATATGTTTTAGATTTTGTATATCCTCCAACTGCTTCCCAGTATGTTGCTCCTCTATTTAATTCATTATTAATAAATTCTATCATCTTGAGTGGTTCTTCTTTAGTAAATATAAATGCTTCTGAACATATTGCTTGGGTATGGTTTCTGTCTATTAAAATTGATTCAAATATAGCAAATAGTAATGAATAAATCATAGTTATTATTCCATATTTTAAACCGCATATGCTATATACAAATATATTAAATACAAGACCTATGTTTCCTACTGTAAGTTTGTTATTTTTTATTCCAGCAGCAATACCAATTATATCGGTTCCTCCAAGTGATGAATAGGTACTTAGTACCATTCCAATACCAATACCAGCCATTATTCCACCAATTAAAACATTGGCTAAAACATCATCTACTAAAGGAGTAGATGGAATTGGAATTAAAAGTAAGAAAAGCGAATTTAATGTTACGGTAAATGCTGTTCTTATAAAAAATGTTTTAGATATTCTTCTATATGCCATTAAGAAAAGTGGGACATTTATTAAATAATAAATAATAGAACTTATATCTACTTGTGGTGTTACGCCAAACTTTTCTATTATAAATGTTCTTAAAAGCTGACTCATACCAAGTATTCCACCTGTATATAAATGATTTGGTACTACAAATAGATTTACTGCAAGAGAACTTAAGAATAATCCAAATATACATTTTGCAAATTTAAACCAACCCCATTCAAAAAGTTTAATAAATGAAACAATTGGATGTTCTTTAAATAATTTCATAAACTTAACTCCTTTTCTTAATAATAGTCTATTTACTCTATTATATCTTACTAAAATTAAAAATCAATATAAAAAAAGGAAAGCCGGCATAAAGCCGACTCCCCTTTTGGATCAAAATTATTTGTCCGGAAGATCATTATTTATTTGTTATTACTCGAGAAAAGGATCATCTCCTTCGTACATATCGCATAAAGCGTTACCGATATAAAAAGCCGGGCCGCTCTTGCAGCGTTTGAAATAGGACTTTTCTTCAGGGTTTACGTCTTCATCATACATACGCTTCCAGTCGAGTTCCCCCACCTTAGTAGCCCGAAGGCCGCCGTTTACGATTTCAGGGTCAATAACAAGGTGTGTAATCGTTTTGTAACCATTTCCGATGCTGTAGAACTGAGTAACGATAAAGTACTTCATAAGTGCCTCCTGTGTAAAATGCGTGGTTTATGATCTATATGTTTCTATATAGATTATTATATCATAATTATGTTAACAATGCAAATATAATAAAAAAGAAGAGGTATGTCCCCCTTCTTTTATTTCCAATAATTTTCATCATATTCAAATTGATTTTTATAGGTTCCAAATGGGTTTTGTATTTTCATATTTGTAAAATGATCTGGAACATAATCATAACTAATACTGCAGATAACTTTCTTATCTGTTCCCCATTGTTTTATTATTGTTTCTGTTAATAAGAAATCATTGTTAAACTTCATTTTAATAGTAGATTCAAATGGAATAGCTATATAGATAGTATTATTTACTCCATTTACAAATGTTAATGGATTTAATGCAACTGCAAGCTTTCCTCCTAATGTATAATCAATTGCAGCTATATCTTTAAATGATTTACATGAATTAATATCTTCAAAATATTCTGTCTTTTCTTCTTCACTTAATCCAGCAAGTCTATCACTTACTATATATTTTTGTTTTTCTTGATCAAAATGAAAATTAGATGCTTGCTTCTTTTCTATTTCAACATATGTAATATCAAATGGATTATCTGCTCTACCATTTCTATCATATAATCTTTCAATATATCTATTTTTAATCTTTACTATATAAAGCTCTGTAATATTTGGAGTTAGAGAAATTGAATTATCATATGATTCAATTTTTTCTGTTATACTATATGATTCTTCATAAAAGCTTTGCCCAATATCATTTATTAATGTAAGTGCAATAAATTTATAAAGTGAAATAACAAAATAAATAATTACTATTATTAAAAATAATCTTAATAATGGGTGTTTTTTCTTTGCTTTTACTTTACCATTTTCTTTTGGCTCTTCTTTTTTTATTTCTTTTCCTGCTAGTTCATCTACTGATACTTTAAATATTTCAGAAAGTCTTATAAGCTTTTCCATTTCTGGGGTGGTTTGCCCTGCTTCCCATTTTGATACTGTTTGTCTAGAAACATCAACTTTATCTGCTAGTTCTTCTTGAGATAAACCTTCTTTTTTTCGTAATTCTAATAATTTTTCATTAAATTTCATGATGCATCCCTCCTTATCTTTTGATAAGTAAATTATATAATCATTAGCATCTACATTCTACCAATTAAACTTATAAATTTGTCAACTAAAGTTAACATTCACTTGATTTCTTCATCTTTTTCTTGATTTATATTAGGATTATATTTTGACAGTTCTTCTGTTGGTTCAGATCCTAAATTTTGAGTTATTGGTTCTGGATCATAATGATATCTATCATTAAAAGACTTATTATTCTTTTCAATTTCTAACATTTTTATAAATCCATCAAATGTATATGCTAGGTTAGGATTTAATCTAGCTTGTGCAAGCCATCCTTGAATACGTTCCATATTTTCTGGTGTTGATATTATACCATATAATTGTTCAGGATGCTCTCTAAAATTAACAGATTCCATTGCGTCACGTTCTTTTAGCGCTATATCTTTATCTGTTCTTGGTTTAAGTACAAATAAGCTTCCACATGGAAGCCCTCTTCTATGTGCCGCAATATTTGTAAACCATCCATTTAAAGAAACTGCAACAGTATCTATTGTTGAAGCAGAGATTTCTCCAGTTAAATCGGTTCTCGTTCTATAACCATTGTTTATATCTACAGAAGAAAAAATTCCTCCAGATTCTAATATTTTTTGAGTTTTTGCAATACTTGTTCCATGAAATCTTAAATCGTCACCTTCTTTGGTAACTTCTTTTATTAAATTAGGAAAAGCATCTGCCCAACTTTCTCTATAATCAATGTCTTCTTTACTATTTGGCCTAATAAAAGGTATGTTTTCTTGAAGTGTTTGTATTTCATAGCTCCATCTTTGAGGATTTAAACCTAGTTTTAAATAACCTTCCATTCTTGCAATTTCATCAACAGCATTTTTCTTATTTTGTAGATAGTCATCATAGTCTTGCATTCTACCTTGAGACATGCATTCTGTTCTATACATTGCCTCTTCCCTAGATTCCAATCTTTTTTGAGTTCTATTTTCAATTAATTCCCTCAATCCTCTTGGGAGAATTTTTAAAATATTTTCTCTTAATCCCATAATAAATTCCTTTTTAAACCTTTTATTACATGATTATTATATAGTGTATCTTAAATAAATGCTATAACAGAAGTATTATTTTTATATTACATAAAAAAAGCCCCATATAGGGGCGTGTGCTTGTTAGTCTATAACAAATTTACTTCCTTTTCTTAGTTCTACCGCGCTATCAGTATAGATTACAACCCTGTATACAATATTTTTGGAAGGGATGTTATATCTATTTGTGTTTTCTGCTTTAAGCAAAAGCGGTTCTAAAAGCTTATTTAATTCTTCAATGAACTTGTCTATAGCTATCGGAGTGTTAAATCTAATAACTTTAATAAGAGCTGCATTTTTCTGGATAGTTCTTATTATTAGACAAGTATCATCTTCAAATATTAGCTCAAAGATTCTAAGATCTGGCGTGATAGGAAGTAGTTTCCGTTTGAAAAGATGTACAAGCTGTTTTTCCAGGTACCATAGAACTCTTCTTTCGGGTACTAACAATTTATCTTCTTCATAGGAGCTAAGGTAATGATCTAACATTGCTGCTGAACTTGCTAATTCGAAATGTCTTTTTAGAATCATGATAAGAAAACCAGTAACTATATTGTCCATTCTAGCTTCCCATTCAAGGAGTGCTTGTTTGTGTTTATTAATCATAAGATGCTCCTTTCTTTTTCTTCCTATGAAAAAGAAAATGTTAAGAAATCCTTAACAATTCAGTCGTTATTATAGCACTTTTAAAGCAAAAAGGCAAATTTAAAGGGTAGATTACTCTACCCTAATGATTCATAATATTGATTATATAATTTAGCATATGCCCCATCTTTTTCTAATAATTCTTCATGATTTCCTTGTTCAATTATTTCGCCATTTTGAAGAACTAATATTTTATCTACATTTACTATTGTTGAAAGTCTGTGTGCAATAAAGATTGCAGTCTTTTCTTTAGATAATCTATTAATAGATTTCTGTATTAATGTTTCTGTATATGTATCAATATTAGCAGTCGCTTCATCTAGTATAAATATATCTGGATCATGAGCAAAGATTCTAGCAAATGCTATTAATTGTTTTTGTCCTGCTGAAAAGCTTTCTCCTCTTTCTTTTGATATTTCTTCTAATCCATCTGGAAGAGTATCTATAAATTCTTTTGCTGATGCATCATTTACTGCTTTTACAATATTTTCATCTGAAATATCTTGATTAAGCTTAATGTTTTCTTTTATTGTTCTTGAGAAAATAAATGGATCTTGAAGTACGATTCCAACATGTTCTCTAAGTGATGATTTATTAATATCTTTGATATTTACTCCATCTATTAATATCTCACCTTTTTGAATTTCATAGAATCTATTTACTAAGTTAGTAATTGTTGTTTTGCCGCTACCTGTTCTTCCAACTAATGCTATTGTTTCTCCTGGTTCAATTGTAAATGAGATATCTTTTAATATCCAATCTTCACCTTTATAAGCAAACCATACATTCTTAAATTCAAGTTTACCCTTTATTTTCTTAGGAAGTATTATTCCATCATCAAAGTTTTCTAATACATCTTCGTTTTCTAAGATATCATATATTTTATCAATAGATACAATTGCTTCTTGAATTGTTTCTACTGCATCTATAATTCTGTTTATTGGTCTAAATAATGATTTGATATAAGTTGTAAAGATAAATACTTCACCAACATTTGCAACTATTCCAAATAAATGATAAACAGCGCCAACTATTATTAAAGATGTTGCTAAATTTTCAAAGAAAATCATGATACCAGGAAATATACCTTCTAATACTGCTGATGGCATACGTTTAACCATAAAGTCTTTTGTGTAGCCTTCGCATTCTTCTATCTTTTCCTTTTGAATACTAAATATTTTTATTATCTTAGCTCCATAAATTGATTCTGCTAAAAATGTATTTAGATTAGTTCTTACAACTTTTGATACATCATATATATGATTTAGTACTTTAGTAAGTACTATTGATATTATTACTACAAATGGTATTACTGAAAGAGCAAGAATTGATAATTTATAGCTAAAATAAATCATAATTCCTATTACTGCAATAATCGAAATGATATCTTTAAATAATGTTGATATTACGTCTTTAAATAGATTTGATATATCATCAATATCGTTTATTATTCTTGCATAAAGCTTTCCTGCAGGAGTTTTATCATGGAATTTTACTTCAGCAAATTGACTATATCTAAATATTTTGTTTCTCATTTCGAAAAGAATTTTTTCGCCCATGATATTAGTCTTCATTCTTGTTGTATAATCAATAGTTGCGCCTAGAACTACTAGTGCTAAATAAATCATTCCCAATATGTCTATACTTAAAAAACCATTATCAAATAAATTGTTAGCTAAAAAGTCATCTATCATTATTTTAGTGATATATGGCTTTAGAATTTCAATTATGTCTATAACTATTGCAAATATTGAAACCAAAATAACTGTTTTCATATGTGGTTTTAAAATGTCTTTAAGTCTTGAAAATGTCTTTTTCATGATAATCCCCCTTTCTTTTTAGTTTGATGATTGTTTTTGATAGAACTTAGCATATAGGCCGCCACGCTCTATTAAATCATCATGCTTTCCTCTTTCTATTATTTCTCCTTTATCTAATACTATTATTTCATCTGAGTTTTTAACATCAGATATTCTGTTTGATATAATTATGCATGTTTTATCCTTAGCGTCAAAATATAAATTATTAAGTAGTTTTTCTTCAGTTTTATTATCTAATGCTGAGAAACAGTCATCAAAGATTAGGATGTTATTATTTAGTAAAAATGATCTTGCAATAACAACTCTTTGTTTTTGACCACCAGATAAATCTATTCCTCTTTCTCCTATTACTGTTTGAAGACCATCTTTCATATTATCTAGATCTTCTTTAAATACAGATTTAATTACACTTTGGAATACCTTGTTTTCATCCTCATCTTTAAACAGTGCTATATTATTTTCTATTGTTGTAGAGAACAAGAAATTGTCTTGAGTTATATAACAGATTGAATTTCTTAGTTCATCTAAATTAATATCATTTATATCTTTTCCTGAAATTGTAATTGTTCCTCTAGGTACATCGTATAATCTTAAAAGTAAATTTGCGAGAGTTGTTTTACCACTACCTATTGTTCCAATGATTCCAAGTTTATGGCCTTTCTTTAAAGTGATATTAATATTTTTAAGATTACTATATTCTTTTGATGGATAAGTAAATGTTAAGTCTTTAATAACTATATCTCCATCAATCTTATCTTTGAATTTTTTAGAATCTTCTAATGAAATATTCTCAGTAGATAATTTAAATACTTTATCAAGTCTTGCAAATGAAATCTTTGCTCTTTGAAATTTTGAAAGTACTCCGGGTAGCCAGTATACTGGAACAAATAGTAAATCTACATATCCAGCAAAAGCTACTAAGTCACCTATTGTCATCTGTCCCCTAAGTACTATTCTTGATCCAAATAAAATTATTGTTGCTATACATAGACCAAAGCATACATCTACTGTTGAATCAAGAAGTGTTGCATTTTTATCTACTATAATATTACTATTTTTAAGGTTAGTATCTAAAGCAATGAAATTATCTAATTGTTTTTGCTCACCAAAATATGCTTTTGTAGTTCTTATAGCATCAGTTGATTCTTGAACGTATTCAGATACTTTTGTAAAATCTGCTTGAGCTTTTTTAAATGAAACTTCTATTCTCTTTTTTAGTATTAATGAAATTACTATTGTGAAGAGGATAATTCCAACTATTGCTAAGCTTAGTGCAGTATTTACATTTTTCATTGTTATAAATACTATTAATGATGTTAACACTATTCTAGTTACGTGTGATTCTGTTCTATATAAGAATCCTCTTACTTCTCCTACATCTTTTGTAAGATAACTCATTAGCTCACCATTTTTTGTGTTTTGAACGCTAGTTATATCTAATCTCATAAACTGAGTAAATATCTTGTCTTTTAATTTTCTTTCAAATTGTCTTGTTGAAAAACCTATACATGTTTTCCATACTGCTCTAGTAAATAGTATTCCAATAGCAGATAAAAGTAGAAATAATAGATTTTTATTAATTAAATGAATATTTGCTTCTATGTCATAAAGCATATCTATTATTCTTCCTAAAAGTTTTGAAGGAAGAGTAAATATATATTCATTTAACGCAACAAATAAAACCAAAATAATGAATATTGGTATTTGTTTTACTAAAATATCTTTAAGTATTTTTTTCATATTTTCTCTCCTTTCTTTTAGTTATAGACTTTATATTTTAAAACATATTGGGCTTAAAGTCAACAAAAATCACCTAAAAACATACATCCTTAGGTGATTTTTAAACTATTTTTGTAATATTAATCTTATGAATTCTTCATTGTTTTTTGTTTTTGATAGTGTTGCCATGATTCTTTCTGTCATCTCTGATGTTGAGCTAGAAGCAAATGCTTGTCTTAGTTTATATACTGCTTCTAGTTCATCTTTTGATAAAAGAAGCTCTTCTTTTCTTGTTCCACTCTTTTTTACATCTATTGCTGGAAAGATCCTTTTTTCTGATAAGCTCTTGTCTAGAACAACTTCCATGTTTCCTGTTCCTTTGAACTCTTCAAATATTACTTCATCCATTCTAGATCCTGTTTCTATAAGTGCTGTAGCAAGGATTGTAAGTGAACCAGCATCTTCAGTGTTTCTAGCTGCTCCTAAAAACCTCTTAGGTTTATGGAGTGCATTTGGATCGAATCCTCCAGATAGAGTTTTACCTGATGATGGTACTACTAAGTTATATGCTCTTGCAAGTCTTGTAATACTATCAAGAAGAACAACTACATCTTTGTTTTGAGATGTTAATCTTTTTGCACGCTCTAGTACCATTTCAGCAACTTTTACATGATGTTCTGGCATTTCATCAAATGTTGAATAAATAACATCACCTTTTATTGAACGTTTCATGTCTGTTACTTCTTCTGGTCTTTCGTCAATTAATAATACAATTAATTCAACCTCTGGATTATTTTCTGTTATTGAATTTGCAATTTTCTTTAATATTGTTGTTTTTCCTGCTTTTGGTGGTGCAACAATTAAACCACGTACACCTTTTCCTATCGGTGAAATTAGATCCATTATTCTCATTGTATAATCTTCTGCTTTAGTCTCTAATTTAAGCTTTTCTGTAGCGTATATTGGAACTAAATCATCAAATGCTTTTCTTTTCATCGCATTTTCTGGATGCATTCCATTTACTTCAGAAACATATATAAGTGATGGGAATCTATCTCCCTCATTTGGTTTTCTTTTAATTCCTTTTACTTTATCTCCTGTATCTAATTTAAATCTTCTTATTTGAACTGGTGAAAGATATACATCTTTAGGAGTTGATAAATAGTTTTCACCTCTTAAGAATCCATAGCCATCTGGAAGTACTTCTAGTATTCCTTCTGCAATTTCGTCTTCTCCTGTTACTTTTACTTCAACCTTATCTTGAGATTGTTCTTGCTCTACTTCTTGTTCTAGAACAGGTGACTCTTCTTCACCTTTTTCTTCTTTCTTTCTTCTTTTATATTCTTCAATTAACTTTTCAATTAATTCAGATTTTTTAAGCTTAGAATAACCTTCTAAACCTGCTTCTTTTGCAAGATTTCTTAAATCAACTAAAGATAATCCTTCAAGTTCCATAATTCAATTCTCCTATACATTTAAATTGGATAATTTTTAAGATAAAAAATATAAGAATAAAAAATAGAATAATCAAAAGTGATTATTCTTATTATTTTATTTGCTAAGATCTATGTATACTCTTTCGTTAGGCATATACATATCTAGATTTGCCCTTGCTTCTTTTTCGATATACTCTGGTGAATTTACGTTCTCTTGTTTAGCAACTAGATGTTCTTTTTCTTTTTCTAAATCTTCTATTTGCTTATTATATGAAGCCATATCCCTTTCATATACAATAAACTTTCTTTGTTGCTGAACAAAAGTAAAAGCAAAATATATAATTATAATAACAAGAATAACATTTAAAAATTTGTTAATTTCTTTAAAATCCATCTTTGATTATTTACTCTTTCCTTTAAAATCAAGTAAATTATATCATTGATAGATATTATTGTCAAAGAAGTTACATATATGTAAACAAAATGTAACTCAAAAAATATATTGAGGAAAACGCTACCAATTAGCCAGAGTTTGGCAGCTCGGTAGCGTTCCCTTCAGTTCAATCTGAGACTTATGTATTCGTTTTAAGCCAGAGTGCGAGCGCAACAAGTCCAAAGATGATAATTGCGATTATTGCAATGAAGATTATGAGAAATGCAATCCTCATAGCAATACCGTACTGATGGACATAGATCTTTTCTTCTCCATCATTGTTATCAAAGTTCTGGTCCTGTTCCTGAAAATTAGATTCTTTATCTACTGCTGACACGCAACCACCTCCTTATCAATGTAAAATAAAAGGCTTTTTCAAAGATGATGTTTGCGATTGAACTGAAAGTATTCTGTTATGCCAAAACCAGCATGAATACAATTTGGATTATAGCACAGAAAGGCCTTTATTGCAACAAAAAAGCTCTTTGTTTTGCCAAAGAGCCTATTTTTTATCTTTCTTCGCCTCCATTATGAAGCTGCTTTCTTTTTTGATATTTTGCACTGAAGTTTTTTCTCCTTTTTTCCATAGCAATAATAGATTCTGCAGTTGATGAAGATACTTTTTCTCTAAATAGTTCTGGGAATCCATGCTTTTCAAAAACCTTATCCATTATTTCTGTTGCTTTATCTTTCTCAAGAACTCCGGATTTAGTAATTATTAATGCAGTCGCTTCTTTTATAGCTGCATCATATCTTCTTTTTGCATCTTCTTTTTCCTTTGATAATGGTTCTTTATTTCTTTTTGCCATTTTCTATCTCCTTTTAATAAAACAGCCATATAAGATTATATGGCCTATTTTTTATTAGTTAAAAAACTTTCTATGTATTGCTTGTACTGCTTTAGTTGAATCTTCTAGATCTACTAAAACAGAAATTTTTATTT
>JAEEGL011073418.1_pt1 | contig 20353 bp, 11 predicted proteins | sample 9134231 | NCBI WGS metagenome assembly JAEEGL01 (sample SAMN16246548, study PRJNA631951) | gut metagenome | biome: gut microbiome; feature: rumen; material: fiber-attached | host: Bos | place: Iran: Karaj | collected 2018-10 | reverse complement strand
TGAATTGGAAGTGTATAAAACAAAAGGACCAGATAATGAAACTAAAAGGATAAAAACATTTAGAGCATGATGTTTTGAATTGTTTAAAAAACAAACAGTGATTTTTTACATAAGTTTGAGCATTCATGCGTAGGCCCTGGTTTTATTGTGACGAAGATACAGAAAATAGTATGTAAAAGTTTTAAAATATGGTGTCAAATAATAATATGAAGTGTCTGCGATGGATTGATTTATTGATTACTGACATAAAAAGGGTGTTTTAAGGTTATGCAAATGAATCTAAAATAAAGTTATGAGTGTAAGTTTGTATCTATGTTGAAATGTTCATAAATGGAGAACTTAATGGAAATTGATGACAAACTTGTTATGTCATTATGGGCTAAAAAGAAAGAAATTGGAGGTCAATTATACTGGCTTTCATTGAAACAGCATTTGTTAGATACAATGAATGTTTCCAGATGGCTGTGGAAATACTGGCTCAGCGAAAGTCAGAGAAGATTCTGTATAAACTCTTTAAGTAATTCTGACAGCAAAATTGCTTTAAATCTCGCAGCTTTTCTCGGTGCTATCCACGATATTGGTAAAGCTACTCCTGCATTTCAAATCAGAAAAGGATTCGGAAGTTCGATTCTTCTGGATGAAACAATTATCGAAGGACTTCAGGATGCAGGATTTGAAGAACTGCATAAATTGCGCTTGGCTGATCCTGATAAATCTCATCATTCAATTGCAGGTGAGTATCTGCTAAAAAATACGTTTAATGTAGGAGAAGACATAGTATCCATTGTGGGTGCGCATCACGGAAAACCTGATGATGATATGTTTTCTGTAAATGAGCAGTCAGCATATTCAGCAAATTATTATCAGGATGATAAAAATGCAACAATTCAGAACAGATGGAAGAATGTTCAATCTGCCATTTTTAATTGGGCTCTTCACATAGCATCTTTTGAAAATGTTCTCCTATTACCGAAGATTTCAAAACCGGCTCAGGTTATTTACTCGGGTCTTCTTATCATGGCTGACTGGATATCCAGCAACTGTGATTATTTTCCTCTTGTTCCTCTTGAATCAAAAGGTTCATTAGAAATTAACAGTGATGAAAGATTTGAAAAAGGAATTCAATTATGGTGCAGGAACCTGCCATTTCAGATGAAAAATAATCCTGATGTTGAAGATTTATTCAAGTGGCGGTTTGGATTTGAGCCCAGAGATTTTCAGAGGGTTGTTTACAGGACTACCAGAGAAATCCAGAATCCCGGAATTCTTATTATTGAAGCGCCAATGGGACTTGGCAAAACTGAAGCCATGCTTGTTGCATCAGAACTCCTTGCTCAGAAAAACGGCAGTTCAGGCCTGTTTTTTGGTCTGCCAACCCAGGCTACATCAAACGGAATGTTCGGAAGAGTCCATGCCTGGCTGAAAGATTTAACTGAGAGATATGGTGTAACACAGTCTTTAAGGTTGTGCCATGGAAAGGCTGCATTGAATGAGGAGATGAACAAATTACTCCGAGAGTCTTCCATTCAGGATATCAATATTGACGACGCCGATAATGGCTGTGTTTTTGTCAATGAATGGTTCACCGGAAGAAAGAAAACTGCTTTAGATGATTATGTAGTTGGAACAGTGGATGGATTTCTTCGCTGTGCACTTAAACAGAAGCATCTCGCATTAAGACACCTTGGTTTTAGTAAAAAGGTTGTAATAATAGATGAGGTGCATGCGTATGATACCTATATGCAGCAGTATCTTGAAGAATCAATCAGATGGATGGGTGCTTATGGTGTGCCGGTAATTCTGGCATCTGCTACTTTGCCTCAGGATAAGAGAAAGAACTTAATTCTCGCTTATTTGCAAGGAAAGGGTTTTAAGAGTCGAGACATTACATTTCCTGATGATATTGCTGGAAATAATTATCCTCTGATTACGTATACAGATGGAAAAGAAGTTAAAGTCGAGACTGATTTTCACATTGCTGAAGATAAAACGGTTGCAGTTAAAAGACTGAATAAAGAGGAAATCCTGTGCAGGATTGAAGAGCTGCTGGAAGGAGATGGAATTATTGGAGTAATTGTAAATACTGTCAAAGAAGCACAGATCCTTGGCAGAGAACTTAAGGAACGTTTCGGCAGTGATACTGTCGTGATACTCCATTCTGCCTTTATAGCAACAGATAGAACAGTTAAAGAATCAGGTTTGCTTGACATGATTGGTAAAGAAGGAAAGAGACCTGAAAGAAAAATTATCATTGGGACCCAGGTCATCGAGCAGTCTCTTGATATTGATTTCGATGTTCTAATAACAGATCTCTGTCCTGTAGATTTACTGCTTCAGAGAATAGGAAGACTGCACCGACACGAAAGGATGAGACCCGATAAACACGTAAATCCGACTGTGTATGTGATGGGTACAAGTGATAGTTTTGATTTTGAAAAAGGTTCAGTACAGGTTTACGGTATCTTTTACCTGATACGTACTCAGTGTTATCTTCCGGACAAAATTTGCATTCCGTCTGATATTCCTGATCTTGTCAATAAAGTTTACGGTATGGATCATCCAGTGTTGCCTGAAGAATTAAATAATATCTATCAGGAAAGTATTCGCAGACATAAATCTGATGTTGAAAACAAGAAGAATAAGGCGAATACATATTGTATTGATCACCCTGTCGGTTTAATTAATCCGTCCAGAAAAAACCTTTTTGGCTGGCTAAAGAACTTAAACAATGCAGATAGCGAGGAAATTGCCAACGCTCAGGTAAGGGATATTAGAGAGACAATTGATGTTATAGCGGTAAAAAAGATCGGCAGTGGTTACGGAACCTTTAAAAACAATGTGGACATTTCTGAACGGATTTGTGATGAATCGATCGCCAAAGATCTGGCAAAGAATACAATCAGACTGCCGTATTATGTAACCTGTAAAAAAGGTGTTTCGGAGACGATAACGGAACTTGAAAAGTATAACAGACAAAACCTGAATAACTGGCAGAAATCCTCATGGCTTAGTGGAGCGCTGGGAGTCATTTTTGATAAAAAGGGATGCTTTGAAATTAACGGTATTAAGTTAAGGTATGACGATGAATTTGGCTTAAGGGAGGAAATATCTGATGGGGAAGTTTAATTTATTAGACGAACCATGGATTTCAGTTATGGCAGAGTCCGGTGAAAAAAAGGATGTGTCAATGCTGGATTTCTTTAAAAATGCAGGATCTTTTCTTCGACTTTCTGGAGAAATGGAAACTCAGAATTTTGCTGTTATGCGTTTTCTTTTGTCTGTAGTTCAGACAGTGTTTTCCAGATTTAATTTCAATGGTGAAGTACTTCCTGGAGTTGTTCTTGATGATGACGGCAGACAGACCGAAAACGTTGATGAAGATGATCGTGATGAATATTGTTCGATTACTGCTGAATGCTGGGAAAAACTCTATTCAGGCAATAGTTTCCCCGCAGTAGTTTGTGATTACCTTGAGAAATGGCGAGACAGTTTTTTTCTTTTTGATGATCTCCATCCTTTTTTCCAGGTTACCAGGGATGAGATGAACTTAATCATGTCAAAAATTCCCGGCAAGGATAATCCTACTTCAATTTATGGAAAAAACATCAACAGAACTATTTCAGAAAGCGAAAATAAGACGGCTTTATTTTCACCGATAGCCAATATTGCTGTGGGAAAAAGAAGTGCGAAGGATGTCATGTCACCGGCAGAATTTGCAAGATGGTTAATAATGTTTCAGGGTTATTCAGGACTTGCAGATAAAGTATCTTTAACTGATAAAACTCAAAGATCGTCGAAGGGGTGGCTGTTTGATCTTGGTGGCATTTTTCTTCAGGGACGTAATGTTTATGAAACTCTGGTGATGAATTATATGCCGGAGTCACCTACTGATAATCAGTCATTCAGTGGTCGTTGTCAGAATCCATGCTGGGAGTTGACCGGAATTGAGGTTGTTGAAAATTTATGTAATAAGAATTCTGTAGACAATCTTGCTGAACTGTACACAAACTGGAGTAGAGCGATTTATGTTGATCCGGATTTCGATATGTCCGCTCCAGTTGAAATTCAGGTAGTGAAGCTTCCAGAGATAGAACATACAGAAAACTCCATCGAACCGATGACCATGTGGAAATGGAATGTTAATGGTCCGAATAAAAATCACTTTACTCCAAAGAAGCATAATCCAGAACAGTCTTTATGGAGAAACTTTGGATGTATTGTTTTGAAATCAACGAATGGTGATAAAAATATAAAACAGCCGCAGCGCCAGCCTGGGATACTAGTTCAACGTATGCGCATTGCAAATTCACAGAGAAATTACGGTTTGACAGATTTAGTCGGTGTCGGAATGAAGGATGACGATAATGCAACATCGTGGCTGCCGGTTAATGAGATTGCAGACAGTTTCCGGATCAATAATCTGTTGATCGAGAAAGGGAATTCTGATAATTCCTGTGATGATTGGATTATACGTATTAACAACGCTGTAGAAACTACAAAAGATGTAGTGTCTGAGAAATTCAGAAGTTTTCTTAAAGGAATATCTGAGATAAGGAAAACATCCGCTGAATCCTTTGTTTCTGTTGAAACAGAAAAAATGTACTCAATTATTGATTCAGCTTTCAAAGAATGGCTTGTTTCCATTAATCCCGGTGATTCAAAGGAAGAAAAAATAAAAGAATGGTACGACAAGCTGAAGATAATGGTGTTAAGACGAGGAGAAGAATTGTTCGACAACAGCACGTCCAGAGATCTTACAGGAATTGAAAAGGACGGAAAATTAGTGAACATTGCCACCAGGTACTGGCAGTTTGTTGGAAGTATAAATAAAAAATTGAATAGGGACTGAGGTACAACATGAGTAATGAACAGGAAACAGAAGTCAAAAAACCGTCTGTATATAGCGTTATGTGGAGCATTTTAAACTTTTTAAACAGTCCTAAGGAACTTAAAAGTAGACCCGGCTATCTCGCTGCAATCAGAAACTCCATGGGGAAAAATTTGGAAGATTCTGCAGATGTCTGGCCTATACTTTTTCCTTTCATACCAGAAGAATTTTTAAATGTTGGTGTACTCAGTTATGAAGAAAAGGCTTTGCTAGTTGCTCTGCAGCTTTATGCAGTTGGTCAGCAGGGTTTAAATAAGGTTTCAAATAGTGAGAAAAATATAAGTTTTGGATGCTCGTTGCAGCGAGTAAAGGATGTAAATTCTGCATCTTTGGACAGAAGATTTAATACCATGCTCACCGCAACAACCTTCGATGAGTTTGTATATCATCTGAGGCAGATATTCAGTCTTGCAAAGTCAAAAGATAATTTTTCCGTGAATTTTCTTAAACTTGCAGAAGATCTGTTCAAACACCAGAATGGTGGAAATAAAAAAATCTGTCTGAGATGGGCAAAAGATTATTATCGACCAGTTCGTGATAAAGAAGAAACTGACAGGTCATGATTTTTTCAACTTTCACAAAAAAAATTTTGGAGCACATAAAAAATGGAAAATAGACTATTTGTTGATATTCATGCTATTCAATCTCTCCCTCCTTCAAATGTAAACAGGGATGATACCGGCAGTCCGAAAACCGCAATTTATGGTGGCGTAAGACGTTCAAGAGTAAGTTCGCAGTCATGGAAAAGAGCAATAAGACAGTATTTTAATACAGAGTCGGCAGAGGATGTAGGTATCAGAAGTTTAAATGTTGTTAAATATGTAAGTGATTTGATTGTTGCTAAAGATTCTTCTTTAACAACCAGTGATGCTATGTCAATGGCAGAAAAAGTTTTTAATGATGCAGGTGTAAAAACAAAAGATCAGAAAGCAAAGGCTCTTTTCTTTCTGGGTAAGAAACAGGCAATTCTCTTGGCAGATGCTGCTCTTAAAAGGGTTTCGAACCAGTCTGAGTTAAAAAAGATACTGAGCGATAATCCTTCAGTAGATATAGCTTTGTTTGGCAGAATGGTTGCTGATGATCCGTCTTTAAATGAAGATGCATCTGTTCAGGTGGCACACGCAATTTCTACTCATGAGGTTCAGACTGAGTTCGACTTCTATACAGCATTGGATGATTTAGCACCTGAAGATAATGCCGGAGCAGGAATGCTTGGAACTGTAGAATTCAATTCCTCTACTTTGTATCGGTATGCGAATATAGCTGTACACGACCTGGTAAGACAGTTAAAAAGTGGAGACCAGGCAGTATCTGCATCAAAACTCTTTATTGAAGCTTTTGCCAATTCAATGCCGACAGGAAAATCAAACACTTTTGCTAACCTGACTCTTCCTCATCTGCTGATGGTCAATATTCGCAAGGACAGACCTGTTAATTTGGTTACTGCCTTCGAAAATCCAGTGAAATCATATGCAGGTAACAGCAAAGGCAACAGTGTAACCTCAATAGAACGGTTATTTGCTGAAGTGAAGAAAACTGAAAAATTTGTACAGACGCCTCTCAGAACATTTTATGTTGTTAATGAGGATGTAACCAAACCTGAATGGGGTACAGAGGAAAAATGTCTTACATCTTTATTGAATGATTTCGTAGAAGTAGTGACAAACTGTGTTCAAGGACGGAGCTGATTTTGAAGACAATTTTATTGAAGTTTTCTGGTCCGCTGCAATCATGGGGTACAAATTCTCATTTTGAAACCAGATATACTGATACTCATCCTTCCAAAAGCGGCGTTATTGGAATGATTGCGGCAGGTTTAGGTTTAAGTCGTAATGATAATGATGGTGTATCAAGATTAAACTGTCTCAGTTATGCTGTTCGTATTGATCAACCCGGACAAATAATGAAAGATTATCATACGGCAAAAAAGTATAAGAAAAATGGTGATTTTGAAAGAACTTATGTTACAACACGCTTTTATCTTCAGGATGCAGTTTTTCTGGTTGCATTAAGCTGTGATGATGAAAGACTAATTGATGAAGTAAAAACATCTGTTACGAATCCTTATTTTTCTTTGTTTTTAGGCCGCAGATCCCTTCCCCCTGCTGCAGATATTTTTTTAGGTGTTTTCGATGAGGATGCTATTTCACTTTTAAAAAGGTTTGACTGGCAGGCATCTGACTGGTATCAAAGAAAAAATGCGATCCCGCAACTGTTCATTTATGCTGACGAATCTTTAATAAGTGAAGGTAAAACGCAAATTCGAAATGATAATGTTCTTTCTTTTTCTCAGATGACCGGAAGAAAATTCAATCCGAGAAAAGAGATTGGTATATCAGTCGAATTAAAAAACTCAAATGAAAGGAAAAAGATTCAAGAGCATGATGCATTTGATGCAGTAGGAGAGGAATAATATGTATTTATCTCGAGTGGAAATTGATACCGGGAACAGAAAAAAAATTAGGGATTTATCGCATCTCGGTGCATATCATAATTGGGTTGAAAACAGTTTTCCTCTTGAAATTAAAAGTGGTATCAGGAGCAGAAAACTGTGGCGAATTGATACTATACAGGGAATCAAGTATCTCTTGCTTGTAAGTACTGAAAAACCAGATTTGAAATTATTGGAGCATTATGGAGTTTCAGGGAGTGCAAGTACAAAATCATATGATAAATTTCTTGAGTCCATTGAAGAAAACAAGTTTTACAGATTTAGAGTTACTCTGAATCCTGTGAAGGCGATTCATCAGGATGAAGGCAAACGTGGCAGAGTTGTTCCTGAAATTACGGCAGATCAGCAGATGAAATTTTTGGAATCACGTGCGGAAAAACTTGGTTTTGAATTAGTACCTGATGATTACTTAATTGTCGAGAAATCCTGGGTTCCCATGAAAAAACAGGGACAAAAAACGATTAAGTTAAGCAAGGCAACTTATGAAGGTTTATTGAAAGTAACAGACAAAACTGTTTTTTATGACTCTTTAACTAAAGGAATTGGCAAAAAGAAAGCGTATGGATTTGGACTAATGACAGTGATTCCCGTATAGGATTAGATTCTTCTGAGTTCATTATTATTGAAAGTCCAGATTTTTTATTTTTATACATAAGTGTACTCATCATTTTGAACGATTTGTTTAAGTCCAGTCCTTCTTGGCATCGAACGCGGAGATTGATTAACTATGGCTTATCACAAAACAAAAATTGCTGAATTACCAAGAATAACTGACAGAGTTACTTTCATATATATTGAACATTCGAAGATTAATTGTGTGGATGGTTCTGTTACTGTTGCGGAAAAAAGAGGGATTGTAAGAATACCGATTTCAATGATTGGAGTTCTGCTTCTTGGTCCGGGAACAAATATCAGTCATCGAGTCATGGAATTAATGGGGGATTCAGGTGCCAGCGTAGCATGGGTTGGGGAGCATGGTATAAGGCATTACGCTCATGGAAGAAGCTTATCACATACATCTCGATTCATGGAAATTCAGGCAAAACTTGTAAGTAATACAAGATCAAGACTTCAGGTTGCAAGAAAAATGTATCAGATGAGATTTCCCTGCGAGGATGTATCATCTCTGACAATGCAACAGCTTCGAGCAAAAGAAGGAGCCCGTATTCGTAGGTTGTACAGAAAAATGTCTTCTGAATATGGTGTTAAGTGGAATGGAAGAGTTTATGATCCTGATGATTTTGAGGGAGGGGACAATATAAATAAGGCTTTGTCTTCTGCTAATGTAGCGTTGTATGGATTGGCACATTGTGCCATCGCTGCTATGGGGTTAGTTCCGGGATTGGGCTTTGTACATGTAGGTCATGACCTTTCATTTGTTTACGATGTTGCTGATCTATATAAGGCTGAAACAACAATTCCTATCGCCTTTCAGGTTGCATCTGAATATGAATCTGGTGACATAGCTAAACAATCTCGAAGAAAAGTACGAGATGCGTTTGTGAATGGTAAACTCTTTGCAAGAATTGTTCGTGATTTACAAATGTTAATAGGTGTCAGTGACAGTGATGTTGAACAGATCATCGAGATTGAGCCTTTAAGTTTGTGGGATAACAGGGAAGAAAACGTCAAATACGGCATTAACTACAGTAATTATAAGGAATAAGAATGCCGTTTACTGTAATTACTCTAAGAAATGTTCCAAATTCTCTCAGAGGAGATCTGACTCGCTGGATGCAGGAAATTGCAACAGGCGTGTATGTGGGAAACTACAATTCCAAAGTAAGAGAATATTTGTGGAAGCGAATCTCAGAAACGGTTGAAGAAGGTGAAGCAACAATAAGTTATTCATGCAGAAATGAAGTTGGTTATTCTTTTTTTACTTGCAACACTAAACGACAAATTGTTGATTTTGATGGAATACCTCTTGTGTTGCTTCCCTGGAGTGAGTTCCCCGAAAAAACTGATACAATTAAAAAAACTGCCAATAATATAAATGTTGATAAGCAGGCATCAAGTCAAACATCATCCCACGAAACGAAATACTTAAATGATTCAATTTCTCCAAATTCTGGTACTTCTGACAGACAAAACGATTTAGTTTTTCTTGACATTGAAACAACGGGGTTAAATGCTGATGAGGATCAAATTATTGAAATAGGTGCCAGAAGAGTTTTTGGTTCAGAACCCAAAGTAGTAGATTTTCATCGATTAATTCGAATCGATAGACAAATTCCGGATATAGTACGAAACCTGACAAAAATCACTGATGAGATGCTCAATAGTGGTTCAGAGTTGGAAACTGTCATAAAAGACTTTCAAAAATTCATTCAAGACGCAGTATTGGTTGGGTATAACATATCTTTTGATATCAAATTCTTAAATAAGGCGTTTGAAAAGTTTTCTCTTGGTACTATACACAATAAAACAAAGGATCTGATGTTTGAGGCGAAAAGAAGAAAAGTTTTTCAACTTAATTATAAATTTGGAACGACGCTGAAAACATATGGTATTGATCAACAGGTTCTTCACAGGGCTCTTCAAGATGCAAAATTGGTACAACTGTTATACTACCAAATGTTTCATGTCGATAGTGAGTCCCAAAGTTCTTTAAAAATTTAACGTATTATACTATGATACCCGGGCGAGTTCTTGAGTTAGAACTATGAGAGATCAAAGTGAATAAAAATATTCATAGGTTTGACTTTAGAGTGTGTGTTTACGGGATCTTTATACAGTCTTTCCCGCGTGCGCGGGGGTGATCCCCGGATCCGGTTAAAAAAGCAATTAGTGATGTGGTCTTTCCCGCGTGCGCGGGGGTGATCCTGATCCAGTTCGGGCGGCTGTTATGCAGGTCGTGTCTTTCCCGCGTGCGCGGGGGTGATCCCAGAAAATCTGTATGTATATCAGAAATCAGAATGTCTTTCCCGCGTGCGCGGGGGTGATCCTGCAACTGTCAAAACGACTGAAGCACCAAAAACGTCTTTCCCGCGTGCGCGGGGGTGATCCTAAGAAGAAAAATCAAAAATCTTTTTGTTTGAAGTCTTTCCCGCGTGCGCGGGGGTGATCCTAATCAGGATCGTTTCTTAAAATAAACCTGCGGGTCTTTCCCGCGTGCGCGGGGGTGATCCTGATCTATAACATCATACTTATACATTTTAAAAGTCTTTCCCGCGTGCGCGGGGGTGATCCCCTGCAAGCGAGGCCCTGATCGTTCTTGATACCGTCTTTCCCGCGTGCGCGGGGGTGATCCCCCTAAAAAGATTAAAGCGGCATTTTGAACAGCGTCTTTCCCGCGTGCGCGGGGGTGATCCTATCCGGCAGTTTTCGCGTCCAGTACGTCGCGAGTCTTTCCCGCGTGCGCGGGGGTGATCCTGATAGGATTCGGCAAGCGAAAACTCGAGGAAAGTCTTTCCCGCGTGCGCGGGGGTGATCCCTCTGAAGAAGGCTTTACCGATTCTGAAATTGCGTCTTTCCCGCGTGCGCGGGGGTGATCCTAAATGACGAATCTTGAAATGCTTGAGGACAGTGTCTTTCCCGCGTGCGCGGGGGTGATCCCGTCATAGAGTCTATCACGGACTATGAGGGAGGGTCTTTCCCGCGTGCGCGGGGGTGATCCTGATAACTCGGTGCTGCCTTTCGATCCGCAGAAGTCTTTCCCGCGTGCGCGGGGGTGATCCTAAACACACTATCAAGCGAGGTAATAAAAATGAGTCTTTCCCGCGTGCGCGGGGGTGATCCCAGTCAGGCGCACACAGCGATCCAGCAGGCCGTGTCTTTCCCGCGTGCGCGGGGGTGATCCTGAAATAATTTTGTTGCATTGTGATTAAACCAGGTCTTTCCCGCGTGCGCGGGGGTGATCCTAACATTTCAGTCATTCTCCTCATTTGATGTTAGTCTTTCCCGCGTGCGCGGGGGTGATCCTGTAACTTGGCGCCCCTCATCAGAAAATACTCAGTCTTTCCCGCGTGCGCGGGGGTGATCCCATTAAGCCCTACTGGAACTGATGTATCGTCTAGTCTTTCCCGCGTGCGCGGGGGTGATCCCGGAAGTTAAGAAAGCCGGTGTTTTGTCGAGGAGTCTTTCCCGCGTGCGCGGGGGTGATCCCTGACACAGGGCGGTCATCTGTCATTTGTGCTGGTCTTTCCCGCGTGCGCGGGGGTGATCCCTGTGGAATCAAACAAAATAAAGAAACAGGAGAGTCTTTCCCGCGTGCGCGGGGGTGATCCCGGTGTATCTTCCTCGTCCTCGGCGTCGTAAAAGTCTTTCCCGCGTGCGCGGGGGTGATCCTATTAAAATGCAGCCTGTCTGAAAAAGAATTAAGTCTTTCCCGCGTGCGCGGGGGTGATCCTATGCAATTGCTACAGCCTGCTGAGAGACAACAGTCTTTCCCGCGTGCGCGGGGGTGATCCTGTGGCGCAAGCGCGCAATCTCTCAGCACGTCCGTCTTTCCCGCGTGCGCGGGGGTGATCCTATACCGCAATCAACTGCTTTTTAATGCGAGGAGTCTTTCCCGCGTGCGCGGGGGTGATCCTGTTGACAAGCTACAGATATAGAACTATCACGAGTCTTTCCCGCGTGCGCGGGGGTGATCCCATCGGCAGCGCGGCTAATCAGTGGCTCCGCTTGTCTTTCCCGCGTGCGCGGGGGTGATCCCAAATTACGGAGCACAATGTACTTTTGCCGTTAGTCTTTCCCGCGTGCGCGGGGGTGATCCTTCAAGGTATCCGAGAAGACGTTACACAGCCAAGTCTTTCCCGCGTGCGCGGGGGTGATCCTCATTGTCATACCTCGCAATTTAAACAATAGCGTCTTTCCCGCGTGCGCGGGGGTGATCCCTGGAACAGGAACTGGCAGGGAATTAAATTTATGTCTTTCCCGCGTGCGCGGGGGTGATCCTGAGTACGTTTATATTCAGTACGATATTATTAAGTCTTTCCCGCGTGCGCGGGGGTGATCCCGGTCACAACATTACCCGGTTCCTTACCGTCGTGTCTTTCCCGCGTGCGCGGGGGTGATCCCGCTGGCAGACCCGAGTCGATCACGGTGTTATGGTCTTTCCCGCGTGCGCGGGGGTGATCCTCTGATTTAGAACAGATCGCCGCCCTTTTCTAAGTCTTTCCCGCGTGCGCGGGGGTGATCCTCAGATTGCAACATACTGGACTCGAATGTTGCCGTCTTTCCCGCGTGCGCGGGGGTGATCCTCAATAGTCACTGACTTGCTAACTTCAGCCTTTGTCTTTCCCGCGTGCGCGGGGGTGATCCCGGCATCAATCCGGGTGCTTTGAGTCTGCCGGAGTCTTTCCCGCGTGCGCGGGGGTGATCCCATAACACAGCACCGCTTAACCGATCAAGGATCGTCTTTCCCGCGAGCGCGGGGGTGATCCCGATCGGGGTATGATGATCGACACAGAGCAGGCGTCTTTCCCGCGAGCGCGGGGGTGATCCTGCCGAGCACACGGCGGCGAACTGCGAGATATAGTCTTTCCCGCGTGCGCGGGGGTGATCCCATGAGCAGATACGACACGATCAAAACGGTCAAGTCTTTCCCGCGTGCGCGGGGGTGATCCTACATTCCCGGGGTTTGATGCCGGACGGGCTAAGTCTTTCCCGCGTGCGCGGGGGTGATTTAAGAGAGGTAATCATGCCTACAATACCGATGAAGTCTTTCACGCGTGCGCGGGGGTGATCCTAAATTATTTCTGGCATAAGCTGAACAATATACGTCTTTCCCGCGAGCGCGGGGGTGATCCCAAGGAGTATCGCTACAGAGAGAATCCTCTGGAGTCTTTCCCGCATATGCGGGTGATCCCAATTCAGTAATATTACATTACAACAATATCTAGTGTCTTCCATTCTCTGAAATATCAATTTGTGACATAGATTTTTTTCTAAAAACTAGATCTGTAACTCATTTAGCTCCATCCATGCATCACGGATTACCGCACAGATCTAATTTTTTTCTCATATTGAATTGTAGAATTTGTAAGGGCAGATCAGTATCAGTGTGTCCACCTGGGCTGCTGCTTCATGGTTGAGATTGCCGTTTATTCTCAACTTATGTTTTTATGGATGATTAAGTTTTAGTATTTTTATGCGGTCATGATGTACCGGTTAGCTGTCCAGGATTTTTGATCCTGCTGTTTAACAGCGTGCCGGTTTAGCTGGTGTCAGTCCGTTTGAACGTTCCGGATCTGCCTGATGATGCTGATTTTACGGATGTTTCGGATGTTAAGTCTCAGACTTCAGTGCGTGCTGATGACTGTCACTGCCGGGTTCTTACTGTCGGCCTTCCGGTGCTGCCGGAAGTGATAGTCGGTTTGCTGCCTGCTGACTGGTTTTGCTCACGCCCGGACTGACTGTTCTGACTGCTTGAAGATTGATTACAATGAAGAAAATTCTGCTTGCGGATAGTGATGAGGCAAATTCTGCTATCCTTGAACTGATCCTGAATGAGTTTGAATATGATGTCAGGAGGATATCCTCCATCCAGAATTGTGCCGAAGAACTGGCATCAGCCCATTACGATCTTCTTCTCTTCGGACTTGAATCCAATCAGGAGGAGGGGTTCAGAATTATCGAGGATATCCGGCAGAAGCCGGAAATTGCAGACATCAATCTGATATTCATAGTTCCTAACACGGAAAAGATAGATGCTGCCAATGCCTACAGGCTCGGCGCTCTTGATTTCATTAAACGTCACTCCGTCCCGGAGGTCATTCTCGAGAAGGTAAGAGATGCGGTTGCAGTTACAGGCAAGGATACCATTCTGGTGGTGGATGACGAGCCGATGAACCTTTTTCTGTTTACCAATCTTCTTGGAATACGATACAACATTATTACTGCCGGCTCCGGCCGTGAGGCTCTTGACATCCTAGAACGGGAGTCCGTGGATCTTCTGCTTCTTGATCTGCATATGCCGGACATTGACGGATTTGACGTTATGAGGCGTCTTTCCGCCATCCCTGAATGCGACAATCTTCCAATCATCGTTGTAACAGCTGACAGTGATTTTGATACCGAGGCTGAAATCTTCCAGGCCGGAGCCAGAGACTACATTTCCAAGCCGCTTGTCATGCAGGTTGCCATTCAGCGTATCCGCAGAATAATAGAACTCAGTCATCTGCAGAAATCTCTGGAGGACGAGGTCAGAAAAAAGAGCAGAGAGCTGATGCTTGCCAATACAAGACTCCGTCAGCTTTCGGATCAGACCATATTTGCCCTATCCTGTGCAATTGACGCCAAGGATTCATACACCAACGGACATTCCCGTCGTGTTGCCATGTATGCTAGGGAGATATCCCGACGTCTTGGGAAATCCCAGGAGGAGCAGCTTGATATATACAATGTGGCGCTTCTTCATGATGTAGGAAAAATCGCCATTCCCGAGTCAATCATTGTGAAGCCGGGCAAACTTACGAAGGAGGAGTTTGAAATCATCAAGTCCCACACCACAAGAGGCTACGAGATCCTGAAGACCATTTCGGTGATGCCGAGTCTGTATATTGGAGCGCTGTGGCATCACGAAAGGTACGACGGCAGAGGCTATCCTCACGGCAAGGCAGGTGAAGACATTCCTGAAATCGCCCGGATCATCTGCGTTGCTGACTGCTATGACGCTATGAGTTCAGATCGCAGCTACCGCGGAGCTTTGCCCCAGACTGTGGTGAGAAGCGAGATAGAGAAGGGCATGGGCACGCAGTTTGATCCCAGGTTTGCCAGAATTATGCTGACAATGATTGATGAGGATAAGGATTACCGGATGTGCGGAAAGAACAGCACTGACATAAATCGCATGACGGAGATAAAGGATCAGTAAACCTGGTTTTCTCTGCTGGTGCAGCGCTGCAGTTCTTCAATGTATTCGCTTTCCGGTAATGAAAGTCTTGAAGAGACAGACTGGACCGGAATGCCGGTGCAGGAACTGGCAGGGAATTAAATTTATTAAATGATGTTTATTGAGTTGAATTGCCGGATACGGATCTGAAGCGTGTACTGAGGTTCAGCCGGTCTGAACTGTGAACCGTGACAGATTCTGCACTGATAATTCTGTACTGTAAATTGAATTGAAAAAAGTAAAAGGAAGAAGTTTGTAAAGAGGAACCTAAAATGGAGTCTATTGTTGCCTACACTGAAGAAATTGATGATTTAAGGGGTGCTGTTGAAGAAATTTCAGAGCAGTTGAAGGATTTCAGGTTTCAGAAAAACAGTATGGCAATAGTATTTGCGGAGGAGGAAACAGACTACCCTGAATTCTACCGGTTTCTTTCTGAAAAATTCAGCGTTCCGGTAATGGGCTGCACTGTCATGGCCTCACTCCTTGAACCGGGCGGGTTCAAGGGTATCGGAATTTCTGTCATGTTTCTTACCGCCGACGACTGCGAGTTTTCCATAGGCTTTTCCTCCGGAATAAAAACGGAGAACTATGAGGAGAAAATGGAAACCCTCTATCGCGACACGGCATCGAAGCTTTCAGACAAACCGAAGCTGATGCTGACTTTCGGTTCAATTGTGAATGAAGAAAGTGACGTGGATGCAGACTATGTGCTGAAGAAGCTGGATGAAGTCAGTGATCACATTCCGATTTGCGGGGCTCTTTCCTCCGACGGCTTTTCCTTTACCAACTACCGGATCTTCTGCAACGATCAGAGCATTCGGAATGGTCAGGCTATCGCTCTGATTTCAGGAAACATTGTACCTAAGACCCTGTCCGTGGCAACTCTTACCAGCAAGTCGGATTTTTCCTACGTGGTTACCGAGGCGAGCCGCAATCACGTGTACAAGCTGGGGGACGAGACCTTTATTGAAGCCATGCGCAAGGGTGATCTCCTGAAGGATTACGACGGAACCGGCCGTCAGATGGTGCTGGGAGACTACATCCTGTCTCCGTTTGTCGTTACAGTCAAATATCCAAACGGCGATACCATAGAATTTGTGCGGAATCTTTCCTTCCTCAATTATGACAACTGCAGCGGTTCATTTCTCGGGACAATACCTGAGGGAGCCGTCATCAGCATCTGCATTCTGAACAGGGAGGACGTTCAGAAATCAGTAAAGAATCTTTTTGAAAAGCTGGTTGAAATTATCCGAAGCGAGCCGGACAGATACAAGACAGTGCTCTGCTGTACATGCTGCGCCCGTTTCCTTGCTCTCGGCTCCGAAGTGCAGGGCGAGGCCAAGGCCTTCAGGGGAATGCTTCCGCCGGGAGTATCTCTTATCGGTATCTACAGTTACGGAGAGTTCTGTCCGGTGCAGGGCAGCAAGACAAACACGAAGTACAACATGTTCCATAATTTCACCTTCTCTCTTCTTGTTTTCTGATGACTGCAGGTGGGAATATTTCGCGGAGGGTTTCTTCATGCCTGTTCATGGGTTTTCTCCCGGGATTATTTTTGAATCATGATTTTTTTCGTCCGGGACCATTAGCCGTGGTGGTTCCCCTTGACACAGGGAGCCGTCTGCACCGGCAGGGCGCGGCGGTTTCCGGCGAACGCAGGTTCCTGTGAATTCTTCTGGATTACGACCCTGCGGACAGTCGCAGAGTTGCGGCGGATTTTTCTGCGCCGAAACTTTTCTGCCGGGTGAAGAGCGGCCGGAACTGCTGTGACCTTTCCCTGTGCTCCGGCATTAGACATTGAATTTTGTTTTCTGATCTGTCTGATTTTTTAATTTTCTAATCGGGTTTTAATATATGGATGCTATCTCTGATGCTGCTGAAACTGAATCACAGTACCAGCTTGAAATTAAAAAACTTAACCGGGAAATACGCCGGCTTAAAAAGGATAATGAGTTGCTGCGTATCTTGAACGATCAGGTGTCCAGGACTCAGATTTATATTCAGAAAGGAAGCAATCAGCGCATTTTCTATATCAGGCAGCTGCTTAAATCATCTCCCTATATTCTGATCCTGACTGACAGCAAGCTGCAGACTGTCATGACCTCTGAGGTTTATTTTCAGTACGAGAATGGCTATGATAAGGAGGAACTTAAGCGCGGCGTTCCTCTCAGATCGGCCCTCAGAACCCTGCTTTCCGAAGAGCAGCTTGATGATTTTATGGAAAGGTGTCAGCGGGTGCTCCGTGGTGGCGAGATGGAACCTTATCTTGTGCAGGCATACCACAACAATGAGAAGTACGATTTCCAGATTACCATAAGACAGATGCTGCAGAATGATGAAATCATCGGACTTAACATCATCTTTGTCGAAATGACAGCGATTATAGATGCTCTTGAGCGGGCAAAACAGGCTGATACGGCAAAGAGCAACTTTCTGGCCAATATGTCCCATGAGATCAGAACTCCGATGAACGCCATTGTTGGCATGTCGGAGTTTATCCTTCGTGACTGCGACAATCCGAAGGCCAAATCCTACGCTTCCATGATCCGCTCCTCCGCCAAGACTCTTCTGTCCATTATCAATGACATTCTTGACTTTTCGAAAATCGAGTCGGGAAAAATGGAGATTGCAGAAAGCTACTACAGATTTTCATCCATGATCAACGATGTGGTGACTCTTGCCAGGGTCAGACTTCATGAAAAGCCCATAAAGCTGATTGTTGACGTCGATCCCTCCATTCCGGACCGTCAGTTCGGCGATGAGGTAAGAATAAAGCAGATCCTTATAAACCTTCTTGGCAATGCGGTGAAGTTCACTCATACCGGTTCCATTACAATTAAGGTTGAGCCTGACACCAGATACTATGACGGACAATATCATCTGATATTTTCGATTTCCGACACCGGCATCGGCATCCGCAGCCTGGAGATCAAGAACATATTCAGCACTTTTGTCCAGGTTGATACCAAAAGAAACCGCACCGTGCAGGGAACCGGTCTCGGACTGCCCATTTCGAGAGAGCTTGTTCACATGATGGGAGGTGACTTAAGGGTCGAAAGCGAATATGGAAAAGGCTCTACATTTACATTTGACATAAGAACCAGATCGGATGATCCGACTCCGGTGGGCAATATGAAATTCGATCAGGACAATGTCCCTGTGGCTGATGTATTCAGGGCAACCTTCACGGCTCCGGATGCTTCAATTCTGATTGTTGACGACAATGATCTTAATCTTCAGGTGGCCATGGGACTTCTGTCGCCGTACAAATGCAAGATGTGCAGCGCCACCAGCGGTGCTGACGCCATGATCAAATTCTCCACCGGACGGTATGATCTGGTTTTCATGGATCATATGATGCCGGTTATGGACGGTGTGGAAACTACCGGCATGCTGAGAAAAATGCCTTTTGGCGAAACAACTCCTGTTGTGGTGCTCACGGCAAATGCCATGAAGGGCGCCGCCGAGGAGTATCGAACTCTCGGCTTCCAGGACTTTCTGTCAAAGCCGATTGATCCCGGCGAACTGGAGGAAATACTCCTGAGACATCTTCCGAATAATCTGATTGTAAGGGAAAAAGCTGGTGAGCAGGAAACATGTAATTACCCGGGAGAAGGAAATTCCGGCATGAACGGTGCTGACGGCGTCAACGCATCTGCTTCCGGTGTTTCTGCTGAAGGCGGGGTATCAGCTGTGGTAAATCAGACCGGGGTCGAAGGTTCAGATGATCTGATTAATGTGAAGACCGGTCTCCGCTACAGCATGGGCAAACCTGATTTCTACAGAAAAATGCTGGAAATTTTTGCTTCCGGGAATCACCTTAAGGAAATTAATGACCTGTTTGTGGCTCAGAACTGGGAAAACTACATGATCAAGGTTCATGCTCTGAAGGGCATTGCCATGACCATCGGGGCTGTTAATCTCTCTGAAAAGGCAAAGAAACTGGAGCAGGCTGTGAGAAACGGATCGATTGATTATGTCACCGCCAATCACGACGATCTGTGCGAGCTGTATCAGAGGGTCGTGGATCTGATAAATTCCGGAGAACTTCAGTTTTAGTAGTCCGGAAAGTTCAGGATGCGGATCTGCAGAGCTGCGACAGGTTCTCCTCTCTGTTTCAAATCATGAATCTACTGTCTGGATTCTATCTGAGGCGATGTTTTGGTACAGTTCCTGTTTCGGACAGGTAGATCTACGATTTTGCATTTTTTGTAAATGAATAGACCGGAAAAAATTTGATCTTTTTGAGGACATATCAGAGCTGGAAAAACTGATGACCAGCATCGCGTTTTAGCAGGGTTTTATGCCAAAAAACATTTGTTCTGTTTACTGTGCTTCCTGACTGGCGGACAGAAGTTGCCGCAAGTCAGACTCAATTTCCCGTTTTAACAAAACTGATTGCCAATCTGTCAGACAAAAATCTCGAAAATCCGGTGATTATAAGAAGGGATCCGGTTGAATCAAAATCAGAAGAATCTCAGATCAGTCTGCAGAAGAAAAGGTTATCCGCAGCATTTTACAACCTGATCCGGCATCTGCTTACAAGTGTTTCATTTTGCAAGGGGTTGCAGAGCTATTGGACGACTAATTAAACTGTTTTACGTTATTCAGGATCGCTTTGATTTTGTTCACATAATAAACTGAGAAGATGCAATATAAACAGCATTCAGCTCCATTATGAATTTTTATACATACGTACCTTTTTAAACGTTAAATTCCAAAATTTGGGTACTAACTCCACGTTTTTTTGAAGATTTTAGGTTCACTCGCTCTTTGGTTTAGGACCAGGTTTAGCTCTTGGTTCACCGTTCAGTTTGTAATCACCTCTCTTGGTTCCAGCAGGAACTCCTGGTTTTTGCCTTGGTGATCCATCTTTATTAAACTCACCCCTCTTTGTCCCTGGCTTCACTCCTCTCTTTCTCGGAGATTCGTTTAATTGCGATGACTTCTGCTTTACTGATTGTACTCTTTCCAGAGAGTCCTTGATTGAAGAAAGATCTAATTCTGGATCATCTCTGCGGTTCTGATTATTATCAGTAGCAAAGGTAATTTCTGAGATATTTGCTTCTGATACTTCAGCAGGATCTTTTTTCTGACTGTTTGTAAGGGTAGTCTGCACAGGGCTGGAGTTGTCATTTTTCTGTTCAGTTTCCTTTTCCGGATGCTCTTTTATCAC
>JAEEGL017238670.1_pt1 | contig 20354 bp, 16 predicted proteins | sample 9134231 | NCBI WGS metagenome assembly JAEEGL01 (sample SAMN16246548, study PRJNA631951) | gut metagenome | biome: gut microbiome; feature: rumen; material: fiber-attached | host: Bos | place: Iran: Karaj | collected 2018-10 | reverse complement strand
AAGCCGCATTCAGAAAGCATTTTACTCGTCAGGTCCAAATCTTCGTTGGTCTCCCCCGGGAAGCCCGCGACGATGTCGCAAGCGATGAACGGATTTCCCTTGGCACGCCGCAAAAGTTCCGTCGCACGATAGACGGCTTCGATTTTGTACGGCCGCTTCATGCGAGCAAGGACTGAGTCGCTTCCGCTCTGGACTGAAATATGGAAATAAGGGCGCACCCTCGGATTATCAAGAACCTTTGCGAGCTTTTCATTGACAATCTCAGGATAAAGGCTTGAAATGCGGATTCCGATTTTCTGTGTGTTGGCAAGAATAAGCTCCAGCACTTCGGCAAAGCGCACGACTTTTCCTTCGTACTCGCTCACATACTGCCCAATATTCACTGTGGTTATGACAACCTCGCTCTGCCCTGCTTCCTCAAGTTTTTTGACTCTTTCAATCACTTCGCTTGCCGCAAGAGAAACAGATTTTCCCCGCGCAAGACGGATCCGGCAGTAAGTACAAACGCAGTTGCATCCGTCCTGAATCTTCAAGGAAGAGCGGGAATGATTCAGGAAAGTGTCGGTTGAAAGCCTGAACGGAGAAGTGATGACTCCCGGCACCGAAGAAGAAGTTTTTACATCAAAAAGATTCTGGATTTCACGGGAGATTTCACTTCCGCTGATTTTTTCGTTTTTTTCAAGAAGATTTTTGAGAAGCGGCGGAACATCAGCCAAAGTCGCCTTGTTCTGACCGCCGAGAACGCAGACACGCTCGTCTATCGCAAGAATGTCGTCCTTGTTGAGCTGAGCATAGCAGCCAGTGACGGCAACGGCGCAGTTCGGACAGGTTTTAAGCAGCATTCGGATGATTCTTCGCGCCTTTTGCTCGGCCTTTGCCGTGACAGTACAAGTGTTCACTACGCAAAGAGCTACTGATTCATCAAAGGATTTTGCCGTAAAAGGCTCCATCGAGACTGAAAAACCTGAATCTGTAAAAAAACGGGCTGCACCCTCACTCTCAACCTGATTGAGACGGCAGCCCAAAGTTTCGAAATGAATTGTTCGGTTCACTTTTTCTCCGAATTCAAAAACTAACGCAATCGGGCAGTAACGCGCTCTTTTCCGCGGGCAGCGTCTGCATTTGAAGCCTTGAGTTCGATTGCCTTGTTGTAGGCTTCAAGGGCTGTAGCATAGTTTCCTGCCATTTCGCGTGCATAACCGCAGCGTGTCCACCAGATGTCAACCAAAGGCTCTGTGTAAACGGCAGTCGTCATTGAGATGTCAGCGTGCTGATATTTTCCCTGACGGATGTAGATTTCGCCCATGTAGTAGTAAGCGTTTCCGATTCGTGCGGCATTTGCCGGAGCAGAGGCGATGTATGTGCGGAACATTTCAAGAGCCTCGTTGTTTTTGCCCTGATAATATTTTGCCTCGGCTAAGATTTCCATGAGGCGTACATCAGCAGGAGCAAGTTTGCGGGCTTCGTTGGCGCGCATTTCACCCTCGGCATACTGTCGGTTACGAACCAATGACCAGCAGAGGACACAGTATGAGTCGATGTTGCGCGGATTTGAAGTGATTTCCTGCTCACAAATCTTGATTGCCTCGACATAGTTTCCCTGACGGTAAAGAACGAGCGCGTCAGGCTTTGACTGTGCGAAAACAGAGGCGAAAGAAAATACAATCGTTAAAATCAAAAGAAGTTTTTTCATATTTATGCCCCGACCATCGTGCATTTGCCGGAAAAATGTGCGCCAGGCTCAAGCACGACCTGTTTTGAAACAATGTCACCGGTTACAGAACCAGAAGAAGTTACAAAGACGACATCTTTTGCGCTGATGTCACCCTCGACCTTGCCACGAACAAGAACACGAGAAGCATTGATTCCTGCTGTCACGACGGCATTCGTATCAACGACTAAATCGCTTGTCGCATCAATCGTGCCGGAAACAGTGCCGCGAATCATAAAAGGTTTTGCAAAGCGGATTGTGCCCCGAAAATTAATATCTGGTGCAAGAATCGTGTCGAAATCTTCTTCTTCGACATCAAAAAAATCAGAATCCTTTACATCGAACATATTTCACCATTCTACAGTCTATGGGATTTTTTTTCAATCAGAACCAAACCCGAAGTCCGGCCGTGCACGGGAAATTCACCGGCCGAATCAGGGGAGAATATTTGTCATCTTCTTTTTTAAGGCCAAAATACGGATTCCAGACCGCCTGAGCAAAAATCTCAAGATGCCGCCTGAAAAAGAAGAAATCCAGCCCCGCCCCAAAACGGCAGCCCGTTCCCAAATCATAGCTTTTCTTTTCAAAACAGAAGCCCGCGCTGACACCCCAGAGCACAAAATAATCAAGATGCTCGGCAACACGCTCATTTACAAACCAGTTGTCCGCAAAAGCCGAAATCGTGTTCTCATCAATATGAGCATTCATAAAAAGCACCCACGGAGACTCGTCACTGCGGGCTGTAAAAGAAGCTGCACAAGATGGAGAAGTCGAGGCATTATAAGTAAATGAGCCTCCAAGCCCCACATGGGCGAAAGAAAGCGAGCAAAAACCAAAAAGCAAGACAGCCAGAAAAACTTTTTTCATCGAAGCCATTATATCAAAAAACAAGGCTCTATCAATCTTATATAAATAAAAAATTTTGCGCCGGATTTATCTGCAGCAGCCCTTCCGCCCTTCGCTCACGCTCATTACCGCCCGCAAAACGGGCGGCAACTTCGGGGCTCCACGGCTGGGCGGGCATTTTTTAACAGAAAAGCAATCCGTCCACACCCGCTTTAACGAGGATTTTCGAATCCTCACCAAATTTGCCTGAAAGAATCTCCTTTGCAAGAGGATTCTCGACATGGGTCTGAACGGCACGCTTAACAGGTCGAGCGCCGAATGCCGGGTCATAGCCGACATCGCTCAGATAATCGATTGCGCTCTGGTCGAACTCAAGCGAAATCCTTCTGTCGGCAAGACGGGCCTTAACGCGCTCCAGCTGATTCTTCACGATTCCACCGATGCAGTCCTTTGAAAGCCGGCCGAACATTACGATTTCATCGATTCGGTTAAGGAATTCCGGTCTGAAAGTCTGCTTCAAAAGCGTATCTACTGCAGGTCGAACCGCGGCAAGTTTTTCGTTCGTGTCGGCATCAAGAATCAAATCGCTTCCGAGATTGCTCGTCATTATGATGATTGTATTCTTGAAATCAACCACCCTGCCCTGTCCGTCGGTAAGCCGGCCGTCATCAAGCACCTGCAAGAGCACATTGAAGACATCAGGATGGGCTTTCTCAACCTCATCGAACAGAATAACGCTGTATGGGCGACGACGAACAGCCTCTGTAAGCTGACCGCCCTCGTCATAACCGACATATCCCGGAGGGGCACCAATCAGGCGGGTCACGCTGAATTTTTCCATGTACTCAGACATATCGATTCGGGTAAGCGCCTTTTCGTCATTAAAGAGGAAGTCGGCAAGAGTTTTCGCAAGCTCCGTTTTTCCGACACCAGTCGGTCCGATGAACATAAAACTTCCCAGCGGGCGGTTCGGGTCGTTGAGGCCGGCCCTGTTTCGGCGAATTGCGTCACTTACAACTGAAACAGCCTCGTCCTGACCGATTACGCGCTTATGGAGCACGCTTTCAAGCTGAACATATTTCTGTTTTTCGCTTGTGAGCATTTTTGCAATCGGAATTCCGGTCCAGGTGCTTACGACGCGGGCAATGTCTTCTTCGGTGACTTCCTGCCTCAAAAGTGAATCTGAGACACCGTTGTCTTCTTTTGCATGGCGCGCTTCATCTGCCTTCTGGGCCTCTGCGAGTTCCTTTTCAAGTGAAGGAATCGTGCCGTACTTGAGTTCCGCAGCCTTGTTGAAGTCTCCCTCACGGGTGTATTTTTCTTCCTCGAAGCGGGCGGCCTCAAGTTTTTCTTTCAGCTCACGGCTCCTGTTGATTTCAGCCTTTTCGTTCTGCCATTTGAGCCTCATCGCATCACGATTGGAAACGACCTCGGCAAGTTCCTTTTCAAGTTTCTGCAACCGCTCTTTTGAAGCGGCATCATCTTCCTTTGAGAGGGACTGTTTTTCAATCTGAAGCTGCAAAATCTTTCGTTCGAGCTGGTCAAGCTCAGTCGGCTCGCTCTCAATTTCCATCTTCAGTCGGCTAGCGGCTTCATCAACAAGGTCAATCGCCTTATCCGGCAAAAACCTGTTCTTGATGTAGCGGTTGGAAAGCGTTGCTGCGGCGACAAGGGCCTGAGCATTGATTTTAACTCCGTGGTGAATCTCGTACTTGTCACGAAGACCTCGCAAAATCGCAATCGTGTCCTCAACATTAGGCTCGGCGCAGTAAACCTGCTGGAAACGCCTCTCCAATGCGGCATCTTTTTCTATATACTTGCGGTATTCATTGAGTGTCGTAGCACCGATTACATGAAGCTCACCGCGAGAAAGGGCCGGCTTTAGCAAATTGCTTGCGTCCATGCTGCCTTCGCTGGCTCCTGCTCCAACAATCGTATGAAGCTCATCGATAAAGAGGATTATCTGTCCCTCACTTTTGACGACTTCAGTGATTACGGCCTTAAGCCTCTCCTCAAATTCGCCCCGGAATTTAGCCCCGGCCACAAGGCTTCCCATATCAAGGGAAAGAAGCCGCTTGTTTTTAAGGCTTTCCGGAACATCCCCCTGAGCGATTCGGCGGGCAAGTCCCTCAACGATGGCCGTTTTTCCAACACCCGGCTCACCAATCAAAACAGGATTGTTCTTGGTTCGTCGCACAAGAACCTGCATTACCCGGCGAATTTCCTCGTCACGGCCGATTACCGGGTCAATCTTGTCAAGCCTTGCACGAGCCGTCAAATCAGTGCAGTATTTTTCCAGTGACTGCATCTTGCTCTCAGGATCTTGACTGTCAACTTTCTGATTTCCACGGACACTCTTTAAGGCCTCAAGAATCGTCTCCCTGTTGACTCCGTACTGACGAAGAAGCTCGCCTGTTTTTCCCTCACTCTGGGCCATAGCAAGAAGAATGTGCTCCACCGAAAGGAACTGGTCTTTTAAGGCCGCCATTTCCTTTTCAGCCTTGGCAAGGACTTTCTGGGCTTCAGATGAAAGCTGCATCTGAACGTTTCCGGTCACCTGAGGGTATGTGGAAAGAAGATTTTTCGCAGCCTCAAGCAATGCGTCTTTCTGAACGCCGATTCTCTCTATTACGGGAAGGGTGATTCCGTCTTTTTGTTCCAGCATGGCCACCAGAAGATGGGGAAGTCCGATTTCAGAATGGTCATTCTGCTGCGCAAGGGCGCTGGCACTCTGGAGCGCATCTTGTGTTTTTAAGGTAAACTGATCGTAATTCATTTTCTTCTCCTTGGGGGCTCGCACCAAGGTCCGTGCCACGGATGGCACAAATAAGCAGTTTTTGAAAAAAACTGTTGCAGATACAAAATTGCAGGATGTAATTTTGTATTCCGAGCCTCCATTTTGTTCTATCAAAATGAAGATACGCAAAAAAATCAAAATCGACAAGAAAAAAAAGCCTGCAAGACTAATCTCGCAGGCTTAGAAGAAAGGCTGTCCTTTGCTGGACAGCCATAAATTATGAGAATTTGATTTTAGTTTTTAAGTCCAACAATGACAGGCATATCCTCAAAGTATGAAACTGTGGTGATAGTGCCGGCAGGTGTGTCCCTGTGAGCTTTTATACTGCGCGGATCCTCGTCTTTTCCTGCGTAGGATGTAAGAGCCTCAAGGGCGGCTTTCGCCTCGGGAGTATCTTTAGCCATAACTTCCTTCTGGAAGGCCTTAAGCTCTGCAACAGTCATCTTTGCGAGAGCTGGAGGCGTTGCTGTGCTTCGAGTCCAGAAGACTACATCAACGGTGCCGCTTGCAAGGGCTGCGGCTCGTCCTATGCTTGAAACCTGAACCATCGTGATATTCTTGTCGAGCCTTTTGCCGATTTCAGAAAGTAAGGCAGTGTTAAATCCTGCGAAAGTTCCGTCTGCGGCGACATAATCCATAGGAGGAAGGGCACCTGTAACAGCAACTTTGATTGTGGCACGGCCTGCTTTATTCTCAGGCTGGATTACCTGAAGCTCACGGCCGTCCATTGCACCAAGAATCTGCTCCCCGATGAGCTTTTTCATTGAGCCATCCTGCTTCATTTCTTCAATGACTTTGTTGAACTGGGCACACAAGTCAGAGTTTTTTTCCAGCATCATAAAAGAAAAAGCATCATTCATAATTTTATATGTGTGATATGCAAAAGAACGCTTCTCGGCAGTTAGTTTCGGTATATCGTAAGTCATATCCATTCCGAGAGTATTGTCTTTTGCACAAAGATAACTTGCAGTCGACTGAGGCAAACCTGCGATTCCCCAGATTTCGCCTGATTTAAGGGCCATCAAAAGAGAATCAAGCGTGTCGTAGAACTTCACTGAAGGTGAAATTTTAACCTTCCCCTTTCGGGCAACCTTCAGATATCCCTTTTCTTCGAGCTGTTTATATGCCAGATGTGCACTGTCGTACATTCTGCCAGTCTGCTCTTCAGAAAAGTTCAGGTATGAAAGAATTCCGAGCTGAACTTCTTTCTGCCCGTCCTTTTTTCCAGAAGCGAACAGACTTCCCATAAGGCTCATAGCCAGCATAATAGCGGCAACTTTTGTGATTTTCATTTTATCCTCCTGATTAAATAAAAGCTAAAACTGAGCTGAAAATTTAACATTATTTTAATTATGCACTGAATTTTTGCATTGTCAAGAAAAAAACTGTAGCCAAACTTAAAAAAGGTGCTATAATTTCAATATCGAATTTTAAGATTATTTTTTATGGAGGGGTCAATGACATTTACTGAAAAATTATACAGAATCCTTATCTATGGTGGATCCTACATCACCATTCTCAAGGGTCTCTGGGTAACGATTCAGATTTCAGTCCTTTCTATTCTTGCGGGAACCCTGTTCGGTGCTTTTATCTGCCTTCTTCGCACCCGCAAAAATGCTCTTATAAGGGACCTGGCATCAGTCTACATTGCCATTCTTCGGGGAACTCCAGTCCTCATGCTTTTGCTTCTCTTGTATTACGGAGTTTTCGCCCGTGCAGGGATTCCGCCTGTAATAGTCGCCTCAATCACCTTCTCAATGAATGTCTCTGCTCATGTCGCTGAGCTTTTGCGCTCGTCAATCCTTGCGACAGAAAAGGGACAGGTAGAAGCCGCACGCACGCTGGGCTTCTCAAGATGGGACTCTTTCCGTCTCGTGACCCTTCCCCAGGTAATAACAATCGCCAAGCCTGTCTACCAGTCAACAATCGTAAACCTTATCCAGTGGACCAGCGTCGTCGGCTATGTAACGATTACCGATTTGACCCGTGTAATCAACAATATCGCGTCCCGGACAATGCAGCCCTTCATCACAATCAGCATCGGAATGCTCATTTACCTTGGTCTTTCATACACAGTATTCGGCATTTTTGCGCTTACTGACATCAAAAAAAGGAGAAGTGCATGAGCTTAATAGAAGTAAAAGGTCTTTCAAAATCATTCGGTTCTCTTGAAGTCCTCAAAAATGTTGACCTTACGGTTGAGCAGGGCGAAAGAATCGCAATCATCGGTGGCTCAGGATGCGGAAAGAGCGTCTTTTTGCGTTCCCTTGAGCTTCTGGAGACTCCGGATAAAGGTCAAATTTTTATCGACGGGCAGGAAATCACGGCGAAAGGAGCCGACATCGACCATATCCGCCGCAGCATGGGAATGGTCTACCAGAGATTTTATCTTTTCTCTCATCTTGATGTAATGGATAATCTCTGCATGGCACCTGTCAAGCTTCTTGGCATGAGCTGGGCTCAGGCCGAAGAAAAGGCAATGGACTTACTGCGCCAGGTAGGCCTTGCGAACCGTGCCCACGCCTTCCCCAGCGTTCTTTCGGGCGGGCAGCAGCAGCGAATAGCGATTTGCCGCAGCCTCATGATGGAGCCTAAGGTTCTTCTTTTTGATGAGCCGACCAGTGCCCTTGACCCTACGATGGTAGGCGAAGTCCTTGCCGTAATCCGAATGCTTGCAAAACGCTCGCTCACCATGCTTATCGTCACCCACGAGATGAATTTCGCCCGGGAAGTTGCCGACAGGATTCTCTTTTTCGCTGACCACGGCATTTACGAGCAGGGAAAGCCAGATGATATCTTTGACAGGCCCAAAAAGCCGCTTACGATTGACTTCATCAACAAAATCAAGCATTTTTCTTATGAAATTACGACTCCGGATTTTGACCTCATGGAATTCCAGGGTGGAATACAGACTTTCGGTGAAAAATACGGACTCAAAAGCACTCACATCAACCGCCTTGAGCTTTGCTGCGAGGAACTCATATACGAGATGCTGCAGAACTGCTATGGCTCACAAAATGATATCTCACTGAAAATCCTGATTAGCCATGCCGAATCATCAAAAGAGACCAATGTCAGCCTTGCTTGCGGCGGAAAGGAATACAATCCGTTCAACGCCCCCGAGGACGATGAATCTCATCTCGGCATAACGATTATCAGGCAGGTCGGAAAACAATACTCACATTCTTTTGCAGACGGAAAGAATAAAATAGAAATTCAGTTGTAAAAAAAAGACGCAGATACACGCAGTTTAACGCGGATAAAAAAAACAATAAAATCCGTGTGCATCTGCGTTCATCCGCGTCTAACAAAAAAACCGCCCCAATCGGAGCGGTTCGTAAAATCCAGAAAACTACTATTTAGAGTAGTATTCAACTACCATCTGGTCGTTGATCTGTACTGGGATTTCTGAGCGGAGTGGGAGACGAGCCAACTTTCCTGAGAAGTTGTCGTCGTCGCGCTCGAGGTAGTCAAGTTTTGCCTTGTTGTTTGAAAGGTATGTTGACTTGAACTGCTCGCTCTTTCTCATTTTCTCAACCAAAGAGATTGTTGAACCAACTTTTACAGCGTATGAAGGGATGTTGATAACTTTTCCGTCAACTTCAATGTGTTTGTGGCTTACCATCTGGCGAGCCATGCGGATTGAAGAAGCGAATCCCAAGCGGTAAACGAGGTTGTCAAGGCGAGTCTCAAGAGAAACCAAGAGAGCAACACCAGTCATTTCTTTTGCTTTTGAAGCTTTCTCGAAGTAGCGGCGAAGCTGTTTTTCGAGGATGTTGTAGTAAGCCTTTACCTTCTGCTTTTCTACCAAGTGCAAAGCATAGTCAGATGCTTTCTTTGTTTTTTTGAAAGCTGGGGAACCAGCTCTGTCCATTGCCTTTGGGTGTCCGCAAACATTGACACCAAGTCTTCGACATTCCTTGAAACGAGGATTGCGTCGTGTAGCCATTTTGTGCTCCTAAAAATAATTTAATCAAGGCAGATTCTAAGTTAGCCGCGAAGAATAAGTTGCTTGATTTTTCAAAGTTCAGACATTCTATCAGTTTGCTGATTTTGAATCAATACAGGGAAATAGGTTTTATCCCAAAAAACATGAATTTCATGTCCGTTTCTTGCAAATTCTTCTATAATGTATTTATACTATTAACATAAATTTAATATAAAAAAGCAATTCTTCCGATATTATAAAGAGATGATTTTTAAGCTTTCGCATAAAGGAGGACTTCTGTATGCTTAAAAAAATATTCGGTATCTCATGTTCTGTTATCCTCACCCTTTCGTTCTTCTCATGTAATGAAAAAAAGACTGAAACGGAAGAGAAAGAAATCACTCTGGTAATGGCCGAAGTCAACCCGGAGGACACAATCGCAGGCCAGATGGATAAGGCTTTCAAGGATAAAGTCGAGGAACTTTCAGGCGGCAAAATCAAAATCGACCTTCAGTGCGCAGGAATTCTTGGCGATGTCGATTCAGTAATGAACCTTATGCTGAAGCCACATTCAACGATTCAGATTCACCGAATGTCAGCAGTCAACATGGCAATCTACGGATGCAAAAAATCTTCATTATTATCCGTTCCTTTCACATTCTCAAACAAAGAACATTTCTGGAAATTCATAAAATCAGACACGGCAAAATCCATTCTCGACGAACCTGTTGAAATGGGACTAGGTGTAAAAGGTCTTTTCTTTGGCGAGGAAGGCTTCCGTCATTTCTTCTCGACAAAAAAAATTGAAAAAGTCGAGGATTTTGAAGGCCTCAATGTCCGTGGCACAAACGACAAGGCAATGCAGGGAATGCTCAAAGGCTTCAAGGCAAACAGCGTTCCTGTAAACTACGCTGACCTTTACGGTTCTCTTCAGACAGGAATAATCGACGCGGCTGAACAGCCAATCGCAAACTACCTCTCAAATCATTTTAATGTAGTTTGTCCTTACATGATTCTTGACGGTCACACTCTCGGTGTAATGGAGACCGTAATAACACTCGAATGCTGGGAATCACTGAGCGAAAACCAGAAGCGAATTCTTACTGAAGCCGGTGAATACGCAAGCGAATTCTGCCGAAAGCTCTCTCAGACTCAGGAAGACAAGGTAAAAGAGCAGCTTATCAAAGAAGGCGCGACAATTACAGCCGTTGCTGACATCACTCCATGGCAGAAAGCCTGTGAAGAAGTCATTAAGGAAGGCTCGGCAGTAAACGAAAAGCTCTACAAAGAGATTCTCAACTACGCAAAATAAGACAAAAAAGTCATTTTCTTTCATTTGACAGCACAATAAAGACATCATATAATATTCTTTATGAGAAATACTTTCTTATGGGTCTGTGCTGTCACTTCTATTCTCGGTTTTGCATCATGCAAAGAACAAAAAAAACTTCAGCTCGTAATGAGCGAGCCAAATCCCGAAGGTTCAATTTCAGCAAGAGTTGACCATGAGTTCATCAATAAGGTTGAGGAACTCTCAAAAGGTTCAATAACGATTCAGCTTCATACAACGGCCATCCTCGGAGACAACAGCGCCGTAATGGAAGCAATGACTAAACCTGGCAACACAGGCATTCACATCGCGCGTCTTTCGCCTGTCGCTGTCGCAAACTTCGGCTGTGAGGATCATTCCCTTCTCAACATTCCGTACACATTCAAAAATCACTGGCATTTCTGGAAATTCGCAAGTTCTCCAGTAGCACAAAAAATCCTTAACGAGCCATACGAAAAGAAAATCGGCGTAAAAGGTCTTTTCTTCATTGAAGAAGGCTTCCGCCACTTTTTTGCAACCAAACCTTTGAACGATCTTGAAGACCTCGCCGGTGAAAAGTTCCGCTCGGCAGGAAGTCCTACAATGGAAAGAATTGCAGTCGCAATGAAAGCTGGCTCAATCAATGTTCCTTTCTCAAGCCTTTATTCGGCATTGCAGATAGGCAAGGTAACGGTTGCAGAGCAGCCACTCACAAATTATCTCTCAAATGATTTCAACAAGGTCGCTCCTTACATGATTCTTGACGGTCACGAAATCGGTGTCGGTGAAGTCATAATCTCAAGCGAAATATGGGACAGCCTCACAAAAGAACAGAAAAACATCTTTATCGAAGCCGGAAATTACGCAAGGGAATATTGCCGCAAGACTGTCGAGGAAACAGAGAACAGCGCAAAACTCACATTGCAGAAAGAGGGAGTTAAATTCACCGAAGTAAAAGACATTTCAAAATGGCAGAAAGTTTGTGCTGATGTCATCAGTCAGGCTGCTAGTGTAAATCCTGAACTTTATGGAGAAATAACTCACCTTGCCGACTAACGATAATAAAAAACAGAAAAAAAATGTAACAGGAATCAACATCCAGCTTCTCAACATTTTCTTCATTGTTGTAACTGCAATAGTTTTTTGTTTTATTCTCGTAATCTCAAACACGGTAAACAATCGTTTTCATGCCGTTGAAAAAGCAATCGATAAATTCATCACCTGTGAGCAAAGCTCGGAACTTATCAAGGAAAGCTCGAACTACCTCACAGACCAGGCCCGCCTTTTCGTAGTGACCCACAAACCGGAATATGTCGAAGCCTACCTTCAGGAAATAAACACGGACAAACGCCAGAGAAAGGCCGTTGAAGCCCTCGAGAAAGTCTGTTCCGAAAAGGACATTGCCTTGCAGAGGCTTAAAATCGCAATGGAGCAAGGGCAGAGCCTCATAAACATGGAGCTTTACGCAATCAGGCTCACATACAACCTTATCAAAGACATTGAAATGCCGCAGCAGATTGCAGAAATCCCTGTCAGGAACATTGACAAGAACCTTCAGCCGGAAAAGCTCACTTCAACAGCAATCAACAATCTTTTCGGTGAAGGCTACCTCATTTACAAGACACGAATCAACGAAAACTGCCGCCTCACGATTATGGCGATCGAGCAGCAAATCAAAGAGGAACTTAACCTCAACGCAAACGAACTTGGTGCCAACATCAACAGGCTTAGAATTCTCTTCCTCGCTTTGTTGCTCGTAAATGTTCTTCTCTTCATCGCATTCGCATATCTGATTATCGTTCCGCTCGAAAAATTCAAGACGGCAATCGCAAATGATGAAAGACTCAATGTAATCGGCTCAATCGAATGTAAGCATCTCGCCGAAAGCTACAACGAGATTTACGACATCAAGGCGCAGAACGAAAAATCACTTCTCAAAAAAGCTGAGTACGATGCGCTCACAGGAATTCTCAACAGGCGCGCATTTGATCAGATTTGTCACACTTCATCAGAAAAGCGGCAGCCAATCGCGCTGCTTCTTATCGATATGGATAACTTCAAGTTCATCAACGACAATTTCGGTCATACCGGTGGCGACACGGCCCTGCAGGAACTGGCTCGCATTCTTACCGATACATTCCGCACAGACGACTATGTTGCCCGAATTGGTGGAGATGAATTTGCGGCAATCCTTCCGAACTGCGGTAGCGGGGCGGCAAATACAATCAAGAAAAAGATTCTCAGCGTAAACGAACAGCTCGTGAACATAAGGGACAATATCAAACCTGTCTCGATAAGCGTCGGCGTGGCATTCTCTTCAAGCGGATTCAGCGAAGAATTGTTCAAACGGGCAGACAAAGCCTTGTACATCGTAAAAGAAAAAGGCAAGCGCGGCTGCGAAATCTACGAAGAAAACTATGCTTCAGAAATGTGATTCTCAAATTTACATAATCGGTGCCGGTTTTGCCGGACAGATGATTGCGGAAGACTTGCGCCGCAAAAAGATTTTCGGAACGGTCGCGGCCTTTCTCGACGACGATGAAAGCCTTATAGGAAAACAGATTGACGGAATTCCTGTTCTCGGGCCGATTTCCGAGGTTGCAAAACTTCTGCGCTGCGGACCACTCGACGAGGCGATAATTGCCATTCCGAGTGCACCAACCGAAAAAATCCGTGAGATTTATGAAATCCTCAAAAAGGGCGGCTTCTCCAACATCAGGATTTTGCCGAGCATAAGCCAGATTATCGACGGAAAGGCACATCTCGTTCAGACACGAGAAATCGACCCGCTCGACATACTCGGCCGAACGCCTGTGATTATTCCGCTGCATGAAAGCCTTCAATATCTGAGGGGAAAGCGCGTTCTTATTACCGGAGCGGGCGGTTCAATCGGCTCAGAGCTGGCAAGACAGCTTCTGTCAGGTGGAGCGGAACGGCTTTATCTTTTCGGCCACGGTGAAAACTCAATCGTCCGCATTTACAGGGAGCTTCATGTCCTGCAGCAGGAAGGTGTCGGTGAAAAAGCCACAATTGTTCCGATTATCGGCGACATGAAGGACAAGGAATATGTGCGCTACATCATAAAAAAGACCCATGCCGATGTGATTTTCCACTGCGCGGCATACAAGCATGTTCCGATGATGGAAGAAAATCCTGTTGCGGCAATCGAAAACAATGTATTCGGCACGAAAAATCTTCTGGAAGCAAGCCTTGAAAACGGAGTGCGGAAATTCGTCCTGATTTCAACGGACAAGGCCGTCAGTCCTGTAAGCGTTTATGGGGCAAGCAAAATGCTCTGTGAAAAGCTGATTCTTCAGTACGCGAAAAAGGCGGCGCCAAATCAGGATTTCATGTTCGTCCGCTTCGGCAATGTCCTCGGCTCACGAGGCTCAATTCTCCCGCTTTTCCAGCAGCAGATAAAGAACGGCGGTCCCGTCACTGTCACGGACAAGGAAATGGAGCGATTCTTCATGACGATTCCTGAAGCATGTTCCCTTGTTCTTGAGACCGGTGGAGTTGGAGACAATGGCTGCTCGTACCTTCTCGACATGGGCGAACCGCTTAAAATCATTGACCTTGCCGAACAAATCATAAAATTCTCCGGACTGGAGCCTTACAAGGACATTGAGATAAAATTCATCGGTTCACGCGAAGGCGAAAGAATCTACGAGCCGCTTTGGTTAAAGGAAGAGGAACCGCAGGAAACAGCTTACGAAAAGCTTCTTGTCCTTAAAAACATAGAATTCGGTGACGAAAAACTTGATGCACTTCTTTCAAAACTCGAGCCAATCTGTTATTTTAAGGGAGACGAAAACTTATTCCGAAACAAGGATGAGCTTGTCTCGATTCTTCGGTCAGCGGTTCCAAGCCTTGATGAATATTACAGCGTGACAAAAAAAGACGAGTCGATGAATTTGTAGTTGGAGACATTATGGCAGAAATAAAAGTTCCGTTTTTCAGGCCTTCTTTTGATGATGACGAAAAAAAAGCCGTCTGCGAGGTAATTGATTCAGGATGGCTCACAACAGGAAAGGTCGCACACGATTTCGAGCTTGAATTCGCAAAATTCGTCGGCACAAAGCACGCCCTCGCCGTAAACTCGAACACAAGCGGAATGATTCTTGCGATGGAAGCCTGTGGCGTCAAAAGCGGAAAAGCCGTAATCACAACTCCATACACATTCGTCTCAACGGCCGCAAGCGCAGTTCACCTTGGCGGTGATGTTTTTTTTGCCGACATCGAAAAAGATTCATATTCAATAGACCCGGAAAAAATCGAAGAAATTCTTACAAAAGACACAGAGCATAAAGTTTGCGCAATAGTTCCAGTTCACATTGCCGGAAATTTGTGCGACATGCAGAGAATCAACGAACTCGCAAAAAAATATTCAACTCCAGAAAATAAAATCTATGTAATCGAAGATGCGGCCCACTCCTTCCCTAGTCCGACAAAAAACGGATTCGCGGGAGCTTTGGGCGACATAGGTGTGTTTTCTTTTTATGCCACAAAAACGATGACGACAGGTGAAGGCGGCATGGTCGTCACGAACGATTCTTCACTCGCAAAAAGAATGTCACAGATGCGGCTCCACGGAATGAATCGTGACGCATGGGACAGATACACAAATCCAAAGGCAAGCTGGGAATACGACATCATTGCACCGGGATTCAAGTCAAATCTTCCTGATATTCTTGCGGCAATCGGCCGTGTTCAGCTTAAAAAAGCGACAACATTTGACGAAAAACGCAAAAAAATCGTGAAACTTTACAACGAGGCTTTCAAAGACCTTGATTTTGTTGAACTTCCGCCCGACGGAGAAGGAAATTCATGGCACTTGTACCTGCTCCAGATAAAGCCTGAAAAACTTGACTGCGACCGAAACGCTTTCGCAAAAGAACTTCAGGAACTCGGCATCGGAATCTCAATGCACTTCATCGCAATTTTTCATTTTACATACTGGCAGGAAAAATATCCTGACTTCCGGGCAGAAAATTTCCCGAACGCAGAAAAACACACGGCGAACACAATCACCCTTCCGCTCTGGCCTGACATGGGCGAGGAAAACGCAAGGCTCGTCATTGAAGCCGTAAAATCCGTCGGAGAAAGACATCATGTGCGCTAAAAGAAAAAACGCCGAAAAAAAGAAGGTTCTCGTTTCCGATGAATTTTACAGCGACATGACCGCCACGGACATGATTCATGCGCTCATCGTGCGCTCGCCTTTTTCATACGGAACAATCACCTCAATCAGTCTTTCCCCGAAAACAAAGCTTCCGGAAGGCTACGGCCTTCTGACTTACAAAGATATTCCTGAAAAAAACGAAATTGACATTCTCGGAACGGAAATTCCAGTATTCTGTGCGGGTGAAATCAAGCACTGCGGCCAGAGCCTTGCCCTTCTCTACGGACCAGACAGGGAAATTCTCGAAGAACTCAGGCAGAACATCGACATCGAGCTTGCGAAAGAGACACTTCAAAACACGGAATCACATTTCACATCTGCATACGACAAGCTCTCAGTTTCGATTAAAGACGGTTCGCCTCTTGAGCAGGGCATAACTTCTTTACATTCTTCGCTTGCATCATTGCAGACTCCGAACGAAATAATAGCCAAAAGAAAACTGAAAATCGGAAATCCAGCCGAAATCTTCAACGATGAGGAAAAAGCCGCATACATCGTCGAAGGAAAATGGAGCGAGAAAATCAATTTCAGCTCAAACAAGGAGACCGACGGAGTTTTCTGCTGCATGAAAGCCGGAAATCTTCACATTTTCACATCATGCAAATGGACAAGCCAGCTCAGACAGACAGTCACAGATGCAACAGGTTTTCCAAAAGAGAAAATAATCATCACAAGGACGAAAAAATCCGGAGCGGCAAACAATAACATCTGGCAGAACGCAATTTTTGCAGCCCAGGCCGCATTAGCCGTAATCAAGAGCGGAAAACCAGTCAGGCTTTCACTTTCACGAACGGAGCAAAAAGAATTCGTAGAGCTTCCGCCTGACATCAAATTTTCATGCAAGACAGCACTCGACAAAAACGGTCTCATAAACGCCATGGATATTTCAATCGACTATGACACGGGAGCCTACAATCCATTCGTTTCGGACATACTCGACTTGCTCTGCATCGCATCCACGGGAATTTACAACTGCAAGAATGTCAGCATAAAGGCAAAGGCTTTCAGAAGCCACAACATGCCCTCAGCCCCGACAATGCAAATGATTGAGTCGTACGCCTTCTTCGCCATCGAGAACCAGATTCAAAAAATATCAGGCATAACGGGCTTATCGCCGATAGACATAAGGCAAATGAACAAGGCTGGCGGGCTTTTAAAATCAACGAAACCTTACACATTCTATTTCGGGCGTTCAAGCGATGCCATAAACGCAATCGCAATCAGGAGCGATTTCAAGCGAAAATACACGGTCTCGCGTCTGGCTGAAAAAAAACATGTCGAGGAGCTTCAAAGCTCGTACGCACCGCCGCAAAGAGGGCTCGGAATCGCATGTGCTTTTGAAGGTTCTGGCCACATCAGCCAAAATTTTGAAAAGGCGAATATTTCACTTCAAGTCTCAATAACCGAAGACAAGAAACTTGTCGTCCACTCAATTCCTTCAAGTCCGTACATTCGGGAAAACTGGATAAAAATCATCACGGACAACATTGAAATCGAAAAGAAAAGCATTTTGTTTGACACCGGCGAAAATGACGACACGGGCAAAAAGACACAGACGGTCTGCCAAATTCCGGAAGAATTCATCGGAAATGCCAGCATAAAGACAATTCTTCTTCAAAAATGCATGGATGCCCTGAAAAGACGAAAGTGGGACGAGGCACCTTTTTCAATCAAAAAAAGCCTTTACTCACAGCGCAAGCGAATCTGGGATTCTGAATCTTTCTCGGGAAGCCCCTACTACAACACGGCTTTCGGAACCTGTACAGTTGAACTGGAAATTGATTCATGCACAATGAGCGAAAAACTCAATAAAATCTGCGTGATAATCGACGGCGGCAAAATCGTAAACCCGAAAGCGGCTGAAAATGCCGTGCACCGCTCAATCCAGAGCTGTCTTTCATGCCTCGTCGAAGGAAATCCGTTGACTTGCAGCAAGATAAGCGTTCAGTTCATGCAATCCGAGGACGAGCCTAAGCAAATCGGAAACATCATCTACTCGATTCTTCCGGCCGCATACACATCGGCACTGTCACAGGCAATCGCAGTTTCCGTTGAGACTCTTCCGATACAGACGGACACAATTTATAAACTCATCAAAAAGAACGATAAATCCACACCAATTGAAAGCGAGAAAGAAAAATGAAGATTCCAGTGATTCTGAACAGTGAAAAAAAGATTCTCGATGCAAGGGCTGACGAAAATTTGCGTGATGTTCTGAGGAAGCTGGGGTTTCTTTCCGTAAAAGAAGGCTGCGGAAAAGGACATTGCGGTTCCTGCACGGTTCTTATTGATGACAAGCCTGTTCCTTCATGTATAGTTCCGGTCGGAATCGTGCGGAACGCCTCAATCGAAACGCTGGAATTCTTTCTTCTGACAAAGGATGCGGAGGACATAACGGCAGGTTTCAAACAGGCCGGCATCAATTTATGCGGATTCTGCAACAGCGCAAGGATTTTATCGACCTACGCCCTGCTCAAAAAATCATACAGGCCGTCAAATGATGATTTGGAGAAGCTGGCCGACTGCGTTGACTGTAACTGCACCGACAAAAAGACATTCATGAACGGAGTGATGTACGCCACGGCGGCAAAGCACGATCGTGAAGGAAGGAAGAATGGCCTTATCTAAAAATTTTTTCTATGCAAAGAATCTCAGCGATGTTTTCTATCAGATAAAGACGATTGCGGACCTCGTGATTACGGCGGGATGCACGAGTTTTTCGGAAAATCCGCTTCCTGAAAAAACGCTTTCGGTCAGGGATATTCCAGAACTGAAGATAATCGACAAGCACGAACGGTACATTGACTTTGGATCGGCGGTCACGCTTTCCGAGATAGAAGATTTGGGAGAAGCGAACCTTCCTCCGACGATGTACAGTGCAATTTCTACAATCGCGAATCCGAACGTGCGGAACATTGCAACGATAGGCGGAAACCTCTGCTCAAGGGATTTTTACAACTCGCTTTATGCTTCAATGCTCGCCCTAGATGCAAGGCTTGAATTTCAGAATGCAGAGGAAGCGGTCTTCAAGAATTTCACGCGCTTTGACTCCATACCAGTCAGAACGCTTCTTTCAAAAATCAGGGTTCCTATCGAAGAATGGGAAGTCGTCATTTTCAGGCGGGTGGGACCGAAGAGCAAATTGAACGAACTTTCGGCCTCATTCGTGTTCCTCGCAAACTCACTCAAAAACCAGATATCGGATTTGAGGATTGCGTTCGCTGGCTCTTTCAAATTCCGTGACATTGAATTGGAAAACAAGCTTATCGGAGCTCATCTCCCGCTTTCGGAAGCGACAATCTCAACTTTTTTGTCGGATGCGGAGGCTTCCTTTGACAAAGCCACGGACGGCGAAAAACTGAATCCTATTCTTCGGCAACAGTTCAGCAACATGTTGAAATACTCGCTGGAGCAACTGACTTAAAAGTTGAAAATTGAAAGTTGAAAACTGAAAACGCGAGCTTCGAACTTTCAATTCTCTTTTCGCCGCTTCCATGCGGCGATTTTTTTTTATTTTATGAGCATACAATCGCCATAGCTGAAGAAGTGATATTTTTCTTCTACGGCTTTCTGGTAGGCGTTTAGGATGTGTTCGCGGCCTGCGAAGGCTGAGACCAGCATAATCAGGGTGCTTTCCGGAGTGTGGAAGTTTGTGAACATCTGGTTTACGCACTTGAACTTGTAGCCCGGGTACATGAATATGTGGGTTGCGCTTGAACCGCCTTTTACGAAACCGTTCTCGTCACTTGCGCTTTCGAGAGTGCGCACGCTCGTCGTTCCTACGGCAAGAATCGGGCGGCCTTCTTTTTTTGCCTGATTGATTTTTTCTGCGACATCAAAAGGAATCGTGTAGACTTCCTCGTGCATTTTGTGCTCTTCGATGTTTTCAGTACGGACAGGAAGGAATGTGCCCAAGCCGACATGGAGGGTGACGAAAACCCGCTCGATTCCCTTTTCGTCGAGGCGACGGAACATGTCTTCGGTGAAGTGAAGGCCGGCTGTAGGACAGGCTGAGCTTCCTGTTTCCTTTGCGTAGACAGTCTGGTATCTCTCTGAGTCGGTGTCGTCGTCCTCGCGGCGGATATATGGCGGAAGCGGAATGTGACCGTTGCGGCCGAACCAGTCGTCATCGAGGCGACAGTCAAACTGAATGGTGCGGAATTCGCTTCCGGTGTCATTTTCGTGTTCGATTATTGTTCCGACAGAACCGTCGGTAAAGCGATATTTGTTACCGGCTTTTACTTTTTTTGCGCCCTTGACCATTGTGTGCCAGAGGTTTCCATCGGGAGTCATCTGATTGAGGAACATGAATTCGCGCTCAGTTCCTGAGCTGCGCTCACGCCCGCCCTGCCCCTCGACCTCGGAAAGCTTGATTCCGTAGCAGCGGGAACGGCGAACCTTGGAATTGTTAAAGACCATGAGAGTGTCCGGCGAAATCAAATCGGGCAAATCGTCCATCGACAAATGCTTGACCTCGCCGGTCTCCCTATTTAAAAGCATGAGCCTGTCCTGACCGCGCACGCCAGCCGGCTTTTGCGCAATCAGTTCCTCAGGCAAATCAAAGTAAAAGTCAGAAAGTTT
>JAEEGL015913588.1_pt1 | contig 20357 bp, 13 predicted proteins | sample 9134231 | NCBI WGS metagenome assembly JAEEGL01 (sample SAMN16246548, study PRJNA631951) | gut metagenome | biome: gut microbiome; feature: rumen; material: fiber-attached | host: Bos | place: Iran: Karaj | collected 2018-10 | reverse complement strand
TCCCGTTTCACGGCGCCTTCCTTTATTGCATCCTCGAATACCCTTCCGATCAGGTCTTCGTTTCCGTAGACAGACGCGCAGTCAAACAGCCGGTAACCGCAGCGGATCGCTCCTGCCACAGCGTTTGCAACCTGTTCGGGAGAGTACCGGTCATTGCCGAAGGTGCCCATGCCGATGCACGGAATCTCCCTGCCGTTGTACAGCTTTCGTTTCGGAACCAGTTTCGGGTCAATGAACGCCATTGTCTTTTCCTCCTCATCCTGTCAGTCGACGATGGTCCTTATATCACGGTTCCTCGTTGATCAGCATAATCTTTCCGTGTACATCCCTGGGATTTTTGTATAGTTCAAAAGCTTCCGCAGCCTTGCTGAGCGGATATCTCCGGAAAATCATGGACGGGTCGAATTTCAGCCTTCCGTCCGCAAAGCAGTGGGCCGTCAGCTGCCATTCCTTTCCCGGGAACGGCGCGGAATAGCTCATCCAGCTGCCGGTCAGGCGGAATTCCTTTCTGTTCATGTTCTCCCACTGGGCCGGTGTAAAGGTCAGGTCTGTGTGCGGGGTTCCGATAAAGCAGACGTCCGCCTTGTTTGCCGCAAGCTCAAAAGCCATCCGCATGGTAACCGGATTTCCTGCCGTCTCCAGCACGTTCGCGAAGCCTGCTCCGCCGGCCACCTCCTTTGCTTCCGCCAGGAAACCGTCCTTCAGCGTATTGAAAGTCATGTCGGCGCCCATCCGTTTCGCCAGCTCCAGCCGCCCGTCGTCGATGTCAAAAGCGGCAATCTGCTTTGCGCCGAAAATCTTCGCCCACTGCAGGGTAAAAATCCCGATCGTCCCGCAGCCCAGGATTGCCGTGGTGTCCCCCCCGCGGTACTGCATCTGCAGCAGCCCGTGCACGGCAACCGTGGACGGTTCGAACATCGCTGCCTGTTCGTACGGAACGGACGGATCGTACCGGATCGCGTTCGCTGCCGGAATGACCACATATTCGGCGAAGCTTCCCTGTTCCCGGCTGCCGATAAAGCTGTAATGCCTGCACAGGGAATAATTCCCGCGCTGGCAGTCTCCGCACTTCATGCAGGGAACCAGCGGAGCTCCGCTGACTGTGTCGCCGGGGCGGATGTTATCCACCCCTTCGCCGGTTTCAACGACATCGCCGCTGAATTCATGCCCCAGAACAATCGGGTAAAAATGAGCCCCGTGATGCAGCACCCGGGGAACGTCGCTGCCGCAGATGCCTGTGGCGCGAACCCGGACCTTGACCGTTCCCGGCCGGACCTCCGGTGTTTCCCATTCCGTATAGCGGATATCCTCGTTGCCGTACAGTACCGCCGCTTTCATTTCGCCGCTGCCTTCTTTCTCTCACTGTTCCTGCGCGTTCATAATCTCTTCCAGTGCCGGATAAAGCTTCCGGTACGTTTCATATCCGCGTTCGTAAACCGCCCGCGTTTCCCGGGCCGGTTCATAGGATTCCTTAACGCGCACCGTGCGCCCCGCCGCCTCTTCAAAACTGCCGTAGACTCCTGTCCCGACGCCCGCCAGGATGGCCGCGCCGAGGGTGGTCGCCGTATCGCTGGCCGGCACCTCGATCCTGCAGCCGGTCACGTCCGCCTTGATCTGCGTCCACACCCGGCTGTTTGCGCTTCCGCCCATGGCCCGCAGGGTTTCCGCCCGGGCGCCGGCCGACGCCGCCGTTTCCAGGTTGTGACGCAGGGCGTAAGCGACGCCTTCCATGCAGGCCCGGATCATCTGTCCCCGCGTCACGCTGAAATTCAGGCCGAAAAACACGCCGCATGCCTTCGGATTCCAGACAGGACTCCGTTCTCCCGCCATATAGGGCAGGAAGATCACGCCGCCGCTGCCGGCCGGCGCCTGCTCCGCCAGGCTGCTCATATCCGCGAAGCTGAGTTCCGGGCATACCGTTTCCCGCAGCCATTTCAGGGCACCGCCTCCGCCGGTCGTTCCGCCCTGCAGCAGCCACCGTCCCGGCACCGTATGGAATCCCAGAATGAGCCGGGGATCCGCCGCATACCGGTCGATGCAGATGCTCATTCCGCCGGCCTGTCCGCCCTGTTCCTGGGTCTGCCCGGGTGCTGTCACTCCTGCCCCCAGCGTACCGCAGGCCGCGTCAAGCCCGCCTGCGACAACCGGCGTTCCCTCCTTCAGTCCGGTTTCTTCCGCGGCTTTCTTCGTCAGTCTGCCCACCACCTGGTGGCATGGATAAATCTCCGGCAGGAATCTGCGGGGAATGCCCAGCATTCCGCAGGCTTCTTCGTCCCAGCAGCCTTTCCGCATATCGAAACAGGCAAGTCCGTATCCCTGCGACAGGTCCTGCGTAATCTCTCCGGTCATCCTGTAAACGATGTAGCTGTTCGACTGCAGGATTTTCTCCGTCCTGCCGAATACCTCCGGCCGGTTTTCACGGTACCAGAGAATCTTAGGCCAGGTATAACCCGGCTGCGGGGGATTCCCGCACAGGGCAAAGAGCTTTTCCGCCGTCAGGCGCTCCGCCGTCTCCCGGCAGATTTCCCCGCTTCGCGTATCCGTCCAGATGGGTGTCGGGCACAGAACGTTTCCGCTCCCGTCCAGCGCGACGGCGGACCAGCTCTGCCCGTCCACACCGATGCCCGCGATATCCGCCGGATCAATTCCGCCCGTTCCGGTCGTCTCCCGGATCGCCCGGCATACGCCGCCCCACCAGTCTTCGGGATCCTGTTCCGCCCAGCCTTTTTCCGGATAGCTGACCGGATACCCGCTGCCGCCGGCCGCCCGGACCCGTCCGTCCGGATCAAAAAGCGCCGTTTTGCAGGAAGAGGTCCCGATATCCACGCCAAGCAGCCAGGTGCTCATATCCGTACTCTCCTCGCTTGTCTCAGGCTTTTCCGCTGCTTCCCAGGAGCCGGATCAGTTCCCGTACCCGCTCCTCCACCGCCCTGCGGCCGGCCGCCAGGTACTTTTTCGGATCGAAGGCTTCCGGCTGTTCCGCCAGCGCCTGTCTGACGGCCGCCGTGAAGGCGATGCGCAGATCCGTGGCATAGTTGACCTTGCAGATTCCGCGCCGGATACATTCCCGCACCTGATCCTCCGGTACGCCGGAAGTCCCGTGGAGCACCAGCGGAATACCGACCTTCGCCCGGACTGCGCTCAGGCGCTCAAGATCCAGCCTCGGTTCTCCCTTATATACGCCGTGGGCCGTTCCGATAGCCACCGCAAAGCTGCTAATGCCGGTCCGGCTGACAAAATCCGCCGCCTCATCCGGGTCCGTATACTGGGGTTTCGCTTCCATGCCGTCCTCTTTGCCGCCCACGGTTCCGAGCTCAGCTTCCACCGGCAGTCCGCAGGCCATGGCTGTCACCCTGCGGGTGACAGCGACATTGTCTTCATACGGCAGCTTCGATCCGTCGATCATCAGGGATGTATATCCCTCCCGGGCGCATTCCTCCGCAAGCTCATAGCTGTTTCCGTGATCCAGATGAAGCGCCGCCGGTATTTTTGCGTCCCTGGCCAGACGGCTTACAATGCCCGCGAAGCATTTCGGACCGGCGTATTTCAGCGTTCCCGGCGTCGTCTGGATTATCACAGGCGCTGCCTCTGCTTCCGCCGCAGCGATGATTGCCTGAACCATTTCCAGGTTTTCCGCGTTGAAAGCGCCGATGGCGTACCCGCCTGCCTGCGCCTTTTGCATCATATCACCGGATGTAACGAACGGCATCTTCTCTTCCTCCTGAAAAAGCGAATCGTTTCACTTGTGTGTTGTCCTTCTTATTCTTCCGCTGGGTCATGCTCACCTTTCGGAGAGCCGGCTTCCGTTTCAACTGTTTTCTTGTACTTTTCAGTGAAGCGTGATATCATGATCAGACCGAAACGTTACCATGTTCTGGGAGGCGCGTCCGGATGATCCTGACTGTTACGCTCAACACGTCCATCGATAAGCTTTACCTGCTCGGCAGCATCCGGCCGGAGACCGTCATGCGCGTGAAGGAAGTTCACAACACCGCCGGCGGAAAGGGCCTGAACGTCAGCCGCGTAGCCGGAAAACTCGGCGAGGCGGTGACTGCCGCCGGTTTTGTCGGCGGTTTCAACGGCAGCTACCTTGAATCGCTGATAGATACTCCCCTTGTCCGCTGCGCTTTCACCCGCGTAAAGGCGGAAACGCGCTCCTGCATCAACTGCTGGGATCTTTCCTGCGGAAATTCCACCGAATACCTGGAACCCGGCGCGCCGGTCACCGCGGAGGAAACGGCGCGCTTCCTCGAAGACTTTGACCGGGAGCTTCCGCAGGCGGATGTGGTCGCCGTCTCCGGCAGCATACCGGAAGGTGTCCCGGAGGATATATACTGCGACCTGATCCGCCGCTGCCGCCGGGCCGGTACGCCTGTCCTGGTCGATACCAGCGGCAGCCGCCTGACAGCCGCGGTGAAGGAAAAGCCATTCTTCATCAAGCCCAACGAGGACGAGATCGCGCAGCTGACCGGCCGGGCTTTCTCCAGCCGGCAGGAAGCGGTCCGCGCGCTCGTGGATCTGCATGAAGGGGGTATCCCCTGCGTCGTGCTCTCCCTCGGCGCGGAAGGCGCCCTGCTTGCCTGCGGCGAGGGCGTTTTCTGCGGAAAACCGCCGAAGATCGTTCCGCGGAACACCGTAGGCTGCGGAGACAGTATGGTCGCCGGCTTTGCGGTGGGATTCGCCCGACGCCTTTCCGCCGCTGAATCCTTCCGTATGGCGCTGGCCGTTTCCGCGGCAAGCGCGCTCAGCCTCTTCACAGGGGATTTCAACCGGGCGGATTACGAACGCCTGTATCCGGAAGTATCCGTGGAAAGAATCCTCTGATTCTTTCCGCGGATACTGCGTTCCGGATATACTGCCTGTCTGTTCCGCGGCTCAGAAGACGATTTCGATCTCCGCGGTTTCATCCTTTCTGAAAGCATACTCAATATGATCGCCTGTCAGCGGCAGCGCGGTTCCGTCCACCCGGATCCGGCAGCCGGCTTTGCGGCAGCGCAGGATAAGCTTCTGGTCCTTTCCGGAAGTAATGCTTGCGCGCAGCCCTTTTTCATTCCATTCCATATGGTTCAGCTTGGCAAAGGTATACAGCCATACGCCGTCAATGGAACCCTTCGCCATATTGTCCGGCATAGCCGGCAGGAATTCAATGGTGCCCGGGGCGCTGAACACGCTCATTTCCACCAGGAACGCGGGTACGGCGCCCTGGAGATCCGGGAACACTCCCCTGTAGGGGAAGTGGCTTGTCTGCAGGGTGCGGCGGACAAAGCCGTGATTGAACAGCTGGCTCAGGTTCTGCACCGCTTCCTCCATATCCTTCAGGCGGATCGCGGTAAATGCCCGGTGAATGATGCCGTGGGCCGAATCGTCCTGCTGGCCCCGCTTACGGTTGGAAATGATGATCGCTTCGGTCAGTTCGGGTTCCGTTTCCGGCGTAATCGCCCGTCCCGGCCATACGTCATAGTGATGGGAAACATGGCGGTGGTTGTAATTCTCTTCGATATCCGGCCATGCCCATTCCTTCAGCCCGCCTTCCTGGTCCAGCAGGTAGGTGGGCAGCGAGGCCAGCTGCTCCTCCCAGTGGGGAATGTTCTCTTCCTCGATCCCCAGGGTCCTGCAGCCGTCGATGAGGTTGGTCAGGATCTCCCGGCAGATGGCGATGTCCATCACGGAATTGATGCGGGTGGGATTGATGCTGGAGCAGGTGACCGTCTCGTAGCCCGGGTTGGGGGTCGGGTCTTCAGGCGAGAAGGACGGGTAGAAGATCACCTTGCCGTCCGGTCCCCTGTCGCAGGCGTAATCCTCAAAGAACAGCGCCATTTCCTTATAGGCCGGAATCACGCGGGTGCGCAGGAATTCCCTGTCCCCGGTAACCAGGTAGTATCCCCACAGTTCATTGTAGATCCAGCCCAGACAGCCGGTCCAGCAGTAGTGCGGATACGTGCGGGAAAAATGGTAGTACAGGCCGGAATCCGGATCGCAGTGCACGCTGGCCAGCAGGCCCCGTGCGTTGAAAAGCAGTTTCGCGTTGGTCCGGAAATCGTCGAATTTTGTCTCGTAATACCGGAAATACACGTCCATCTCGTCGAACAGTCCGGTGTTGTTTCCCGCGCAGACCTGCAGGTTGGTATTGATGTTGTGCTGGCCCATCATGGGCGGCAGCGTGCCGGTTTCATAGATCTGGAAGAAGCGGCCCATATCATAAAGCTTTTCCATAAGGGCAGGATCCAGCTCTTCCCTGCTGTGGGTCCGGCGGAGCAGCTCCTCGCCGGAAAGCACGTTGTCTTCTTTATCGGCCAGATGGATGCGGGAACGGTCCATCTTTTCGCCGATGATCTTTTCGTTGGCCGCAAGCATACGGTCAAAGTCCACCGGCATGGCCATTAACTCGCCGCGAACTTTCTGCGCGCAGGCGAAGGTAAAGTCATGTTCAAATTTCACGATCCGGCTGACGACGGTCAGGCTGTCCGCGCCGGTCAGGCGCACGCCTTTCTCGCGGGATTCCAGGCTCCCGCCTTCATTGATCAGCCGGATGACAGCCGCGTATCCCTTCTGCCCGAATTCCGGATTGTACGCCCAGGCCAGGGTAATGGAATCATCCGTGACTGTCAGCTCGTGGGTGCTGCCCTTGAAGGGCTGTTTGAATACCATGTTGCCATGGCGGAAAGGCCGTCCCGGCAGGGTGATCTCGATATCAAGGTCCAGCTGGCCCTTCGGGGCGGAAAAACGGTTCAGGATGACCCCGCCGTCATAGGCGGCGAAGCTTTCGCTGCGGTAGCTGCCCCGGTCGTTTGTCCAGACCGCGGTGATCATGCCGTTCTGCATGTCCAGCCAGCGCAGGTAATCCCAGGTCTTCGGCTGTTCCGGCTGCCGGAAGCTCAGCCAGTAGGCGGTGTGCAGCCGGGGGGATCCCGTGGGATACAGAATCCTGTTGTCAAAATTCATGTATTTGTCGAAGCCGGCTTTTTTCTGGGCTTCGTCGATCAGGGCGTCCGTTTCTTCCGGTTTGCCCTGCAGCAGGAGTTCCCGGATGCGGGGAAGATAAGGCCGCAGGTCCGGCGGCAGCGGTGTCTTTTCCCACAGCGGCTCGTACAGCGTTTCCCGGGTATAGCTGATCTCTTCGGTATAGGGCCGCCCGGAAACCTGCACCCGCAGTTCGCCGTTGCCCGTGATAAAATCGTCGGAAGGCTCCTGGGCCGGAGAGATGGAACAGATATTGTGCTCGGGCAGAATGCTGCGCCTTTTCTCCGCAGGGATATACGCGTAGGGGTAATCCATTTTTGCGAAACCGATACTCACGTTCATCTCTCCTTTTTGTTAATTGCGGGGTGCCTTTCGGCACCCCGCATGCTGTCGTGTCGGATCAGCGGTTCAGGAAACGGGTGTAGGCGGACTGGTAAGCGTCGATAACATCCTGCACGCCCATGCTCTTTACCTGCTTCAGCAGATCGTCCAGCGCTTCGATGGGCTTGTTGCCGATGATTACCTGCGTGTAAACTTCGGAAACAGCGGTGTTGATCTCAGTCAGCGGGTTGGTCGCTTCCTGTTCCTCGATGTTCAGGGTGAATCCGGGCTTGTCCAGTCCGGCGTCGCCGGCCGCGTAGTTCTTGTGGGTGATAATCTGGTCCGGCACCACCAGGTTCATGGAACCCCAGGCTTCGTAGCTCATCGCCTTGGGCCAGCCGCCGTAGGTGGGCAGCGCATACTTGAACACAGCGTCAGCCATGCTGTAGTCGGGATCGTTCGTGACCGCTTCGGTCCAGGCATGGTTGCCGTCGGCATCCTTGGTGTAGGATACGCCTTCGACGCCCCAGTTGATCAGCTCGCTGCCCTCTTCAGAGTACAGGTAGTTGATCAGCTCCAGGCACTTGTCGATGTGGCCGTTCTTGACGGCGGCGGTGGTGATGACGGTGGGCTGGCCGGCGCCGACGTATCCCACCAGGGCGTTATCGTTGTCGTAGTTGTAGGGAACGCCGTCAATGCCCTTGAGCGGAACCAAGCCGTAGATGCATACATCGTCCGGGTTGCCGTAGCCGTTGTCCTTCAGGCTCTGGCGGATGCCGTCTTCCCAGGTGCCGACGTTGTCCGGGAAGCAGAAGAAGGAACCAGCCTTGTCGCCGGTGACTTTGGCTGCCCAGTCGTCATACTTCTGGGTGATGGCGTCCACGTCGATCAGGCCTTCCTGGTACCACTTGGCCATGGTTTCGACATAAGCCTTGAAGTTTTCGCCGTTGTTGTATTCGGTCCAGTAGGTCATGGCGTCGTTCTGGGGATCACGGTAGATGGTGTTCACCTTCAGGGACCAGGCGGCTGCCAGGGAGTCCATGCCGGGATGGGCGGTGCCCCACCAGTTGCAGCAGCTGAAGGGAATCTCGTCGTTGGGGTCTCCGTTGCCGTTGGCGTCGTTCTCTTTGAACGCCTTCAGGACTTCATACATTTCGTCAACAGTGGTGGGGATTTCCAGGCCCAGGCGGTCCAGCCAGTCCTTGCGGATCGCGTAGCCCCAGTAGGCGGAACGGGCCATGTTGGGCTCCCAGTGGCAGAAGGTCACGATGGAACCGTCATCCTGCACGACGCCGCGGCGGACTTCAGGATGCTCATCCAGCACCTTGAACCAGTTCGGCACCTTCTCCTTGTATTCCGGAATTTCACTGATCGGTACGATAACGCCGTCCTCGACACCGGCCAGCGCGCCGCCGGAATACTGCGTGTTCCAGTCGTAGTACAGCAGATCCGGATAGTCACGGCTGGTCAGCATGGCGTTGACAGCAAGGTTGTAGTCGTCAGAGGATCCGGGTCCGAGGATCTCCAGCTTGATGTTCAGCCGTTTTTCCAGTTCCTGAACCCACGCGGTGTCCTTGTAGTTGGCCACAGCATTGCGGTTCAGTTCCTCACGGTAGTAGGTAATCACGATGGGTTCTTCGTCCGCGACAGCGGTCGGTACGATGATCGCCGCCAGGGCGAGCACGCACAGCAGGGCAATGAGTCTCTTCATGGGAAAACCTCCTTTTTTATTTGCTCATGGCTTCCAGCCATGTAGCGTACATCACAGGGATCAGCCTTTGAGCGCGCCGATCATAACGCCTTTGGTAAAGTATTTCTGCAGGAAGGGATACACGCAGATAATGGGGAGCACGGAAACGATGATGGTGGCGTATTTCAGCAGCAGGCGGGTAGCCTGGTCCTCGCCGGACCGGTTGCTGGCGCCCTGGCCGGCGGCGGCGGACATATCGTTGTTGATCAGGATCTGCCGCAGCACCATCTGGAGCGGCTGCTTCTCACTGGAGCGGATATACAGCAGGGCATTGGTCCAGCTGTTCCAGTAACCCACCACGATGAACAGCGAAATCGCGGCGATGGTGGGGACGATCAGCGGGAGCAGGATCCGGATCAGGATCACCAGTTCGTTGGCGCCGTCCAGTTCCGCGCTCTCGGTCATCTCCTTGGGAACTCCCATGATGGCCGTGCGCAGGATGATCACGTAATACGTGCTGATCAGGCCCGGCAGGATCAGGGACCACAGGGAGTCGATCAGGCCGAGGTCGTTGACGATCAGGTAGGTGGGGATCATGCCGCCGTTGAAGTACATGGTAAAGACGGCCACGAAGGTGAAGAAGCTGTGCAGCAGACTGTCCTTTTTGCTCAGCACGAAGGCAAACAGCAGGGACGCCACCAGGGTGCACAGCGTACCTACCGTGGAAAGGAACAGGGTTACCAGGTAGCCTGTCCAGATCGACCGGTAATTAAGTACGAACTGGTATCCCTTGACAGACAGGCCCAGCGGATGGAGCAGCAGGCCCCGGTGTGAATACAGCTTAAGCGGGTTGCTCAGGGAAGCAAACAGCACATACAGGAACGGGTAAAGGGTGACGATCATCAGCAGCAGCATGAAAATCACGTTGCAAATATCGAAGATCCTGCTGCCTTTGGAGGGGATGCCGTATTCCCACTTCTTTCCGCGCCCGGAACGGCGCTTTTCCTGAACGATGGCTTTGTTCATTTCTTTCGCCCTCCTTTCACCACAGCGATACGTCGCTGACTTTGCGGCTCAGGGCATTCACGCCGATCAGCAGGATGAAATTAAACAGGGAATTGAACAGGCCCACGGCAGTGGCGTAGCTGTAATTTCCTCTCTGCAGGCCGTAGCGGTATACAAAGGAGGAAATAACGTCGGCAGTCTCATAGATGGTCTCGTTGTAAAGCAGGATGATTTTCTCAAAGCCGAGGCTGAGCATGTTGCCGATGCGCAGGATCAGCATGATGATCACCGTCGGAAGAATGCCGGGAATGGTTACGTGGATTACCCGGCTGAAGCGGTTGCAGCCGTCGATGGCGGCCGCGTCATAAAGCTCGGCGTCCACACCGCCCAGGGCGGACAGGTAGATGATGGAGCCGTAGCCCACACCCTGCCAGATGCCGCTCCCGACGAAGAGGGGGCGGAAGAAACCGGCGTCCTGCATGAAAAGAACTTTGTTCCCGCCCAGCGCCTGGATAATCTGGTTGATGACGCCGCTGGAGGAGAAGAAGTCCAGGATGATGCCGCAGACCACGACCTGGGAGATAAAGTGCGGCAGGTAGGTGACCGTCTGTACGGTGCGCTTGTATTTGTTGGACCGCAGCTCGTTCAGCAGCAGCGCAAGGATAATGGGCGCCGGGAAGCCGAAGATCAGGTCCAGCACGTTGATGAGCAGCGTGTTCCGCAGCAGCCGCCAGAAATAATAGCCGTTAAAGAACTGGTCAAAGTATTTGTACCAGGGATTCGCCCATTTGCTGCCGAAGATGCCGCGGGCTGCCCGGAAATCCTTGAAGGCGATTACGATACCGCCCATGGGCAGATAGCAGAAAATAATATAGTAGGACAGGCACAGGAAACCGATCAGGTAAATCAGCTTGTAGCGCTTGAAATCCCTGACCAGGCGCTGTCTGAATGTCTTTTTCGGGACCGCATGTGTGGTCATGCTTCCCCCACCTCCCCTTGATTGATATCTCCGGTGCGTTTTCTCTCCGGTCCTGTGTGCGGTCAGAACCGTTCCGTAACGGGCGCCGCGGTAAAGGAGGCGGTCACCGCCTCGCCTTCCGCCAGATAGAACACTTCCATTTTGCCGTCGTCGGCGCTGTACATGTTTTTCAGTCCGGGATTTGCTTCCAGCATGTGTTCCTTCGCTTCCTTCCGCGGATCGACGACCGCCCTGGCAGTCACGCGGATCCATTTGCCTTCCGCGTTCATGGCGCAGATCTCGACCCGGGGATTGTCTTTGAGCTGGGCAAATACCGGCTTCTGATTGCTGGTAATCAGGTACAGCCTGCCCTCAAATTCATCCAGCGCGCCGAAAGGCCGGACCCGCGGCTGGTTTCCCTCGGCGGTTGCAAGGTAAAATGTGCCGCAGTTCTTCAGGAATTCCATCCATTGAACCATAAACGTTCATCTCCTTTGGAAGTATCGTCCGGAACAGTACCCGGTATTCTTCTGCGGAACGGTCTGTTCCCTCCGCGGGAACCGGGCGTCCGGAAAAATCACCAGAAGCTGTGGTATTTCCCGCAGGCGGCAAACATTTCATCCACCATCCGGTCCATTTCATCCAGGCTCAGTTTGGCCGAAGTATAGGGATCATAGTACACGGCCTTGTAAATAAGGGATTTGTCCCTGTTCAGATACGCCTCCGCCGCCAGCTCCTCCGTCTGGCTCTCGATGCTGTTCAGCAGCGCCAGCTCCCGGGGCATGAATCCGATGTGAACAGGCTTCAGGCCGTTGGGATCCGCCAGGATGGGAACCTCAACGCAGGCCCCGTACGGCAGGTTGTCGATCAGGCCGAAGTTCCTTACGTTGCCGTTGAATTCGAACGGCGTTCCGTCGCCGAAGCAGGCGTTGAAAATATAACTGGCGAACTCATGGCCCCGGTCCAGGGTGATTTCCTCCCCGAACCATTTTTCCAGCATGTCCATCCTGGATCTTCCCCGGAAGAAGCCGCCGTTCTGAATCCGTTTGCTCATAAACTCCCCGGGTGTGCCGTCAAAATTCACGGGCGGACAGTATTGCATCATCAGATCGTCCCGCTTGCGGAACCATCCGTTGTATTCGCTGTTGTGGTAGGAGCTCTCGGTAACGAAATACCCCAGATGCCGGAACATCTCGATCCGCACGCGCTCTGTTCTGTAGATCTCCGGATCCTTCACGATTTCCCGCAGCGCGGGGTAAGCGTCCTGCCCCTTGCATTTCAGCTCCAGATAAAAGGCGGTGTGATTCAGCCCGGCGCAGGTGTACGTCATGTCCCGGGGCGTTGCCTTCAGCCATCTGGCCAGCAGCATGATGGTCTCCTGGACGCTGTGGCACAGGCCGATGAAATGAAGATCGGGGAACAGAGTCTGAACCGTTCGGCAGATCATGGCCATGGGATTTGTGTAATTCAGGAAAACCGCGTCCGGGCAGAGCTCCTGCGCGTCCCGGGCGATATCCACGATTGCCTGGATGGTCCGCAGGTAGCAGAAGAAACCCCATACGCCGCGTGTATCCCCGATAGCCGCCTCGATACCGTACCGGGAAGGGATGCCCAGTTCGTCCTTCAGTGCTTCCCAGCCGCCCACCTGTATGGTGCACAGGATGCCGTCGGCTCCGGGCAGCGCCTCCCGGCGGTCCGTCGTGCAATGTACAACAGCAGGATAACGGCCTTCATCCACATACCGCTGTACCATCCTGCGGGCCATCTCGAGATGTTCCGGATTGATGTCCACCAGCCACAGGTCGGCATCCCGCAGAGCATCAAAGGTCAGTATGTCCCTGGACAGGCTCCGGGTGAAAATAAAGCTGCCTGCCCCGATGAAAACAATCTTCTTTCTGCTCATGGCGTTTTATCCCCGTTTCAGTTGCTAATACCGTAACGTTTCACTTTTGCCGGTTCAAAAATGAATTTCCGTCCGCCCGACTTGTATTCCTTTTATCATTCATTTATATATATACCGCAAATCCGGCGGATTGTAAAGAGCAAATCCATGTTTTTTTGTGTTTTTTTGAAAAAACCGGTCATTATGTTTTTCCGCCTCTGCGGTCCGGCTGCCGGAATCCGCAGGATTTCATTGGATAATCCGCCGGGATTTTCACGGTTTTTTCCTTTTTCTCTCCGCTGAAAACAGCCGGTAAAGCGAAATGTTTCGGAATTTCCGCCCTGCCTTTTATTCAGTTTTCAGGGCCTGCTGCCACTTGCCGGTCCGGAAGCGGAGGTAGGTCATCAGCGCGCGTACCGCGCAGTCGGCGCAGGCGCAGAGCACCGCCTCCGGCAGGCCCAGACGGAACACGCGGATGCAAAGGTATGCCCCCATGGTGCGGATTCCCCAGTTGCAGACAGCCGTAATGTAAAACGGCCATTTCGTATCCCCCGCTCCCCGCAGCGCCCCGGCCAGGATCCAGGCGGTTACCTGTACCGGCTGGATGAACGCAACCTGGTGCAGGCAGCGGACCGCCAGTTCAATCGCCTCCGGATCCGGGGTAAAGAAGCTGACAAGCTGCCGGGCGAAAACATAAATCATGATCCCGGAAAACGTCAGGACAGATGCGCCGACCGCGACTGTCCTGTAGGCATATTTCACCGCCAGGTCCTTCTTCTTCGCGCCCAGGGCCTGCCCCACCAGGGTCGTCGCCGCCGTCGCGAAAGCAAAGCCCGGCATGAAGGAGATGGATTCCGCTGTAATATAGACGGAATTCGCGGCGAACACGACCGTTCCCAGGGAGGCTACCGCCCGGGAAAACACGATGCTCGCAGTGGACATGCAGAACCTTTCCAGCATGGCGGGAACGGAGATGTGCACAACCCGTTTCATCAGCGCCGGATCCAGGCGCATGGAATCCCGGATGCTGATCCGGGTGGGATCTTTTTTGATATACAGGAGCGCCGTCATCAGGACGCCCCCGATCAGCCATGAAATACCGGTGGAAAGCGCCGCGCCGTCAACGCCCATCCCCGCTCCCGGCACGGTAACCGCCAGGGAAAACAGCCGCACCTCATGCGTCGGATTAATCAGCAGATAATTACCCGCCACATTGATCAGGTTTACCGCGATGTTGATATACAGCGGCGTTTTGGTGTCGCCGCGGCCCCGGAATACGCCGCTGAGCAGCATGGTGGCCAGGTTGAAGATGCGGAACAGGGAGGTGATCAGCAGATAGCTGGCCGCGGAATCCATAATTTCCGGCTCCGCTCCCATCCACAGCGGAATCAGCCGGTGCAGGCCGATCAGCAGCCCGGTGATGGGAACGCCTACGTACAGAAGCAGGAGCAGCGCATGCCGGATATAGGATTTCGCGGCTTCATACTCCCTGGCACCCACCGTCCTGGCCACATACGCCGTGATGCCGACGCCCAGCGCCATGACGACGCCGTTGATCAGGAAAACGAAGGAATTGCTGATGGATACGGAAGCTGTGGCGCTGACGCCCAGCGCCCCGACCATCGCCGTGTCAGCGTAACTGACCAGCGTCGTCAGGATCTGCTCCAGGAACAGCGGCCAGGTCAGATACAGGATAACCCGGACGGGTGATATCGTCTCGTCTGTCAGATTCAGCTGCCGCTTCGCCACACGGCTTCACCTCCGTTCCTCGGAAAAATCACACTGCCCGCCGTTATTTGCCCTGCACGGCGATACCGATCGTGTCCTCACGGGTTACGCCGTCCAGCGTAAGGCGGGCGGTAATCGCCGCGGCGCCTTCTCCGCATGCCCTGACGGTGCCGTTTTCAATCCGGACGACGCTTTCATCGCTGGAAACAAATTCGAAGGGCAGTTCCTCCGCGTTCAGGTGCCGCGCGTCCGTGCGTGCGGCAGTAAGCCGCAGCGGCGCTGATTCTCCCGTGGTGAAGACGGATTTTTCGCATCGGACCGTAACCGCTGAGAGCGGCGCGCGCCATTCACCGCTTACCTGTGCGTGAATGGGCTGAACCGCCTGCCGCAGGCTGTTTTCCCCGATCCAGAAGGCATACTCTCCGGTTTCCACCTCAAAGCGTTTTTTCCAGCTGTTCCAGTATTTCAGTTCACTCAGCGGAACGCTGAATGTGACCCGACTGCTTTCGCCCGGCCGGAGGAAAACCTTCCGGAACCCGGTCAGCTGCTGCAGGGGTTTGTTGTCATACAGCCCGATTTTCCGGAAATAGAGCTGCAGCACTGCCGCACCCTCCCGTTTTCCGGTGTTTTTCACGTCGACGGAAACAGTGCAGGTTTCATTGGCGTCATACGTTTCCCGGTCCAGGCGGAAGTTTTCACAGGCAAAGCTGGTATAGGACAGTCCGTATCCGAAGGGAAAGCGTACATCGCCAAGGTAATACAGGTAGGTGCGTCCGCGTTCTGTGGCGGTGTCGAAAGGACGGATGCCGTACTCCCGGATATGAGGCAGATCGGTGTCGCTGCGGAACCAGGTTTCGGAAAGGCGCCCGCCGGGACATACCCGGCCGAAAAGGACGTCCGCGATCGCGCTGCCCTGGCTTTCCCCCGCATAGGTGGCGCACAGCAGGGCAGGAACCCGGTCCATAAAATCGCCGGTAACAGGCCCGGATACCACGCATACAACCGCCGTATTGGGGTTCACGTCCAGGATCTCCTTGATCTTTTCGTTCTGTCCGTACGGCAGATCCAGGGATAGCCGGTCCGCGCCTTCCCGGGTGACGCTGGGATCGGTGCCGGCCACCACGATGACCAGGTCCGCGTTCCGTGCGCTGTCCAGGGCGGAAGCCATCAGCTCCCCGTCCGTCCGGTCCGTGAAGGGATCGTCCACCGGATGCCTCGGCGGTACGATCGGCCGCTTCATGAATTCCGTAAAGGGTTTGAATTTGCTGAACCGGAATTCCCGCTCGCTCTCGGGAACCCGTTCCTTCAGGTATTCTTCCGGCGTCATACCCGCATCCTGGGCGCACCGGATCAGCACCGGGGTGGGTTCCGGCCGCCCGAATTCATGCCTGGCCATATTCCAGCCCTTCTGATAATCCACCTCGATACCGCGTTTTCCGGCTTCCGCAAGAATGCCTGCCAGCGGGGGTACGGATACCCGGGTATCGCAGTCGCTGTGCGGGTTTCCCCCGATGGAATAGCTGCCGAACTGGCGGTAGATCGCGTTGGGTCCGATTACCGTGATCCTGCGCACATGTTCCGCGACAGGCAGCAGTTCCCCTTCGTTTTTCAGAAGGATCAGGGATTCCTCGGCAGCCTTCCGGGCAAGCGCGCCGGCTTCGTCCGTACACAGATCCGCCTCGCCGTATCCGCTGAACGGCCGGGGCGTATCGAATTCTCCCAGGCGGAAGCGGGCGGTGAAGATCCGGATCAGGGACCGGTTCAGATCCTGTTCCGTAACATATCCCAGCTCCACCGCCTTCATCAGGTACAGATCGTGCTCGATGCCGGTGCAGATGTCGGTGCCTGCCTTCAGGCACAGAGCAGACGCTTCCGGCATGCTTTTAGCGTAGAAATGGCCCCGCAGCTTTCCGAACATCAGCCCCGTGTTCGGACCTACGTCGCCGACCGCGCCGTCATCCGACACGATATATCCCCTGAACCCCCATTCCTCCCGCAGGATTTCCCGGATCAGGTGCTCATTCGCGGATGACGGAACGCCGCTGATACGGTTGTAGGAGGTCATGATGGAATACGCCCCTCCTTCCCGGACACAGCGTTCAAACACCGGAAGATAATATTCCCGCAAGGTTGCCTCATCCACGTCGGAGGAACCGTTGCACCGGTTGTACTCGGAATTGTTGGCGGCAAAATGTTTGGGTGTCGAAATGGCTTTCAGGTATACGGGATCGTCGCCCTGCAGGCCGCGCACATAAGCTGCGGCCAGCTTCCCGGCCAGGTAGGGATCCTCCCCGAAGCATTCGTCATTCCGGCCCCAGCGCGGGTCGCGGCCCATGTTGACCGTAGGACACCAGTAATCAAGTTCCTTTCCGATGGTATTCCGCAGCGCCCGGATTTCGTCGGAAATAACGGCAGCCGCCTGTCTGACCAGATCCTCGTTCCACGTCTGGCTCATTGCCAGGCAGGTGGGAAAGCAGGTTGCCTGCCTGAATTCCTGCACAACAGCCGGCGTCACGCCATGTGATGCCTCATTCCACCAGTTCCAGGCGCGGATGTTCAGCCGCGGAATCGCCGGTGCGTCGTGCGACAGCTGCAGAGCCTTCTCTTCCAGGGTCAGCCGGCTGACCAGATCAGCGGCGCGTGCCTCAAACGGCAGGGATGAATCTTCATAGCGCAGCATAACTATTCTCCTTTTTTCGGTGCTCTTTATTCCGAAACGTTTCCTGTTTATAAAGGCATCATAACACAGATTTTCCTCCGTGTGAAGAGAATGGTGCATGTTTTTCCCTGAAAATACTGAATGCTTAAAAACCATACATATTATAAATATTTATCCCCTGTCCCGGAAAAAGGGTATTCCATCCCGGGTAAAAATGTGTATAATACATTCAGAAAGAAAAGCGCAAATTTCGGCGAAACGTTTTTGTTTTACAGTTTCCATTATTTCATGGTTCCGGACAGACGTGTATCAGGAGGCCGGCCCCGGAACGCACCGGAAACGGGAAGATACCCGGGAGCTTCCGCGGAACATTCGGATGAAAACGCAAAACAAATAAAGGGGAGGAATAATGCGATGGAACAGATCATGTGGTATGACCGCCCTGCCGACGCCTGGTGCGACGCCCTGCCGCTGGGCAACGGACGGCTGGGGGCCATGGTATACGGTCACACCCGGGTGGAAAGGATCCAGCTGAATGAGGACAGTCTCTGGTACGGCAAAGCCATGGACAGGGATAATCCCCGCCTGAAGGACGCCCTGCCCCGCATCCGGCAGTACGTGTTCAGCGGAGAAATCCGGCAGGCGGAAGATCTGATTCAGCGTTATATGCTGGGCGCGCCGTATTCGATGCGCCATTATGAGTCGCTCGGGGAGCTGGATATCGGCGTCAACTGCCTGTCCCCCTTCTCGGCCGGCTGGGCGCCGAACAGCGAAGGAGCGTCGGATTACCGGCAGGAACTGGATCTTGTAAACGGGATCCACCGTCTCCGGTGGACGGAAGGGGATATCCATTATACCCGGGAGTGCTTTATCTCCCATCCGGATCAGGTTATGTGCGTCCGCTATCTGGCGGACCGGCCCGGCGCGCTGCAGATCAATATCCGCTATGACCGCGGTTATATTTTCGAGGGTATGGTTCCCGATCCGCGGCGGCCGGGCCGCATGATCCGGGCCGGCGGCTGGGGTAGTATGTTCCTGGATAAAAACCATACGCTGGACGGCTGCACCCTTACGGCGGGCGGAAATGCGGGCGGTACGGTGTTCGGCCTGGCCCTTGCCATGGAGTCCGACGGGGATGTGTCGGATTCCTACACCCAGCTGTATACCGAAAACGCTTCCTGCGTCTGCCTTTATCTGGCTTCCGCGACGGACAACCGGGAGAAGGATCCGGAAACCTGGTCGCTGGAAAAGGTAAACGCAGCAAGAAGCCGGGGATTTGATTCCCTCAAAAAACGGCATACGGATGATTTTGCGCCGAAAATGGAGCGGTGCGTCCTGTCCCTGCCGGATGCCGCCGCGGAGCCTGTTCAGCAGCGTATCGCCGCTGTCAGGGAAGGGCGTTCCGATCCGGGACTGGCGGCGCTGTATTTCGCTTTCGGGCGGTATCTGATGCTGTCGGGCGGGCGGGAGGATTCCTCCGCCCTGAACCTGCAGGGAATCTGGTGCAAGGAATTCGCCCCCATGTGGGACAGTAAATACACCACCAATATCAATGTGCAGATGAATTACTGGCCCGCGGAAATCTGCGGTCTGGGCGAAACCCATGAATCCCTCTTCTCCCTCATCGCGGCCGTATGCGAGCGCGGAAAAAAGACAGCCTCCGTCATGTACGGCGCCAGGGGATCCGTATGCCATCACAATACCGATTACTACGGGGATACCGCGCCGCAGGACCAGTACATGGCTTCCACCTCCTGGACAGCGGGCGGCGCGTGGATGGCCATGCATTTATGGGAGCATTTCCTGTTTACCCGGGACCTTGAATTCCTGGCAGAATGGCGGCCTGTCATGCGGGAATTCGCAATTTTCTTTGTAGACTTCCTGACCGATGACGGCACGGGCTGTCTCGTCACATGTCCCTCCCTCTCGCCGGAAAACCGTTATATTCTGCCCGACGGGTATGACTCCCCCATCTGCGCCGGACCGGCTATGGATAACCAGATCCTGCGCGATCTTTTCTCCGCCTGTATCGCGGCGGACGCGCTGCTGGACACGGAAGACGCCTGGACGGATGAATTCCGGGAAGCCCTTCGCCGGCTCCCGCCGGACCGGATCGGCTCCAAAGGTCAGCTCCTGGAATGGCGCAATGAACTTCCTGAAAAAATGCCGGGAATGAGTCATATTTCTCACCTCTATGCTTCCTATCCCAGCAGCCAGATCAACTGGAAGGACACGCCCGCGCTGATGAAGGCCGTACGGCGTTCCATCGAGCTGCGCGTGGAGGCGGGTACGGACGGAGGCGGCTGGCCGCTGGCCTGGCGTATGTGTCAGTACGCCCGTCTGCTGGACGGGGACTCCGTGGGGAAGGCTGTGGATAAGATGCTTTCGCGGGCCGCGGACAGTTTCTTCAACGGACGGCGCATTTTCCAGATTGACGGCAACCTGGGCGCCGTGGCCGGCATGGCGGAAGCTCTCCTCCAGAGCCATACAGGCCTTGTCCATCTTCTCCCCGCGCTGCCGCCGGCCTGGAAGGACGGCTGTGTGCGGGGCCTGAAGGCCCGCGGCGGCGTCACCGTGGATATGGCCTGGAAAAACGGCCGCCTGTCTGAAGCGGCCCTGCGTCCCGCGCTGGATACGGAAATCGAAGTCATGGCTGAAAACGCCGCCGGGATCCTGCTGGACGGGAAACCGGTTCCGGCGGCACCGACGGAATGGGGATGGAAATTCGCCGCGAAGGCAGGGGAAACATACGCGCTGCTGCTGAAGGAGTAACACGTTCACATGTTAATAAATAAGGAGGAAAGACATCATGTTTATCAGACAGGTTAAAACGGAAAACGGATGGGTGCGGGGCATACAGGCCGCGGATCCAAGAATTACCGCCTACAAGGGCATTCCCTTTGCCGCGCCGCCGGTCGGGGAAAACCGCTGGCGCGCGCCCCAGCCCTGCCCGGACTGGGAAGGGGTGAAGGATTGTTTCGATTTCAAACCGATCTCCATGCAGGACGTCCCGCCCCTGGATGACAAAAACGTGTATACCCGGGAATGGTCCGTCGATCCCGATCTGGAAATGAGCGAGGACTGCCTGTACCTGAACGTCTGGGCTCCGGCTCATGTTCATGAGGAAAAGCTGCCGGTATTCGTTTGGTATTTC